>Ga0209521_10000519_pt1 | contig 29927 bp, 27 predicted proteins | sample Rifsed19ft4_FD_184016 | JGI IMG/M metagenome (GOLD analysis project Ga0209521, IMG submission 184016) | Soil microbial communities from Rifle, Colorado, USA - sediment 19ft 4 (version 2) | ecosystem: Environmental > Terrestrial > Deep subsurface > Rock core/Sediment | place: Rifle, Colorado...
CCCCTCTGACAGTAACAGAAATTTTGTTTCTTGATGCATACTTTAAGATTGAAACTATCTCTTGTTCATTCTCAGGAATCACCACAACTAATGGTTTTACGATGTACGAACTCGCATCAACAGAATAAAGATTCAAATCATGTTTATCAGATAACACTTGACAACTTACCAGTCTGGTAATATCTGCAACTTTTTTTGAATTCATAAGAGTTCTTAAGTTATCTTAGATTAAAGTTTAAAATGACTACAAGGCACAGAAATTGATGTGCTGACAAAGATTTAATTTAGTAAAGTCAAGCTTTAGAATTATTGGAATTTCTAGGAATAAATATAGATAAACTCTTTGATGCTAATGATCAATCTAATCCCTTGATGTGGCTTGTTTGGATTGTGCCAATAATAATTTTCATGTTCTATGGACAGAGAATTCAACTACAAATAACATCCGCAGAAATTTCCAAATCGCTTGAAAAACTAAAGACATACAAAGAAGAAACAAAAAAAGAGTTGGTAGAATACATAAAAACGACACTAAAATCATCTACTGATCCTTCTCAAAAAATTGATCGATTTTTTGAGCACTTTACAATAATGCCAGTAGATATGGATCCAAACGGAATTGTTCAAAAAGTAAGACATATCATGCGTTCTCGCGAAGATTACAGTAGGCTACAAGTAAAGGCACTTTCACCTGATATTAGTGGTCTTGAAGCAAGTAAAATCGAAAATATATTGGAGGTAGCTACCACATTACATCTACTCTATAAAATAGTAAGACACCTTTTCCTAACAGCAAAAAAACAAAACAACTTCCCATTAATCTTGCCATTACAAATGATGATGCCATTTATTATGGAAGAAGCAGAGGCTCTAAAGACTGCTGTACCTGCATTCAAACAAGGCCAACCAATAGGTGATGGAATAGGCCCAATGGTAGTAGGAAAGATGATGCTTGGTACTGAAAAAAAGACAGCTGCTTTTGAAACTGTGTGGAGTGAATCTGAATATGAGGGAAGAAAGATGTATTTGATGAAAGCGGAAGGGCCAGCAGCAACTGTTGGAAGACCAGGAGATGCACTTGAAAAAATTCTTTCTGAAAGTAAACCTGATATAATAGTTATGGTTGACGCTGCCTTAAAATTAGAAGGGGAAGAATCTGGTTCGGTAGCACAAGGCTTTGGCGCAGCAATTGGAGGTATTGGTACCGAAAGATTCCAAATAGAAGAAGTTGCAACAAAACACAAGATTCCAATCTACGCCATAGTAATAAAACAGTCAATAAAAGAAGCCATTACACTTATGAAAAAAGAAATTGCAGATTCTGCAGAAAATGTTACGTCACAAGTTCATGAAATCATAAAAGAAAATACAAAGGCAGGACAATCTGTACTTGTTATTGGTGTAGGAAATACTTTGGGAGTTTCACAATGATATTTTCAAAGAAACAAGAAATTGTAATCCCATATTCAGTTGAACAATGTGGTTCTTGTAAAGCAACATCAAAACGAAAATTCAAGGAAGGAGACTACATCTTCAAAAACACTGATCAGTGTTCTTCATGCAAAGGTCAGTTGTCAATTGTTCAAATCTTTGGCGAAACTCCTAAAGAGTAGTTATTGTTATTCCATTTTCTTGAGGTATAAACGTGTGTTCTGCCTGTGCTACTCTCTGTCCATTTGCCTCAATTAATACTGGATATGATCGTACAACTTTATGTTTGGTGAGTTTTTCAAGAAGATCTCTCGCTGTTTTTTCATCCCAATGAGGCAAAAGCCATCTTAATGCAAAAGGAAGCATGTTGAATTTTTCCCAAATGTAGTCCACAAGTTTATCACATTCAGAATCTTTTATTCTCTTTCTAGAAACAAGTGAAAAGATATTTCTTGTTTTTCCTTCACGTACAAATCCTAAACCATCACGTGTCGTGACGAAAGGTTCACAAGCATAAGCTTCTGTTGGTAAAAATGAAAAAGACCCTATGGACCACACATTTGGAATAGACTTGCCAGCATGAATTGTATATTGTTCTAGTGAATGTCCGCTGAGATTTGCTATTGGTACTCCACCCATCTGTTTTATCGTATTTTCTATTGTTTTACCAACATCGCTAGATTTTACACCTGCTCTTATAGTGGACATTGCATCTTTTAGAGCAGCTTCTGCAGCTTGTGTTAGATAATCAAATTTTGGGTCATAGCAAACTGTGACTGCTGTATCCGCGATGTAACCATTTATCTGAACACCAAGATCAATTTTTAATAAATCAGTATCTTGTACAGTTTTTTGATCATTTGGCTCTGCCGTATAATGAGCCGCGATCTCATTCAGACTAGTATTCACAGGAAAAGCACATTTACCGCCTTTTTTGGCAATTTCGTTTTCTATTGATTCACAAATTTCAAATAACGTAGACCCAACATGGTATTTTTTTCTTGCATTTTCTCGTACCTCGGCAGCAATCTTTCCAGCATTTAAGTAATCCTGAATTTGCATAGGCTAGACTAGATTTTGTATGTTATTTAAAATCATCACATGTGAAGCTTAAATTGGGGACATCCAAACTGCTCTCATCTCGGGATCGTGGTCTAGCTTGGTATGATTCGGGTTTTGGGTACCTGAGGTCGTCGGTTCAAATCCGGCCGATCCCACCATATTTTAGGGGTAAAGATAGGACGGTTGCGTTTGACTATTTACTAAAGCTATAATGAAAGTAATAATGAAAATTATGTTTAATCAGAATTGATTGCACTACAACAGCAGCATTCATCATATGTACAGTTAGGACACAATTTTGCTGACTGACTATTCTTGCATTCTTCAGGAAGACAATCACAATCTGCACAATTTATGAGCATAACATCATGACACGATAATGAGACATAAAAATCACTATAACGAACACAAAAATCTTATGCAGTTATCTCTTGATTTGGGAGATCAGTCAAAGTAAACACAAACCTTGAACCTTGAAAATCCGTAGTACCTTCTCTTTCCCAATTTACTTTATATGATTTGGTCAAATGGCCGCCAACGATAGATATTGTCTGGGGAACGGCAGCGTACAATCTTTCGACTTTCTCCTTATCTCTTGTCATAAGAAGGGAACGACGTTTTTTCATTAGATACTTTATTGCTACATTTTTGTGCTGATGTCCTTCTACCTCGATTTTCTCGTTTCCTAAATCTATTATGAATTTACGCTTTCCCATTTAAGTTAGTTTTATCAAAAATCTACTAAAAGATAAAGACCAACAGAATGCAAGTAAAAAGAGCACAAATTATGACTAGATTTACAAGAGACTGTTTCCTCAGTTAGTTCTTATCTCACTTTGACGGATCTATTAGCGCCAGGCGATGAAGAAGAGTTAGAGACATGATATAAGATGAATGCAAATTCAGTGACTCTGAGTACTGGCATAGATTTTTATTAAAACTTTCTAAATGATAAAATAATTGTCGTTTGAAAAACGAGAAATAATTCTAATTGTTGGAATTTTGTTTTTAATGATAGGAATGATGGCCTTGCCAAACATTCAACCTATATATGCAGTAACTATAGCAATCGTCATTTATTTTGGAGTTAGAGTATTTGTAGGAAGAAGAAAAAAACAAATCCAAAAATCTGAAGAGGGGATCTGTGCTGTATGTGGTCAAAGAACAATTAAAAACAAGTGTTCTAATTGCGATAAAACGAGTTGATTCTCATACTCAATATGGCAATGTGTTTAGAATGAATCCTACGCACTGCTTATAATTCATAAAATAGCACTTTGTTCATGGATGCAGAGGCATATTGTACATTCACAACTAGCTCAACTTTTCCACAATCAACACCTAAAATTATATCATTTGTGATGGAATGATAACAAAGGTAAAAGAATTGAAGTCACATATAATGTTAGGATTTCTTGTCATGATCTTACTACTTGGGCAAGTAGCCCCAGTAATGGGTCAATCAAGCAACACCGTGGATCATGTCGTAATAAATGAAATCGACATAAATCCTCCAGGTGATGATTCAAAACGAGTTTTTGAATGGATAGAACTTTACAATCCTACAAACACAACAGTTGATTTGGGAGGATGGAGTATTGGTGCCACCACTGGTATAAAGACGACATACAAAATAGCTGAAGGCACGAAATTAAAGAGTGGAGGATTTGATATTTTTGCATATGGTCCATTATGGTTCCCTGACACTTCATCAGTGATTCAACTAAAAAATAAAGATGGGACAACAATTGATGCTACTCCGACATTAAGGGATATTGAAAATGGGCTCAAATCATGGCAGCGAGCTGCCGATGGATTTGATACAAACTCTTCCACCGATTGGATGTTTAGAACATCAAATGCAGGTTCATCAAATGGCAAGGCTACTTTTACTACCTCAAACGAATTTTTGTCAATCAAAGTTTCAACTGATAAAACAATTTACATTTCTGGAGATGTAGTAAAAATTAGTGGCGAAGTTTCAAAAAGAGTTACTTTACCGGATCAAAAATATACTGTACAACAAATACATCTTAAAATTATTGGACCAGAAAATTTTAAAAAATCAATTTCATTGTTTCCTGACAGAATGAATATGTTTAAAACAGAAATGAAGACTGACAAAGTACTAAATGTTCCAGAAGGCAATTACAAAGCTATTGTAGAGTACGCAGGCAAAACCACTGAAACATCATTTATCATTTCTGAAAAAGCCTTCGCTTCTCCAGAAAACCAAGCCTCAACAGTAATTTCAATAGGTGTGGATAAATCTTTCTACCTTCCTGGAGAGACTGCAATACTTAGTGCAAACACATCAAAAATCATTCCATTTGTAGGCATGAAATTCAAAGTTTTTGATCCTAAACAAAAGCTAATCTATGATGGAACATTATACCCAGATACAAAAGGCCAGTTCTCGACTAAATTTTTTATAAATTCAGTCAAACCGGTATTTGGAAAATATACTATTGTTGCAACATATGATAAAGAAACCACTACGAATTCATATGAAGTAGTACCGGAAATAAAAGAAGATACCATAATCTCTTTGTCTACAGACAAGAGGGTGTATGGACTTGGAGATACTGTAATAATTAACGGTCGAAGTAACAAAGTCTGGGTTTCTTCTCTTGATCTTGAAATTGTGCAATCTTATAAAAGCAAAGACATCACAGATACATTCGTAGTTAAGAATATAGTTAGACTAGAAGGTGATAGCACCTTCAAATACGAATTCAAAATACCAAACGATGAAAAGCGTTATGGTGATTACAAAGTAAAGGTATCAAAAGAAATTGGTTCTGCTGAAATATCTTTCAAAGTGGTGACAAATCCAAACGAATTTGTCGAAGTTGAATCAAAACCACTTTCAATTTCAACTGACAAAGAATCATATAATATTGGTGATCAAATAGTTATTTCAGGTAAAGTAATAGAGAAAAAGGATCTTGGCAGACTAGCAGTACAAATTTCAGTTACAAAGGCAGACGGAACTCCCATAATATCAGAACGTGATCCTCGTGGAACTGCAAGTGATAACATAGATGCAAAATATTCCTTTACTGGGGTTCCTGATACTTCTGGAAATTTTGAGATAAAAACTACTATATCTAGAAATATTTTTGAAAGTGGAAAATATCTACTCAAAGCAACTTATTCCAATGAACGTGCATCTAGATCATTTGTAGTGGAAGATTCTCTTGACAGAACTGGTGGAGTCAAAATCATTGCTTCTACAGATAAAGAAGTATACGGAGTTGATGAAAAGGTAATACTAACAGGAGGTGTTTCCACCTTTACCGCTCAATCTTCTTACACCATAAAGCTGACAGATCCTAACGGCAAAACTACACAAAGCGGCGTAACGCTTGATAAAGGACAATTTTTATGGACGTGGACAGTACCTGCACGTGGGACTGTTTATGGGCTTTACAAAATTACAGTAAGCTCAGACTCGGATGATGCAAATGTATTCTTTAAAGTATCAAAAGATCCAGAATCAGAACCAAAGTTACAACCGATTATGATTGAAATAGATAAGGATGTATATAATAGCGGAGAAAATGTCATTATTTCTGGCAGTGTAATAAAGCAAGTTTCTGGAACAGAAGGACTAGTCGTTAATCTAAAACCGGAAATTATAGTAAAAAACGAAAAAAATAAGGAAGTTTTCAAAGCATCACCAGATCTTGGCGCTGATGGTGGATTCAAAACCTCAGTCAAATTAGTTACTGGTGTTTTTAAGACTGGACAATACAAAATATCTGCAAAATATTACGATGTAAAAGACCAAGCAGTTTTCAAGGTTGATGATAGGTTTAGTATTGGAAAAGATATCCCGCTAGTTTTGCTTATGGAGACTGATAGAGAAAAATATCTTCCAGGAGAAATGGTAAAGATAACAGGAAAAACAAGTAGGATAATATCCGTATTTGATATAGATGTAAAGATAACAAAAGATGACGTATTACTCTCTGATGCTACTGTGAAATTTGACGGGTTAGGCTCTTTTCACTACGATTATACTGTCCCTCAAAATGCAAATCTTGGGAATTACATAGTAGAAGCTGATACTGACTTTGATACAACTACTGTTATGTATGAAGTGGTAAATGAACTGCCACCTGAGATAATAACACCCCCTGGAGAAGAACCAACAACTGATACAAACAAGCCAGCTGCACCTAAGAAATTAACTGATGTCGTAAATAGGATAACATATTCTTCAATCCCAATAACAATTGAGTCAAAAAATGTTGAAGAAAAAATCTATGTGCCTAAACTCCTTGAAGGAACACTACGTGTAAACGTAGGTGATGAATCCAAAGTGAACATTAAGGTAACTGCGGATGATGGAACATGTCTTATAGGTCAAGATGTTGACTGTAAAATAACAAAATCGACACGAGAAGGCAGCTCCTTGTACAAGATTGTTAAAGTAGGTGATACTGATCTGAAGATAAGATATAGTGGACATGGAACAAAATTAGAAAAATTCACAATTTTGCCAGAAGACGGCGATGGAACAATTCCTGAAGGAGACTGGAAAGTAGAAATCGTAAAAGACAAACAAATTTCTAGATTCTACTACAAGATTTCATATACTTCTAGAGAGTAAACATATACTATGCAAGTGCAAGTATTGATGTTTAGGCAGGATGATCCAAAAAAATGTACAGCTGCAAAGATTGTAAAATTCAAACTAGCAACAAGTGTTAGAAAAACTTTTTCAAATACGTTGCTTTTAGATCCGTTTGCACAAAAAACACTTTTGAGAAGAGATGCTTCTCTTGTAGATTCTATTACCGGTATTGATTGTTCTTGGGAATTGGCAGGAAAAACTTTTGCAAAAAAATTTTCTGGTATTGCAAGAAAACTACCACCTCTTTTAGCTGGAAATCCTGTAAATTACTCAAAACTTAATAAACTCACAACAGTTGAAGCTATCGCAGGAGCAGCTTTTATCATGGGCTTTGAAAGTCTTGCACAAGATCTTCTTGGAAAATTCAAATGGGGCCACACATTTTATGAACTTAACCAAAATCTTCTTGAGGATTATTCTAAAGCAAATTCTGAAGAAGAGATCAATTCTATCATAAAAGAATACCGTCTTTTGGCATAAAGTCAAAAGATTTTCCTTTTATCAGGTGCCTTAGTCAACGGGTAGAGATTTATTCGACCATTTTTTCCACACGGATAGGGATATGTCTACTGAAAAGTCATCATCAGGCCTTGTTCGTAGTCTCTCTTTACTAGACATAACTATGGTGGGAATTGCCGCGATGATAGGTGGTGCCATATTCGTACTGGTAGGACCAGGCATGAATGAAGCAGGGCCTGCACTAATGATTGCTTTTTTGATAAACGGAATAATTACTGTGTTTACCGCCTTGACATATGCTGAACTTGGTTCTGCATTACCTGAAGCCGGCGGCGGATACAAGTGGATAAGGGAGGGTCTTCCAAGACCAAATGCCTTCATCAGTGGTTGGATGGCATGGTTTGCTCACATGATCGCAGGAAGTCTATATGCGGTTGCTTTTGGCTCCTTTTTTGGTCATTTACTTACTATTACTGGAATCACAAATTTTCTTGGTGGTGCACCTCCTGACAAAATATTGGCAGTTCTTGTAATCATACTCTTTACTTACATTAACGTCAAAGGAGTTTCAGACACTGGAAAAATAGGGAACGCTATTACCTTTTCACAACTTGCTATTATCGGAATTCTTATAGTGGCAGGCTTGTTTGCGATGGCTTTTACAAATCCTAATTGGCCAACAAATTTTGAAGAATTTTTTCCAAATGGAAGTATTGGCCTGATAATTGCTATGGGTCTGACATTCATCGCTTTTGAAGGATACGAAATAATCGTACAAACTGGCGAAGAAGTAAAAAATCCAAAAAAGAACATTCCTAGAGCAATTTTCATATCGTTAGGAGTTGTCGTAACTCTTTACATTGTATTTGCATTTGTATTCATCGGTGGTCTAAATCCAGCAGAAATTGGAAAAGCATCGTGGCAATTCATAGGTGAGCATAGTGAACTTGGAATAGTAGAAGGAGCAAAATTTCTATTGCCTTTTGGTGCCTTCATAGTTCTTGCAGGCGGACTCGTGTCAACACTTTCTGCATTAAACGCTACAACATTCTCATCAAGCAGAGTTGCATTTGCTATGGGTAGACAATACAATCTTCCTGTAAAATTTAGTGCAATTCATCAAAAATACAAAACGCCATATTTTGCAACACTTGCGTCTGGATTCATCATGGTAATCTTAGCAGTATTGTTACCATTAGAACAAATTGCTTTAGCTGCAAGTGTGATGTTTTTGTTTCTCTTTGCCCAAGTCAACGTGGCGGCAATAACAATCAGAAGGCTCTATGGTCACAAGCTTGACTATGGATTTAAGACTCCACTCTTTCCAATTTTACCATTAATTGGAGTTTTTTCTACGATAGGTCTTTCAATATATCTTTTAATTTATAATCCACTTAGCTGGCTAATTGCAATAATCTGGGTAATAATTGGTTTCTCAGTTTACAAAGTGTACTCTATTAAAAAAGAACTAGAACACTACGCACCATTAGTAGCAAGTGAAGGCCCGCAAGAAAGAAAAGACTACCGCATAATGATCGTCTATCAACCATCTAGTGCAGAAAAGTTAGCAAAAATAGCTTCTGCCATAGCACAAGATAAAAAGGGTGAAATTTTATTTCTTAATGCAGTTATAGTTCCAATACAACTTCCTTTGTCTTCTGCTCAAGGATTTGCAGAACCTGCTATGAAGTCTTTTGATGAATTAAAAAAATTACTGCCAAAATCAATTGAACATAGATATCTTGTGAGACTCTCACATGATACCACTGAAGCCATACTTGCAACAGTGGAAGAACAAGGAATTAATCTGCTCATAATGGACTTTCATAATCTGCGTAGCAATAGAAAATTACTCTCACTTACAACATGCGATATCATCGGAATAAACCTAAAAGAAAATTTTGACAACGAACTTGCAAACATCGTAGTATCATATGATAAAGGACGACACTCAAATTTGGGACTAGAAATAGCAAACTCGCTTTCAAAATCATTAAACAGTAATGTGCGTATTGTTAGAGGCATTGTTGAATCTCCAGAAGAAGAACGCGACATTTTAGGAAGAATTAACGAAAAGATGTTTGATCTTGATATGAAAAAAATTCCGGTAGAAAGAGTTTATTCACAAACAGATAATGTAACACAAAGTCTTCTTCAAAACTTTGGCAACGACAAATCAGAAATAATAATCATTGGGGCAGGGAATCAATCAGACCAAGCATTTAGCCCAAAAACAATGGAGGTAGTAGAAAAATCTCCAAAGACAGTATTTGTCATACGTGATTCTAGGTTGTCTGGAATCCAAGCTAGGTATTTCTGGAATGTAATTGCGCCAAGACTCAGAGAAAACCGATTTATCTATAGAATGTATCTGGATACATTAAGGTTGATCTTTTTCATCAGGATGAAACGGGCAAAAGCTCGTTCCGATGAAGATTACTTTGCACCAAGAATGTAATTTAACACACTACTAGTTTTAACAATCTTAAAATAGAAATTTTCCCTTTGTATTGACAAGTGCGAGCTGGTGCACGAGCTACTGCTAAGGCAGAGGAAACTCCTCCCTCCATGCAGTAAGTGTGATCCAGAGATGGATAATCAGAGATGATTGGCTCCAGAACAGAAAAAGATCTGACCCGGCGTACTATGATGGCAAAACCTGAGGTTTCCGGCAAAGAATGAAAAAGCTGCCCCACACGGAGCAAGGCCAAACAAAACTATAAGGGCTGCACTTTGTTTAGGTAGGCCGCATAGCTGAATCTCGTAAAAACAGAAGGAGGGTTACGGCTGGCACGCACTAAATTTTATTTTATTGTACTCTCTGTTTTTTGAGCTTTCTATCACTCCATACTAAAACAAAGACTGCAACAGCAGCACCCATGGCTGCCATTCCGTACATTACACCTACTGGAAATCCTCCAGTAGAAGTTGTTGCATAACCTTCTGGTACTTTAGGACTGGAACCAAAGTATTCTGCTTCATCTACTGTAACATCAGTAACAAATCCGTCTATTGAAATAGTTGCAGAATTTGCTGACTCTACTGATCTAATTACATATTTTTTATCAGTAGTAAACTCTACCTCTTTTTCTTTCTCGCCTTGAATTCCTTCTCTTATGCTGCTTTCACCCATAGTGAAACTTGTAATTACTAATTTCTCGGTGTATCCCCACTTGGCTGTTTCTGAAATTGTCCCAGATGGATCAAAGAGATGATGCCAGTTGGAAAGTGGTTGTGTCAATATTCCGCTTGCATCAATCAAACTATCATTCAAAAGAGTTTCACCTTCTGTACCTGCTATTTTTGCATATACTTCAGGACTCTCTTTCTTTAAGAAACCTATCAATGTATTAATATCAACATCGCCATGCTCTGTATCTGTTATTGTTACTGGTCCCTTTACTGTGATTCCTCTCCACTGAGCATCTATAAGAGCTGGATTTGCATCATCTGCTGGGCGTAAAAGATAGTTTGTAATTGTAGGAACCATTGTTACTTTGTAATCGACTGCAGCCTGTCCACCTTGACCCTTAAGATGAGCTCTATATGTTAACTGTAAATCCGTAACAAAAACAGTACTGTCTATACTTTGTAAATTAGAATTCATTTTCACTATGAGTTCAGAAACGCCAGGTGTGTCTTTGTTTGCCTCAATGCTTACCAAAATATCCTGACCATTCAATAATTTTGAAATTTCTCCACCATCTGGATATTCGATAAAGACTGTCTTCAAGAATTTGAAGGTAGGCTGTGCCTCAGTTAGATGTGTGCTAAGTCTTGCATCAAGCTGAGCTGCCCAAACAGGGGAAATACTTCCAATAACTAAAAGGCCAATTAATCCAACTGAGAAAATCAGACGTCTTGACACGGAAAAACTGCTTTTGCTGAGAGTAATAAATCTTCTTCTTTTTCAAAACGGATTAATTTCCTAATTTGGTGTCATCTGGCAAAAGTAATTATTGTGCATTTGTCTTCATAAACAAATCTTGGTGATCTGAAAAAAATGATAACAATACTTGCTGGTGGGACAGGTTCTGTAAAACTTGTTCGCGGAATGGCTTCTCAAACAAGAGATATCAACGTGATATCAAATGTTGGTGACAATTACTGGCTTTACGGCCTGTATGTGTGTCCTGATATTGACACAATTCTTTATGGGCTTGCTGATTTGCTTGATACTGACAAAGGCTGGGGAATAAAAAAAGATACTTTTGGATTTTTACGTCAAATGGAAATACTTGGAGAAGAAACTTGGTTTAAGATTGGAGACAGAGATGTTGCAACTCATCTTTTAAGAACTAACATGCTAAAAAATGGCAAAAATCTAACCGATATTACAGCTTGGATGTGTCAAAAATTTGCAATTGATACTAAGATAATCCCTGTAACAGACAACAGCGTTGAAACAAGAATTGTAACCAACAAAGGCGAACTTCACTTACAAGAATACTGGGTAAAATACAGAGGTCTGGACAATGTGGAGGGAATAAAATACATTGGCGCTGACAAGGCACGTGCAAATCCAGCTGCAGTAAATGCAATTCATGATGCAAAGCTAGTTGTAATTGCTCCAGGTAACCCACTTACTAGTATAGGACCTATTCTATCTATTAAAGGAATTAAAAAGGAACTTTCAAAATCAAAAAAGAAAGTTGTTGTTGTAAGTCCGCTTGTTGGTAATAAAGCAATTAGTGGTCCTGCGGTAAAGTACATGGAAGCTGCAGGAATGGAAGTTTCTGCATATGGGCTTGCTAAGATGTATTCAGAAGTTGCATCACATATGGTAATAGATTCATCAGATCGATTACTTACAAGAAAGATTGAAAACCTAGATATGCATGTGTATGAGACTAAAATAAAAATGAAAGACAAAATTGAGGAAGATGCACTTGCATCATTTATTCTAAAACAAGTGCATGTCTAAATTTAGAACTGCAGCGATAGTTCCTGTAAAAACTTTTTCAAAAGCCAAAAAGCGACTTAATCTAGCACCTGAAAAAACTGAGATTATATGCAAGCTGATGTTAGAAGAGGTTCTGGGAACAATATCGAAATCTTATCTAATAGAAAAAACTGCGCTTGTAACTAGAGATGAGGCTGCGTTAGCTATTGGGAAAAGATTTGGATGCATAGAAATCATTGACGAAAAAGAATTGGGAGTAAATAATGCAGTATCCTTGGCAGATGAATATTTTCTAAATGATGGCTTTGACGCAACAGTTGTTTTTCCTCAGGACATACCGCTAATACAACCTGATGATATCCAGGCTCTGTTTAATTTTAAAAATTCACAAAAATGCGCGCTAGTCGTTCCTTCAAGAAAGTTTGATGGTACAAATGCACTATTTCGCTCTCCTGTAAATTTGATGAAAACGCACTATGATGAAGACAGCTACAAAATTCATCTTAGTACAGCAGAAGAAATCTCATCTTCATCAGCACTTGTTTTGATAAGAAGAATAATGCTTGATGTAGATGAGATGTCTGATCTGCAATTTATTTCAAATTATGTTAAACCATCAATTTCTAAAATAATTCAAGATTTGTAAGTTATACTAGTGTGGCGTGTTCTTTTTTTGATTTAAGATAATTTAAGATAAAAATAATTATGGCCAATGTTCCTGAAATAAAAAATAAAACTTCAAGTGTATTAAGAAATGGATTTGATGATTCGTTTGAAGTTTGGTTTATGTCAGACATGAAAAAAATATATGAAAATATGAAATAATTTGTTGCCCAATGAAGTAAAATTGCTGGAGCTAAACCATGTCTGACATAAACCCATCCTATTATTACACCACTTATAGATGCCTGTGCAAACTTACCAGTACTCCAGGGAGAACCAGAAATTATGTGTGCTACCCCAAAAAATATCCCAACTACTATGACTAGACCTAATGCTTTTTTGTAATTTGTAATTTCTAGATTTTGTGAGGGATGCCATAATGACTTGAAGAAACTTCCAATTGATATTTTTGTGGCAAACATAGCAAAAAGTGGTAAACCAATAAGAAACATCCTAAATCCTATTTCTTCAGTTAATGGTGACGTTGTAATGCGAAAAAACTGAATTAGTTTGTTTTGGGTTTCTGGTGGTTCTACAAAGATTCCAAAACTTTGTTGTACAGAATCTATTATAACAGACACCACAATTAAGATTGAAAACCATGTTAACATGCCAAGAAGGTAATTGTTTCTGATGTTGTGCCACCCTTCACTTATTAGAGAAGAAAGGGCTTTAGAAAAATTAGTTTTAGGACCCAAAAGAGAAACTGCAAACAAAACTAGGTACACACACCAGACTACAATGAAGCCATCGCCAAGCTCGAATTGAATTGGAATTTTTATACCTATGCCAGCAATAAAAACATCAATACCATCAATAGGAAAATCAAAAATTATTTCCTTGCCAATATCTGAGTTAAAGACTACATATGCTCCGATAGGAAAGGAAACTATCATTAATCCAAAGATTACTGATGTTAATGCAGAATATGGTGTAGATAGAGCCTTGAAGAGTTTATCGCTTTGCAAATCAACTAATGTACTTCGATACTGGATTCAGGAAATCCTAACTTTACCAAAGTTCCCTTGATTGTATCTCTATGATCTCCTTGCAGAAGGATGTAACCATCTTTTACTGTACCACCACATGCATACTTTGCTTTTAATTCTCTAACCACTTTGCCAAGATCATTCATCTTTGGATTTACTCCTTCGATCATTGTTCCTTTCTTTTTGAATCGTCTCTCCTCTATGCGAACAACAATCTGAGTAGCATCTTTTTCAAGTTCACCACAGGCGCATAAATCATTAGGAAGTCCGCATGTATTGCAGATAACCACCATTCAAGATAAAAACTCGCTTTCCCACTATTAAGCCTTGTCCGTATCTATCTTTTTTACTTAGACTTGCAAACAAGATTTGTGTCAAAAGATCTTACCAAAAAAGCTGTAGAGATGCTCCTAAAAGGTGCAACTCTGATAAGCGATCCCTGTCCTTACTGCAAAGGCGTTCGTGTAATGAAAGATGGCCACGCACTTTGTGTAAATTGTGGCAGGGAGGCAAAAGAAGACATTCCTGTACAAGAAAAAACTGAAAATACAACCATTGCAAAATTTGAACAAAAACTAAAGGTGCTTTCTGAAGAACTTGAGCATGAGAAAGATCACCAAAAACAGCAACAGATCATGAAATCAATAACAGATCTAGTGGCAATAATAGAAAAACTCAAACAATAGTGCAAAAAGTATTTATGTAAAAATCTTGCCCTCAAAGACAACCATGAGTAGCAAGAAATCAGCGCCTCTACCTGCCTCAAGCGCTGGTCTTTTGAGGTTCTTTGAGGATGAAACTAAGGGATACCGTGTCCGACCTGAGATAGTAGTATCTATCCCAACTGGTTTAATTGTAATCTCCTGGATTCTAAAATTGTTCTTCCTACCATGACTGAAAATGCCGATAATGTATCTCGTATTCATAAGAGATACTCGTTGACTTTACTTACTCCTTCCTCACCATATCTTTCCCTTTTTGTCTCTGTTGTTGTTGTATCAATCCTTGTATTACTTGCAGAGCTTGCTTATTTTGAAAACTATGACAAGTTTTTCATACATCTGTTTGTAGCAATAGGCGCACTACTTACCACACAAATTATTGATGCTCATCTCTTGCACACAGAAAAATCCAAAGTAAGACACATCTCAGGATTTGGAAGTCTTTTATGGCTTGTAGCAGCGTTAGGTGGTTTAATTTCTGTACCTATATTTTCTAAACCAGAACTTTTACCAATATATCTTACGGAAGGAATGTTTCTGTTTGCAAGTTTTAGAATAGGAATCTTTACTTCAGTTCTTGGTGCAAAAGTAAAACTAGCTTGGGCAATCTGTTTGATACAACCACTTGCATTGTTTTTGACAATTATTCCATCCAAGTTTTGGATTCCAATGCTTACTGACTTGCAAGCAATCGGATATGGAATTGTCTTTTTAGTAGTCGGAACAGTTTGGACCATAATAACAGACAGAGCTGGTGGTCCCAACGTTCCACGTACACATAAGGTATTACAAGCATACATTGCAGCATGGACACGAAACGATCCTTCCAAGATGGAACGCTTGATAGAAGAGCGCTCTCAACCATCCAAAGTGTCAACATTTCAAATTAGATTCAAGACAAAAGACAAGGAGTTTCGAATCGTTTTACCAGACGTTCACCCCGGACCATTTCACCCAATAGGGGGAAGTAATATTCCATATCAGATATATAAAAACCTGAACTCGTCCGCAATGGTAATGCACAGCATTTCTGATCATTCCCTTAACTTACCATCAAAATCTCAGGTTGATGCATATCTGGCCAGCTTTGCAAAAAGTTCCGTCTTAGATCAAGGTAATAAATGTACAAAGCCAGTTACTGTACAGGTAAACAAAGCAAGAACGGTCGGCTTGTTGTTTGACAAGATAGCTGTTCTTATCCTGTCACTTTCTCCACACGGAATGGAAGATATTCCACTCTATGTAAAAAATGAACTAGATCAATATGCAACAAACCGTGGATTTGACAAACTCTTAATTATCGATAGTCACAATGCGATGGGCGAAGAGATATCGCCAAACGATGCAGATGACCTTTTCAAAGCCGCAAAATCAAACCTTGACACTTTGATGACAAAAGAAACATTGCCACTAGAAATAGGATATACAAACTTGGAAAATCAAAACATTCTTGCAGATGACCTTGGTCCTGGTGGAATTGGAATCGTGTGCATGAAAATAGGAGGTGAGAAATTCTTTCTTGGATGGTCAGACTCTAACAACATGCAAAACGGTTTTCGAGAAGAAATTGTAAACTCTCTTTCAAAAAATGAGTACAACTTGATTGAAATGTGCACATCCGATACTCATTATAAAACAAAAGAGGCAAGAAACAAACACGGCTACTTTACATTTGGTAGCCTGTCTACACCCCAAGATGCATCTTCTTGGTACCTAGATCTGGCTAAAAAAGCAGAACAGAACATTTCCGAGGCCTCATTTGAAGCGCTACACCATCAAACAGATGTTAAAATCATGGGAACTACACTTCTTGAAGACTATTCAAAATCGCTTGACCGTACAATGAGAATTACACAAGCTTTTTTGATAGGAACTACCATCTTCTTTTTCTTAACTATGTTCTAATGTGTTAAGTTCATCTAGATTTCCATAAAAATCTTCACAAAAAGAACTAAGCTGTAAAACTGGTATGATTGGAACTTTGTCTATGAATCTTATCTCTTCTTGATATAAAGTGACAATTGCAGGAATTGCTGCCTTGACATTTTCAGTTTTAAGAAAACGCTTTGTTCTTTCTATCTGTTTTTTTACTGCATTATCTAAAGATGATTGATTAGCTCTCTTCCAGTGCTTGCAGTCAATTAGTATTGCAATATCCGACTTTACACCTACTACATCTATCTGCATTCTTGGTTTTGTTAATATTAGATTCCGGGTTGTTTCAAACTCACTGGCATCTAAAATTTCTGCAGCAAGTGATTCAAAATCTTTCCAATCAAGTGATCTTGAAACTTCATCAACAGATGCACCCATACGTATTGCTAAAAGACAGGTCTTTAGTCTGTCATTTTCATCAAAGAAAATTTGGTGATCCTCATATGTTCCAATTCCATTTTGTAAGAAACTATCAAGCATCGTCCTAGCAGTCTCTTCATCTGTTCTTGTGACCATAGAAAAATCCTTGATTGACATGCCTCCAGGAATTATTCCATCAATTCCTCTGACTAGAGTTTGGAGATTCAACAGAGCTGATTTTCTCGTTCTAATATATACATTTTAATAATAAATGGTAAAAAATGGTAAAAATTTGGCAAGATCGATTTTTTCAAGTATTTAACATCTTTGTAATGCGATCATCTAAGCTCATGTCAATGATATAGAACGATATAAACCAAAGAAGATTAAAAACAGTTTCAATCAGTCAAATCATGAAACTCTTTCTATTAGTGATACTCGCTATCATTGTTTTTGGTTCAGTAGTTGCTTTTGCTGATAAAGGAACCTTTGTTGATAAAGTGCAGTTTATCCAGTACGTTGACGAAAACACAGCACTTGAAGAAGTGAGAAATGGAAACTTGGACATTTATTATTATAGGGTCTCTTCGGACAGAATTGAGGACGCTAAATCAAGAGAAGGACTGAACGTATTCAAGTCGACAGGTGGATCTTTTAGTATTCTTGTAAATCCAGCCCCCTCTGAAAAATTCAATCCATTCTCACTACGTGAAGTAAGATTTGCACTCAATTATCTGATCGACCGAGAATTGATTGTAAACGAATTTCTTGGAGGGTATGGTACTACCATGATATCTGCATACAATCCGTTTGATCCTGATTATCTTCTTGTCTTAGAGGAACTTGAATCGTTTAACTTTAGATACAATCCTAAACTTGCAGAAGAAATGATTTCTAATGCTCTTGTCACATCTGGGGCTGAAAAAATTGATGACAGGTGGTTTTATGATTCAAAACCAATTGAGGTAATAATTTTTATTAGAAGTGATGATCCAGTACGAAAATCAATTGGAGAAACTCTTTCATCGCAATTAGAGAAATTTGGGTTTACAGTGAAAAAAGATTTTGGGGATCTGAATAAGGCATTTTCTATAGTTTACGGAAGCGATCCTAAAGACCAAAAATGGAGTATTTACACTGAAGGATGGGCAGGAAGATCTGCATTTGTAAAATATGACACACTGGTAACTGCACAAATGTATTCTCCATGGTACTGTAATATGCCAGGATTTTGTGATCCATCATACTGGAATTATAACAATGGGGCTATCGATTCTTTATCTATGAATGTATTTAATGGCAACTTTACTTCTGCACAAGAACGTGCTAATATTTTGAAACAAGCAACAAACCTCGGAGTAAAAGAATCTGTTAGGATATTTCTTGCAAGCAAAATTGATCAATATGTTTCAAATGACAGAATTAAAGGAATAGTAAATGACTTTGGTGCTGGGGTACCAAGCAGGTTTACTCCAATAAATATACAAAGTGATTCTGATTTGGTAAAAATTGGAGTAAAACAGATCTACCAAGGCGCATGGAATCCAATAGGTGGTTTGAGCGATCTTTACAGTAGGGCAATATGGGATAATGTTTCTGAACCTTTGATATTCAAACATCCATACACCGGGGTTAGTATTCCAATTAGGACACAATGGCATGTTGAGGCGCCAGGGCCTACTGAAAAACTTGAAGTTCCAGAAGATGCAATAAAGTGGAATGCCACACAACAAAAATGGATTAAGATAGGAAAAGGGAATCAAGCCACCACCAAGGTAACATTTGATCTAAAGTTTAGCAACTGGCACAATGGTCAACCAATGGACATGAATGATCTCATGTATTCGATTTATTTTTTATATGAATGGGCTTGTGAGACAGAGGAAGACAAGACCTGTGATTCTGAATATTCGTCCAAAGCCTACCAGGCTGCACAAACGCTTGTTGGAGTAAGGGTGATTGACAAGGATACCATCGAAGTCTATCAAAATTATTGGCACTTTGATGAGGCAGAGATTGCAGATTCTGCAGGAGTGTGGGCAAGTATGCCTTGGGAGATAATGTTTGCAATGGAAAAATCTGTAACTGATGGCAAAGCTGCATTTTCAAGATCAAATGCTATTGGTAATGACGTCGAATGGCTTTCGTTGCTTGTGCCAGATGACGCAAACATGATAAAATCAAATCTTGAAGAATTCAAACAAGCAAATTTTGTTCCACCTGCACTTGCAACTTTTGAATCTGATCCTTCATACTATGATTCAAGGTATGATTCTACAATATCATGGATTGCACAAAAAAATCACGCAATAATTAGCAACGGTCCATTTTATCTTGAGAATTATTCGCCTGAAGCAAGAATTATTACAATTCATGCTTTTGATGATCCAACGTATCCATTTGGGGCAGGACACTGGAAAGATTTTGCAAACGTAAAACTTTCTAAAATAAATCATGTTGAAATACCCGATGTTGTATCAATAGGAAAAGAGATAACAATTCCTGTATTTGTTAATGACGAATCTACAATTTACTATTATTTTATTAATGCTGACAACAAAGTTGTTGCATCAGGAACAAAAAAATCTGAAAATGACAAAATCGATATTACGTTATCAAACGATAAGACTGCACTTTTTAGCGTAGGTGCAAACGACTTGAAGATATTTTCCGTGTCGGATTCTGCATTGAGACCTGACATATTTCGCACTAGCTTTTTGGGGATAAAAGGCGAATACACAGCACCTCCTGAAACATTGAATATTGAAACAGGAATTTTGTCTGTGGAACAGGACTATGTTATGCCAGTAGTTGCAATTATTGCAATAATCATAGGAATTTTCATTTTACTAAAAAGAAAAAGGAGACAACACTAGCTATGTTATTAACTATGGGTAGTAAATGATGGCAAAATGAGCTTCAAACGATATCTTCTGACCAGGGCAGTAACGATGTTTGGAGTTCTAATGGCTACACTTCTGGTTACAATAGCGCTTGTTGGCTCTAACATGGATGCCATTTTAAAACAAAGTGTGACTTTTGAAGTAAGACAACAAGTCACTGACAATGAAGCATTGGTTGCTAGCTTTGCAAGTCCAGATGAATTTGATTCTTTTATAACGGCCCAGATTGAACAGAGAATCAAGGTACTTGGTCTTGATGAACCTTGGTATTCACCACCAAGACTAGGTCTAACAATGTACAAAATTTTACTTCTTGATTTTGGCCATGCAACATTTCTTACAAGCGATTCTGGTTCATCTGATGTCAAAGACATTTTGCTTGAAAAACTTCCAAGAACGATCTTACTTTTTACTTCTGCAACGATAATTGTTTCTTTGATTGGAATATTTCTTGGTGCGCTTTCTGCGAGTAAAATAAATTCAAAGATTGACAGATTGACTTCCACTTTTGCTATCATAAGCAGCAGCTTTCCAGTATGGTGGATAGGAATGCTGATGATCTTTGCTTTTGCGTTTGTTTATCAGATATTTCCTGCAAGAGCAACTCCATTGATCCCTGTTACTGATCCAGGATATATTGGAGCACTGTTGTACCACATGACACTTCCACTTATTTCGCTAGTGTTGATTGGATTTGGTGCCTGGGCTTATCTTGTACGAAACTTTATGATTGGAGTCTTACAAGAAGATTTTGTAACTGCAAAGAGAGCTATAGGTATCCCGGAAAAAAAGATACTTTACAGACACGCACTAAAAAATGCAGCACCGCCAATTGTTACAGTTCTTGCATTGAGCCTTTCAGGGTCGCTGGGCGGTGCAATAATAACAGAGGCAGTATTCGATTGGCCTGGCATGGGACGACTCTACTTTGAGGCAATCAACGTTTTGGACTTGCCTGTGATAATAGGGGCAACTTATGTGCTGACTGCATTTTTCCTTGGAAGCATTTTTTTGGCTGATATTTTGTATGCCTATTTCGACCCAAGGGTGAGGACAGGATGAATACAAAAGAAATTTTGCATGAATTTTCAAAAAGTAAGATCGGACTTGTCGGGATAGGCATACTTGGTATGCTTTTTGCCTTGTCAGTAATTGCTGTAATAACTATTCCTGTTGATACTTTTAAAGAATGGAATGATCCTTCAAGGTGGATAAATTATCCAAAAACGTCACTGCCTGCTTGGGTAAACTACCTAAGCTCAGAAAAAATTCCAGAGCACAAGATCCTTAAAAATCCACAAACGTCATCGCAAACAACTGGAGAAATTTCAATTATATCGCAATACTTTGTAATTGATTATTCTTATGATGGATTTCCAAGTGACTTTATCTTTGAATATTCCGCACAATATTCTGGTGCCCCCTTATTAAAAATATTAGTAACTCGTCCGGATGGACTCAAGATAGATCTAATATCAAGATCACTTCCACAATCTGACAGTTCTATTTACTCGGAACAAATTTTTTCAACGGATGATTCTGTGAAAAAAAATCTTAGAAAATATACAAATAATTTTGTATTTCCAATTGACTTGCTTTCTGCAGAAGACGTTGTCTTTTCTGAAACTGGTCAAAACAAAATTTTAAAAGGCAAATATGTTTTTCAAGTAAATTTCTATAATGTTGATTCTATAGTTGACATCAAGAGCTCCAAGTTGATTCTCGGGGGAAAAGTATATGGAATTATAGGTACTGATGAGCTAAGACGTGATCTTGCTGTTGGATTACTTTGGGGAACCCCACTTGCACTATTCATTGGAATTGCAGTAGCAATAGGTTCTGTTGTGATTGGATTAATCTATGGAGTATTTGCAGGCTACAAGGGCAAAAAAACAGATGAGACTTTGATGCGCTTTAACGATGTAATTTACGCCCTACCCGCACTTCCTTTATTGATAATTTTAGCAGTAACCATAGGAAATAGCGTATTTTTGATAGTTGGATTCTTGGTGATATTTGGATGGGTCGGTGTAGCAAAGATTTCAAGAAGTATGGCAATTCAGATCAAAACATTGCAGTACGTTGAGGCTGCCAAAATTATGGGACAAAAAGATATCAAAATCATATTCAAACATATACTGCCACAATTATTACCATATACCTTTGCAAGCATTGCAATCTCAGTGCCTTCGGCAATAACTACTGAAGCAGGGCTAAGCTTCTTGGGGCTAGGAGACCCAACTTTTCCTACATGGGGTCAGATACTTCATGATGCAAACTCTTTTGGAGCTGCAGCTCGAGGCCTATGGTGGTGGATTCTGCCTCCAGGAATAATGATTGCAATTACTGGTCTTGCGTTTGTCTTTATTGGAAACGCCATGGATAAAATAGCAAACCCAAGACTAAAGCGTTAAGGTTTGAACTGACGAATTAATTTTATAACCTCGTCATTTAATCTTAAAGTATATGCTGCTGCATTAGGATCAGTTTCTTGCGATAGCATTTCTGCAAACTGCGTCTTGTCTTTTCCTCTTTCATACATGCCGCCAGATTCCTTTATGCATAAAGGAAACTTTTGCATCTTAAGACCACTTTTAGAAAGATAATCTATGAATTTTTTGTAGTTTTGTGGAGAAAACCAGTCTGTATTATCTTCACTGCACGCCATTATCCATGTATCTATCGTATTTTGAAATAATGCTTTTTTCCTTAATTCTTCAAGAGTCATGATGATTTAGTGATCTTTTAGAAATCTGCTCTCTTCATCTTGGAGCCGCATCGTGGACAAGAGCCGCCTTTGTATTTGTTGTTGCATGTAAGACAGATATACTTTACACTTTGGCTTTGACCAAAGAAGCCTCCACCTTCACCATATCCACCCATTCTCCGCATAGCACGTCTTCTAATGATGAGGGGAAATAATATGAAAAGCGCTAGAGATGTTATCAATCCCCATGGAAATCCTAACAGATACTGTAACCCAATACTGATGGCAAGTGAACCGAAAAGGAAAATTAGATACGTCTTGTATTGTCTATCCAAACACTTCACTTTGGTTCAAAAAGCTTATAAGTTTTTGTCAGAATTTTTGTTAACTGATTGTTATTGGAAGACTGTTGCCATCTCGGTCGTAAGCAAAAATGTCTCCGTTCTCGTATGGTGATTTTACAATCATTGTTACTAAACCAAAGAAATTGTGCAGATCTGTAACAGATGGCTGCGCAGAACCAATTGGATGTGAATGAACAGTTCCTACATAGCTTGGATCAAAAGGCAAAAATGAATGAGGGAATCCCGCAAATGTAGGTCCGTGGTGTGAAAATGGAGGTATTACAAGACCATCGACTACAACATTCCCCCTGTTTGACTTGCCACGTAGAATCAAAATTCCTTCGTTTGGATGGTTCATCTTACAATATGTCAATATTCCATCACGTGTCTCTTTTGTAATGGTAATGGTGCGTTGCATCTTTGGTTTCTTGAAAATCATAAGAAAAGATTACCTCTCAAGCTAATTAATCTTAAATCATGTTATGGTAAATTTCGTTCCTAAAATTTCACTTAATTTTGATTCTATGTTTTTTACAATTTGTGGTATGAGTTTTGCTGTTTCATAGATTTGATTTTCAAGATTGGCAATTTCTGATTCTAACTGTGCTTTGCGTTCTTTTGTTCTGGTCAAATTCTTTTCCTTTTCTTCTATGTCTTTACTGTTAAATTGAATCTTTTGTTCTAGTGCATTTTTTTTATTTGCTAAATCATTTTTTAATTTCAAAAATTCATCTAATCTGGTAATTGTTTCTTCAATTTGTTCAACTGATTTGTCGGTATCCTTGACAGATACGTTGCCTGCAACAACTGATTTGATTACTGCTTGCAATACTTCAATAACTGCATTTTTTGTTTCATTAGTAATGATATCATAGGGATTTTCACTCATCTTTTCCATGACTAATTTGAGTGGTTTTTCAAGTGAAGAGACATAACTATACTTTCCAAGCGGTCTTGAAATTTTTGAAAACTGGAAATCCACTTCGTGTTTTATTCTGTCTTTCTCTACTTCAAGTGATTCTAGTTCTTTTTTGATATTAAGAAATTCAATATAGCTGTTACTTGATTTTAGATTCTTGACATCTTCTTCCAAACTTTGAATTGTTTTAATGCTATTTTGAATCTCTTCTTTTGTACTGACTATGGAGTTATTTTTTATTTCGTTGTCTTTCTTTGAATCAATTATCTTTTTTGACCACTCTGAAATGTTTGAAATACCAAAATCAAGTTTGTCATATTCATTAACAAGTTTTTGCAGATCTGCTTTGGTTTTGGCAATATCGGCTAGAATTACTTTAAGTTTGTCTGCGTATTTTCTTGCAAAAACATGCATTACTCTTGAATTTGGACCTAGTATGTCGCCAATTCTTTTAAGCAGTTGAGCAACATCTGAGTTCAGATTCACCACATCCTGATATTTTTTTATCTCATCTAATTTTTTGGAAGTTTCTTTTCTTACTCCAGAAATTACTGCACTCTTACCCCTCTCAATAATTATTTTCAAATGTTTGTCGACATCTTGTGATCCAAGATCATCTGATTCAAACTGTGAAAATAGCTGTATAATCTCCTTTCGGTTGGTCTCTATTTTACCCCTAATTGATTTTGATTTTTCAATAATCTCATTACTTATGTTGTTCTTTTTTTCTTGTAAAATATTCTCTATTTTATCTAAAGAAACTTGTTTTGCTAATTGGGTGGATTCTATATAATCTGTAGATCTTTTTTTGCCCCATCCAAAAACCATCTAATATTTTACCTACTGAAATGATATCATTACAACATTAAATATTACACGATGCAAATTACACTATGAGCGATACTCGCTTTATAATGCTGGGAATAGCACTCGTATTTGCTGGTTTTCTTGTCTTGGGAATACTTGGAAGATCGTTTTTAGAATTTACAGTTCAGGTAAACGAGTTTGGCAACTGCATTAACTATACAGAAACTGGAGCAGTATCATCTGATTGTGGTGTTATAATGCAGGACAAGCTAATTTTCTTTGGGGTGGTAATGAGTTTGATTAGTTCTGGGATTGCTGCACTGGTCAAGGGATATCGTGGACGATGGGATCAAGACGTCAAAAGCGATGAAATGGTAGGACCAAAAAAGGACTAGACATTAGAGTCTCAGAAAATCATATCTAATGATAATATTCGACGTTTATTGATTTTGTAAATACGATGTTTTATGCAACTTATTCATATTCAGAAAGATTTACCTCAACTAGTTAAAACCACTAAATTTTATTCTGGTTTCATTAAGATCTTGCCAAAAACGTTTCCTTTAAGCATCTTTGTGTGGGCTTCTACTGCATTTTCAAACGTGTAGACAGAATCAATTATTGATCTTATCTTTCCTTTTGACATCCAGTACATTGATTCTTCCAATTCTGCTCTTGTTCCTTGCGTGGAACCTAGGATGTTTATTCCTTTGAAAAAAACATGTCTTAGATCTGTCTTGACATCATAACCAGTTGTTGCACCAGTTGTAACAAGTGTTGCGCCATACTTTAACAAAATTAATTCCTTATTCCAATGTGAACCTCCAATGTGCTCAAAGATTACATCTACACCAGGATGTTGATTCTTCTTTTTGGCTAACTCTTTTGTAATAGAAAAAACTTCTTTATCCCAATCTTCTTTTCTATGATCTACTGCATAATCTGCGCCAATCTCTAGGCATTTTTCAAGCTTGTCTGAACTTGCAGTTGCAATGACATCACAATCATACAACTTGGCAATTTGAATTCCAAAAGTACCCATGCCAGAACCACCTCCCATTATTAGAACGGTTTGACCTGGTTTGATCTTGGCTCTGCCAACTAACATGTGCCATGATGTCATTAGAGTCATAGAGGCAGCTGCAGCTTCCTCATAACTGATATTGTCTGGAATCTTTACAGTGTTTACTTCTGGGAGATGAGTAATTTCACAATATCCTCCCCACAATGGTCCTGTCTGAAATCCCCATACCTTTCTTTCTCTACAGTCATACTCTCTTCCTTCAGTACAAGCTGCACAAATTCGACATGAAATATTTCCATGGGAAACAACTCTATCTCCAACTTTGATGTTTGTTACCTCGTCACCCACTGCAATTACCTCTCCTGCAGCATCGGTTCCGGAAATGTGTGGCATTGGTATTTGAATTGGTTTTCCACGCATCCCCCAAATGTCATCATAGTTTAGACCAGCAGCTTTTACTTTGAAAACAACTTCCTTAGGTTTTGGTTTAGGCTCTGGGACTTCTTTTAATCTTAAAATTCGTTTGTAATTGTCATCAGGAGCATATTCTTCATAGACTAGCGCCTTCATGTAAAAAAATCACTACCAACTTATTATATAGATTGGCTGACGTGGTATTGTTTGAGCACTACCGTAAATAAATGAATTAGAAAGAAAAAATTGGGAAAAAATTAGTTTTTTGGATTGATCAGACTGCTTACTCAGCTGCTGATTCTGCTGCAGGTTGTGAAGAACTTTCTACGATTTCACCAGAAGCAAATCGTCCGCCCACTTGGGTGATCTTTATTTTTGCGTTCTGACCAGCCTTGCCGTTTTTGACAAATATCACAAAGCCTTCTACTCTTGCGATACCGTCTCCTTTTCTGCTAATTTCCGTTATGGAAACGTCGTATTCTTTTCCTGTTTCTACTGGTTTTGGTCCGTCATCAAATCGTCTATTGCCGCCATATCCTCTATCTCGGCCATATCCTCTATTAGATCTTCCAAAACCTCCGTCGTTATAACTCATCGTTGCACCTCCTTTCTGATCCACCATGAATTGTATCCCAATAAGAATGGATGTAAATTGTAATTATGATACAAAAATTAACATCACTGACTAAATTGAATCATCTCAGCACGCTTAATAGCAATGCAAAAACTTGATGTGCATGGCAAAAGCCAAATCAAAAGCTAAATCAAAAAGCGGAAAGAAGAGTAAAAGATAAAAAATCGGACCTGAAAAAAGGTCTTTTCCTTTTTCCTGCACATATGATGACTGATTATAATAGAAAATCATGAAATACTCTGGTTTTTATGTAGAGACAAACCCCACAAGGCTAGATATCTATGGTTTTACAAACTTTCAACACAGGTATGCGATGTGCCCGCTGTGGAAAAAATTCTATGGTAACTGATAATACTACTGGTGAAAGGTTTTGCGGAGGATGCGGTTTTGTTATTGCCGAACGCGTTGATGATTCTGGTCCAGAATGGCGTTCGTTTTCAAAAGATGAATATGATGATAAAAGCAGGACAGGTTCGCCAACATCGCTTGCAATGCATGACATGGGACTTGCTACAATAATTGGTCATGCAAACAAGGACGTAACAGGAAAACCACTGTCTGCATCCATGAAAAGCACAATAGAACGTCTTAGAACATGGGACAGTAGAAGTCAAGCCCATGAATCTTCAGACAGAAACTTTAGACAGGCATTTAGTGATCTTGGTAGACTCAAAGACAAGCTTGCACTTTCAGACGCAGTGATTGAAAAAACAGCCTACATTTACAGAAAGGCACTTGACAAGGGTCTTGTCAGAGGAAGATCCATTCCAGGTCTTCTTGCAGCAGCACTATATGCAGCATGCAGGGATAGTGGAACACCAAGAACATTAAACGATGTTTCAAGTGAAATAAATATCAAAAGAAAAGATGTTTCACGATGTTATAGGCTTCTTTTACGAGAACTTGATCTAAAGATGCCTGTGGTGGATCCAGTAAAATGTATGTCTAGAATAGCAAGCGAAGCCGGACTAACTGAAAAGGTAAAACGACGAGCTCTTGTAATCTTAAATGACGCAAACAAACTGGAAATTACCGCAGGAAAAGATCCTATGGGACTTGCAGCCGCAGCATTGTATCTTTCATGTGTGTTAAACGGAGAAGACACGACACAAAAAGTTATTGCAATGGCAGCTGGTGTAACCGAGGTTACAATACGAAACAGGTACAAGGGACTAAAAGAGTCACTAAACATCTGATCTTTTATAATTTATAATCAATTGTCTCAGATCTGTAGATTGTCACGTCGTGTACCAAAATAGCAAAGCTATAAGGGTTAGAACGAAGAATGTGATACATAAGCCAAAATTCTATTTCGCTTAAAGTACTTGAAGCATATTCTCGTGATGTTGGGAGAGGCATAGCACGCCTTGATTACGATTCTACGAATTCACTTAGCGCAGCAACTGGTGATGTCATTGAAATTAAAGGAAAAAAAAGAACCGTTGCAAAATGCATGCCACTTTATCCATCAGACGAAGGAAAGGGAATTATCCGAGTTGATGGTCTTGTACGAAACAATTTGGGAGTGGCAGTAGGTGATAAGATTGAAGTTAGAAAAATAAAGGCAGTTCCTGCAGAAAAAATCATCGTCGCACCACTTGAGGCAATTCCACCAATAGATGAAAGATATCTTACGGACTCGCTAGAAAACACTCCACTGACAAAAGGTGATAACATAATGGTGCCATATTTTGGTGGCAAGCTGACTTTTCAGGTAATAGGAGTCACACCAGTAGCCGATGCCGTAATTGTAACCCAAAAGACACTATTTCATATTGGAGAAAAAAGTGATTCTCTTCACGGTCTTCCAATGGTATCTTATGAAGACATTGGGGGTCTCACTGATGAGATAAGAAAGGTTAGAGAAATGATCGAGCTTCCAATGAGGCACCCAGAAATTTTTGAAAAGCTTGGCGTTGAAGCTCCAAAAGGTGTGTTGCTTTTTGGAGTGCCAGGAACTGGCAAGACACTTTTGGCAAAAGCGGTTGCAAATGAAAGCAACGCTCACTTTATCAGTATTTCAGGTCCTGAAATCATGAGCAAGTTCTATGGCGAAAGCGAAGCAAGAGTAAGAGAAATTTTCAAAGAAGCAAGAGAAAAGGCTCCTTCTATTGTTTTTATTGATGAAATTGATTCGATTGCACCAAAAAGAGAAGAAGTAACAGGAGAAGTTGAAAGAAGAGTTGTATCGCAACTGCTCTCACTCATGGATGGTTTGGAAGCAAGAGGAAAAGTAATTGTCATTGCTGCAACAAACAGACCAAACGCATTAGATCCTGCACTTAGACGACCTGGAAGATTTGACCGAGAAATTGAGATTAGAGTGCCAGACAAAAAGGGAAGACTCGACATACTCTTGATACATACAAGAAACATGCCTCTGACTGAAGATGTAAACTTGGAAAAGATTGCCGCAGTAAGCCATGGTTATGTTGGTGCAGACTTAGAATATTTATGCAAAGAAGCTGCAATGAAATGTTTGAGAAGATTATTACCAGAAATTAATTTAGCAGATGAAAAGATTCCAGTTGAAACTCTGGACAAACTTATTGTAAATGCTGAAGATTACCAGAATGCATTACGCGAAGTCACACCAGCTGGAATGCGTGAAGTCTTTATAGAAAGCCCAGATGTTTCCTGGGATGAAGTAGGAGGATTGCAAAATGTCAAGCGTGAGCTACAAGAAGCAGTAGAGTGGCCAATGAAATATCCTACACTTTACGCTAATATGGGCCACAGAATGCCGCGAGGAATTTTACTTCATGGACCAAGTGGAACTGGAAAGACACTTTTGGCAAAAGCAGTAGCTACAGAAAGCGAAGCTAACTTTATCTCAGTAAAAGGGCCCGAGCTGTTGTCAAAATGGGTTGGAGAGTCAGAGCGTGGCATAAGAGAAGTCTTCAGAAGGGCAAGACAATCTTCACCATGTGTGATATTTTTTGATGAAATAGATTCAATTGCTCCAGTTAGAGGTCTTGGTGGAGAAACTGCAGCTACTGAAAAAGTTGT
>Ga0209521_10000521_pt1 | contig 29908 bp, 46 predicted proteins | sample Rifsed19ft4_FD_184016 | JGI IMG/M metagenome (GOLD analysis project Ga0209521, IMG submission 184016) | Soil microbial communities from Rifle, Colorado, USA - sediment 19ft 4 (version 2) | ecosystem: Environmental > Terrestrial > Deep subsurface > Rock core/Sediment | place: Rifle, Colorado...
TCTCATGGTCATTTCTTATGACGACCATGCCTAAATCGTGAAAAATCGAGCCTAAAACCACAACCACTTCCGCGTCTTCATTCTTCATTCCATAATGCCGCACTATGCTGGGTTTAACCTGCCTATCCACCAAGATGCGCAGCAGCTTCAGCGCCAAATTGGCGACTATTTTAACGTGGGTTGGACCGTGATCCGTGTAGCCCATGCGCTCAATAGCCATGACGTTCGCGCACTTCCAAAAAGTGTGCAACTTCGTATCTGCTTTGACGCTGTTAATAACGTGCTTCAGTTTAGCGTTACTGCGAAACGGTATGTTAAAAACGTACGACACTTAAATCAACTCCCAATCGCAATAGTCATATCTCTCTGTGAAAATTTAAATCTAACCAGCGTTGACGCTGTTGACGTGCGAACGTAGCGTGTTGAAATGAGCATGCTTTTAAGGAAACTAAGACAATGAAGGTAAACCTTATAACAAGAAATCGTAAGGGAAAATAACAAAGGGGAAGAGAGCAACGAAGGCTAGAAAATACAGCCAAACAGAGAAAACCATTCAACCGTGGATAGATCAGCATGGATGCGTACAACTCTATTTGCAACGCCTCAACGCCAACAAACAACGCACAGCAGTATACCTATACCTATACTGCGAATGGGCCAACAAAACACCTGAAGAACTCTTAAACCTCAAAAACACTTTCGAAAACTCAGACGCAGAAAAACTACTAGACAAATTCACAATAGCCAAAACCATGTTCCCAGACTGCCAAAAATGGCTAATGATAAACGCAGTAAAAGCATTCTACCGAACAAACTATCAGCAACTCCAAAGCGCAGCAGGCACATTCGAATATGTAACGGAAAAATCCCAAAACGTTCCATCAAAAGAAACACGAATAAAGCTTTATAGAGCCTGCTATACACCAAGAGACCGTTCCCTAGTCATAGCCTCAACGTGCACCGCAATAGCACGAGAAACCATGTCACTATGGCGCTGGAACCACTTTGAAGAAGACTGGCAAAAACAAGAAATCCCCTGCATGATACTACCCGGCAGCATAATCAAAGGCCACGGAAAAGGCAAATACAAAGGCGTAAAACAAGTAAGCTTCCTAACCCCAGAAGCAAAACACATCTTCCTAGAATACCGAGAATGGTACCAGAAAACATTCAACCACATCTGGAAGGAAGATGACCATGTATTCCTAAGCGTCAAAGACAACATTCACGAACCCCTAACCAAAGAAGGCATCAGCCGAGCAATGATCCACCTAACCGACAGAGCCGGCGTAGAATTCGGAATCCATGACGGACGCATCATAGTACAAACAGCACTCGAAAACGTCAAAGTCTCACCCCAATGGATAAGAAAAATAAAAGGCCGAAAAGTCAAAGGCGAAGAATCACCCTACAGTAAACCCGCCATCGAGCAATTAAGAGCAAAATACCACGAAGCCCTACCCGAATTAGAATTTCTCACACAAGCAACAACTCCAAAAATGAACCCACGCGAAAGATTCCTACAAGACTTTGCCGAAATGATGGAAAAGTACCCAGAAAAATTCGAGAAATTCGAACAATTCATCCTAAAACTATAGAATGAGGGAAAACAATGAATGAAGAAAAAGATTATGGTTTCCTGCATGAGCTGGCAGAGGAAGTTCGCAAAGCACGGAAAAGGTCTGTTGAGGTACCTGAAAACAGGAAAACCAAAATAATGGCAACAAACGAATAGAAAAAAGGTGAACATCATGCCAAAAAAAGAATGCGTAGACATCCAGATCCGAAACGTTCCAGTAAAGTTATTAGAAGAATTCGACAGGACCATTGTTGCGTCTTCGTATCCTGCAGGCCGCTCAGAAGCAATACGCGACCTAATGCGAAGAGAAATCGACAAAACCAAAAAACCATAACGTCACTTGGAAGGTCGAATAATAATCAATTCACCCGGAGACCCTAAAACTTCTCCGCAATTCTCGCATTTCTCAACTTTCAAAGGCTCATACGCCCGAATCAGAAACTTCGCTTTAGCCTCAGACGTCGGCGCCACAACAGCACGCTTCTCAACTAGAAGCCTATTCCAGCATCCACACTTGCAGCATTTCATTCTAAGATGCGTACGCATAGCCTTCGCCAATCCCTAATTATCAATAGTAACCCTTAAACGTTAATTTTACTACGAGTATCCTTGGGCTGTGGGCTGCTGGATGTTTTTGAAAGCCTTGACACCTTTCAGGAAGCCAGTGGCCTACGGCTCCTTTTCAAGTGCATCAAGTTGAACGCTGTTACATTTTGGGCATACCCAACCGACAGCTAACCATTCATCATGATGCTTGATATATAAGCGGTGCATGCGCTGCTTTTTTCCAAATTTAGTTTTGCAACCCTTTGTGCATATTGGCCCGGGTGGCCTTCCACCTTTTCTTTTCTTTTGCATGATAATAATGTAATAATTACTCGTTATTTAGCTTTTTTGGTATAACCAAAAGGCTTATATGTAACTTGTTTCACATTATTTTTAGGTGTCAAGGCAAATGCGAATCTTCATTAGAAAGCATCCTCTCAAACGGTGGCTTCTCCAATTCAGTTTTGACAACAAAAAATGGTACAACATCAACGACCGAAACGTTATCAGAATTCCGCCCTATGACCTTCTCCGTAAAAAACTCAACAGCATAATCGCTGACGCTACCGAAACCTTCGAAGGCCACTATTGCCGAGAAACGAAGAGCCTAGCCATAATCGCAACGTAACAATAAGGCGATAATAATGCGGCAACAAGGCAAATTCTGGCCTCGAGTAAGAGCGTTAATCTGGGAAAAAGCTCAGCAGCTCTAGGCCTTCTTCAACTGTGGCGCCTACTGTTTCGATCAGCGGCTTTTCTGAATCCACATACACCTCGGGCATGTCAATGGCTTCGTCTCCCAGGTCCTGCCTGATTGCTCGTAGTAAAACACTTTTGCCGCTGCCGCTATCGCCCGTAATGTAAACGATATCGGCGGGCCCGATCTTCAGTTCCGTGTCAAGGACCTGAAACTTCTGCGCTTCATCAACGCCTAGCCCGAAGGCCTCAGCCACAATAACGGTTCTCGGTGTCAACTGTACAGCTGTTTCATAAGAAATGTTAAACGCAAACTTGTTACTTGAACGATCATAAATACGGCGGACCTTATGAATTTTGAAATGCTCTCGGCGATTTCTCAAAAATTATTCCCCCCCATAAGCAATTTCGCTATAGCTTTAAAATTGCACTGCAGAAAAGGCACTTCGCAACCGCGGGGGGAGAGAGGTAAGTTAAAGTGAAAAACGACGTATATTAGGGCATGTACGTCGCAAACTGATTCTCAGCGGCCAACAGCCGTAACCTTCCGCTTAGCCAATTCCTACGTACATCACGAAGCTTACCCAAACTTCAAAATCACCTCGGCACAATGACTAAAAACGGCTCAGCGGACATCTCAACAGTTGCGTACACCGCCAAAGCAATAGCCCAAAACACATCGTCATGCGTACCATTTGGATGCGAAAAGCCTATGGTGCCATCCTTCCGCAAATCATAACGTTCCACGTTGAGCTCCGTGCAGATGTCGCCCCTGTAAGGCCTCTCCCAATTCAGCAAAGGATAGAAAAACTTCTGATTAGACATGCGTTGCTTCAACAGACTAGCCATTTCACTCTTTCTGGGCACACTGAAAGTCACGCCCTCAGCGTTGTTAATGCCCGCGTTCTCCATATCCGCAATAATAGAAGGCCCTTCCCGAGTAATGTCAACTCGAATTTTTTGGAATCCGCCCCAACGGTCCTGCAGCATCTTCAAATAACCCAAAACAGTGGCGTATAACGTTGGCTGCTGGAAAATCTTGAGATGCCGAAGGAACAACTTATCATTCAACCGTTCAATTACGCTGAGAATACAGTAATCTCGTGTTTGAGCCAAATCCAAACCTGCGAAAAGATCACCTTGACAACTCTTTTCAGGGTCCCAAGGCTGCAAGTCCTCGCCACAGTTTTTCACAGTGCCAATACACGAAACGATTAAGCTCTGAGCTAGCCACACATCTTCCTCTTCGGCCCACTCCGCCTCCATCTCCCGACGCCACCGGGAAGGATCTTCGCCAAACTGTTTCCGAATCTTATCTAAAATGCCTTTTTTTAAGGGCCCATTAGGCTCTTGAGCCTGCTCCCAAGTAACATGATGCCGCGCAAAATCATCATAATCCTTATGATTGCACATCTTCCAGAAGAGACTATCCGTATTCCAGGGTGTACTCGTGCCAATCAGTTTGCCATTAGTGGTGCCAAGCGTGAACAGGATTGCATCATACAAGTCCGCATCATTTGGCGTAAAATTGACTTCATCCCACCAAACCACATTCAACGTGGGACCACGGATCGTGTCAGGATTATTCGGAAAAGCCTCAATAACCGAGCCGTTCGGGCATGTTATCCGCGTCTTCTGGGCGATAACTCCTGTACCCGGCGGAAGCCTGCGGACAAAATAGCTTATTCGCCTAATGTTCAGCTTCGTTTGGCGCCAACTCGGACCCACAACGCCAATATACGCGTCAGGTTGAATAAGCGCATAATTTAATAGTAGAGCTGAGATTGTCCAGCTTTTGCCACTTTGCCGGCACCAACGCGCAGCAAGAAATTGATTCTCCTGGAAAAGTTCGATGAGTTCCTTTTCATAAACTGTAGGCTCAAAACCGAGGATTTGACGGAAAAACTCAACAGGGTTAGTCTTCAACTCCTCAACCTGACGGCCTCTAGCTTCCTCAACAACCTTCACATCTTCACGAAGCTTCGCACGCTCAGAAAACAGCTTATTTGGCCGCAGCGCCCTTGGTCTTTTTGACAAGCTCCGCATATTTCTCCCTCAACTCAAAAAGCTCAGCTTCTAGACCGCGGTAATTAACGTAATCAGCGAAGAGTTCCTTGTAAATTTTCACACCTGAAATTATACTACGCAACCTTTGAATCTCCGCTTTACTGAGACCAGGCTTCTCCAACAACTTCAACGCGGCACTAAGCGTCTTAAGCGCCTCTTCAACACTCGGCAACTCCTCAGGCAAAACAAGCTTAGAAGAACAACAACTAACATTTTTTCGCTGTTGTTGTTCTTTTAATAAGCCCAACTTCATCAATTTCTGGCGAACACCTTCCTCAGAATATTTCCCCTTCAAACTAGAAGCAAGCACGCCAAAGTCAACAATCCCCGACTTGAACAAATCCTTCAATTTCTTTTCATCTTCAGGAGCCCAAGGTTTACCTTTCATGATTTCTTCCCCATCACAAACGCCGTCACAAGACTGCCGACTAGGCCACTAATCACCGCAAGTATTTCGCTGTTCACGGTTCCAGTCACGATTATGTTCACGGCCTCAAGCACGATCACGCCTACAAGCGCAATAATCAACAGGACCATGCCCCAAACAAAACGCTCACTAGGCGGAACCTGTGTAGACCTGCGGCGCCTAGACCGTGCCCTTGCTTTACTCGTAATATCCGCTGTAGCACGTTCAGACACTAAGACAGTTCTCATGAAGCGCTTCCGAATCATACTTCTGAAGTTATCAAGCATTACAAGCCTCTCCTATGCTGCTGGCGATACAGAACCCGCGGTTGAGTCGACCGCCTCAAGACCCGAGTTTTACTAATCATAAAACTTTCAATAAGATCGTCCACAATTTCCTTTTGAATACATTGCTCCTCTATGATGTGGATGTCAGTAGCCAAGCCGAGCGGAATAGCCGTATAATCCAAGTCGAAAAAGCCTTCAGCATATTTGAAGCTATTCTGCGCAAGAACAATATGCTTAATCTTCGTGCCGATCAACCCGAGAAAAACGCCCCAACTCTTCACTGGCACATCGATTACTCCACGGTTAGTTCTGCTCTTCCCAATCGAAGCGTCGCACCAACTGCAGCAGACAAGCGCTCCAGGCTCCACATTTTCTAAGGCTTTTAAAACCTGCCTACTCATTGCTGTCTCCTCATGAATCAGTGTACCCCGTGTATTTGCTATTCACGAAATGCAAGGTTCTTGTGCCGCCTCCGACTTTAGCCACAGGCACATCCGCGGTAACGCCGCCACTTGTGATTATACTTGCGCTCGTGGTAACATTCTGCAAAACACGAGAAGCTGTTATGACAGAAGTGCCACCTATTGAAAGCCATGTAAGGTCTGCGGTTACGTTTTGAAGGTGAAGAGCAGAAGTTATAACTATCGTTCCACCTATAGCAACCCAACCGAAGCGACCAAGACCTACGACTTTAATAAAATTCCACGGATACGTATCAGTACCGAGTCCTGCATTTGGGTTGCTAGGTACTGTGTCAACCAGAAATCTGCCATTTTCATCCATTATAGCCATACCACTTATGGTTAAAGATTTTAAATGCTTAAATTCTACTGCCCAACCTGTGCCAGTATCGCGATACAACGTTCCGGTATCTGTTGCAAAGGCAAATCTACCAAGCTTTCCAGCAGTCGGTTTATTTGCATCAAGACCAACCCAAACGATGCCTGGATGACTACCATATGCCATATTTCCATCTCCTAACCGTTCACATCTCCAGAAAACGCTAGATTTGCTGTAGATAGAGGGGTCTCACTGGCTACGACTACATTAACTCTAACTTGTATCGTAGTTGCCGTAGGGTTATGAAGGTCCATAACGTAGGCGTCCCAGTCTTCCACTTCAGTACCCCTCGCGAGTGTTACTTGGCAACCCTCCAAAGGGGGAGCAAGACAGAGCGCGTGATAAAGCGTAAAGTCCTTTATCCCCTGCGGATTAAGATAGAAATTCTGCAGTACCTTGTTCTGAGCCTTACGCCACAGCATTTGACCGTATAGTCGACAGGCATTGACGCTTTGCCGATCAATATATTGTCCCACAGGAAGGAACCCTACGCTAGAGCCGTTAAGGTCGTAGTAACTGTTTGGAGCATCAACTGTTGTGTTGCCATCGTCTATCAGTTTTGTTGTGGTTAAATCCGAATGCGCCGCGCAAAATACATCTCGAACAACATTCCGCAAGGCATTACTGGTCAACTGGAACAATATTCCGTCCGGTTCTACCACATAAAAATACCCGCTCTTTATGACGTTGCCATGAGTCGCCTGGGTCGTTCCCATCTTAACACAATATTTGCAATGCTCAATCTCTAAATAACCAAAACTATTATAGTTACTACCTTCAAGCTCAAGGCCTAAATTTCCCTTCAGACCCCCAGATGCGCCACCGTCAATATGCAACCGCTCAATACTATTCAAGCTGAGAGCATTACCGCTCTTCAAAAACTTGACGCCGACACCATTTAAGCCGAATACAGCAACCATAAGGTTACCGAAGTGATTATTGCCGTATCCGGTACTCGTGCATTCAGCAAGAAGACCGCCACCTGCGGACCACATATAAATGTTATCCCACGTGTTTGTGATGTACGGGTTTATGAGGTGCATACTCCAATATCCCGCAACGGTATTACGAATTTCAAGGTCTCGTACATCGCTTTTCTGAAAGCTTCTATCCCAAGTTGCACCAGTATTCAAGCCCTTTATGCCGCACCCATTCTTGTTATTCATATTAACGTAGAAGTGCTGCAAGCAAACGGACGCACTATTCAAGCCTTCAATGGCGTTTATGTCAGCATCGGCTCTAAACACGGTGGCCCATCTGCCAGCTCCCAAAAGCGCGACGGTTTTGCTTGGCGGACCTGGACCACCACCAACAAATGAGATCGGCGCGGTAAGTCCATACGTGCCATCGCTAACCCAGACTGTGCCGCCGGGGTTAACTAACGAAATACAATCTCCTATTCGGCGACCGCGAAAACGAGAAAGCGAAAAACACTCCTTAGTAAGACCAAGCTTTTTACGCAAAAGAAGATAATGGTAAAAACTTTCGCTGCCAATGCGGGTAAGAATGTCTTCTGCCAACACTCTCGCTTTTGACCGGTGAAACTCAACCGAGGCGCCAACACGATTAATGGCTTTTTGAATGTCTCCGCCTACTACGCCACCATCATGCGCTTGAAAAACCTTTGCGTGCGCATACAGCCCAAGGTCTTTTCTGCTTAGATTATCTTGGCTGATTTGCCCAGTTTCCATTCCCACGCGGTTTTCGATTTGCTCAATGGCATTTCGTAAATCCTCTTCACATATATCCTCTTCACGCACTAAGCTGAGCCTCCCCTGAACGCTTTTGGCGCTCAAGGGCGCTCAAATTAACAAGAAACGAATCCTTAATCACCATTTCAAGAAGATCATAGAATTCTTTAGGGACAACACCCACTGAAAGGTCTAGGTTTTTGGTTATTATTTTGGAAGCGACCAGATTGATTGTTTTGCAACGTCCACATTTAAGTTTAAATTTGCCGAGTAAATGCGTTGATCTTGGCTGCTCGATTTCAGTTTTGACTTCAAATACGCTCGGCATCACCAAGATAACGCCTCGTCTCTCATCAGGTGGCACGGGTTTAAGCAACAAACGCCCACAATTATAGCAACGTATCTCTTCACGATTAGACAAGTGAATCTATAGCCTCCTGGATAGTCTCGAAAATCTTGTTTTTGTCGAAATGACGCCACCACTTATCCGTCGGCATAACCTTCGCTGAGCAAGCAACATATTCCTCGCCTTCCGTGCCGCCACCACAAATCTTAACTTCTTTATTCACTTAGGATAAACCTCCAATGCAAAGAAGTGAATGAAAGCATGAACCTAAGAGGATTTGTCGTACTAGTTTATGTGGCAGCTTTCCTAGTGGCTTTATTCGGTGTTTTTTCAATACCAGTGCAAGCTTGGCAAAACATCGAAAACTGGCAGAAAGCAATGTTCGCATTCTACATACTCGTAGGATTCTGCGGAATATTAATCGCATGCTGGGTTTATGAAGATGGACAGCAAACAGAGCGATTAGAAACTTTTTATTACAGTTTAGAGAAGGCGCTAGAGAAGCGGATCTACGAACTCGAAAAGAAAACAAAGACATTAAATTAGACATTAACCGATCACCACAGCGTTTATACCTTCCTGAATTGAACTGAAGTCGCGGGGAACAATAACCGTAGCCCCAGCATATTTAGGCGAAGCTGCGCTAGCGCGGATATAATCAATCATTTTCGGTTCATTCGAAAGCGTTAACAAAGTGTCCCAATTCACGCCATCAACAACGTGGCGAATTTCAAGAATGCGGAAGTAAGCGTCAATGGCATCGTTGTTTATCTGCACTAATTGCTTATTGCCGGGCACAAAAGCATTATCGCCCTGAACCCGCATACCCCGAAAACTAACAATCGGTTCCTTGAGAAAACCGATGAGACTATTAGCTTTGGCTTGGCACTCTGCATCACTTGTCAACTCCTCGTCTATTTGTGGTTCCCCAAATCTTGTTCCATACTTAGCCTGCGAAACCGAATCGGAACTTTCACCCTTAAACCGTGAATAGTAAAGTTTTAAGGCTCTAACGTAAACGTAGAATGTTCCAGCAATACTCATTGCATAGAAATTAATATGTTTAATATTTCTCCAATCAGGCGAACCCAATGTAAGCCAACCTTTATCCGGTCCTAATTCAAGAGTGCGCCTAATTTCAACATTCATTGCATAATTTTCGTAAGCTTTATAGAAGCAGTTTGCCGCATCAGGCGCTTCTATCACTATTTGCATAATTGGATTTGTGCAGGTTTGATGAAAGAAATAAAAGTCAATCCAACCAACACTTAATGGAACAGAATTAGCCATGCCTGATATGTGCTCATAAGGAGCAGTTGTTCTGTAAAAATCGCAAATCCTGCTTACGTCACAGTCACAATAGATATAGGAGGGTGATACCCAGCTTACCACTCCATTTCTTGCAGTCCAATAGGATAGTGAATCCGTCCATGCTCCAGTTGTTGGTATGTAACCGCCAAATATTCCGTAAACCGTTATTTTGTTTTTTATGCGGTGGCAATCCACAGCGTATGGATAATCCTCAATCTTTCCCGTTAAACTCACTGAGCTCGTATATTTATTACGGGCAAAAACATGCGAATTCCCCGCGGAATCCACGTACGCGTCAAAACCGATAACCCCGCCGATTGAGGCTGCTTTTCTGCAGATCTCATTCACCACTTCGTAAGGTAAAACCTCATCAAGTTCTAGCGTGTGATTACTAGCAATATCTTCGTCAACGTCAACAAACTTATCAGTTAACTGCGGGCATTCTGCATCTATTGCTTCCTTAATTATCGTTCGCCCATTCACGGCGGAGCAGATTTTCTGAACAAGCGCCGTAGGATTCTGAAGCTGCTGGCCTAACCCTAAACATTCCACGTCAAGCCAATACTCCGCTTGTTGCCCCCGATAACTATAATCACTTATGATTCCGCCGAAAACCTTCTTCATTGTTTCGCCTTGGCGATAAAGATAAATTATAATGCGGTCGAATTCAGAGATTTTGCCTGTGTACTCCGCATTATTATTCGGAAAACTTTGCTTGACGCCGGACACGCCCATCTCCAACAGAGGCAATGTGATTTCGACGCCTTCAGCCAAATCCACGGCAGGCGTCAACACGGTCTGCTTACTAATAAAAACATAATCGAACTTTGCAACCTTCCAGAGTCCTTCAGAGATTATCGTGATTTTAGTTAAAGTTTTCCCCGCTGGCAACGTAGATTCAAACCGACCAGTACCGGTCTGATTAAACCAAATGACCAGCCATGTGGTTCCATCATAAACCTTAAGAGACCAATTTTGAGAGTCTGGAGCTATTCTAACTTGAATTTTGGGATAACTATTCGTGTTGACATTAATTTGCTTTTCAACCCAACCATAATCGTTGCCATAAGATTGAACGGTGGCAATGTCTCCATCAGTGCTGAATGAGCCGCCTTCTATTATAACCCAATCCTTAACGAAGTTGTCATCCGCAAAGGCTGGACCCCGAAAAATTTCAACATTGATCTGTGGAATTGAAATACTCACGCCATCCCCATCCTCTTCAAACGATCCACAAGGTAATCCATGTCGCCTTTTGATCTGAAAATAGGACCTTCAATCGTCACGATGTTGGTTATGGATGTATGTGGTGACGGAAGTTCCCTCACCCTGCTTAAAACCTCTTCAACATGCCGCCTTTCCTCAATACTTTCAACGTACTCTTCCCGATGTAGAAGGTATGGCTGTGTCTTCTCAATAAGCCCACCATATTGTTTACTTGGAATCGATGCTGCTAAGGCAATCCCTGTACCTGCGGCAACGGCAGCACCAGCCAAAATTGCCCAACCCCAAGGACCCGAAAGTGCATTCGCAATCGCATGAGCTATTGCCCTAGCCTTTTCCGCTACAACTGTCGCCCAGATTGCAACTTGCCTTCCACCTTCAGCCGCCGCATGCGCTACTGCCCCAGCAGCCTGCTTCGCATCCAAAATTATTGAGGCTTCTTTGATTTTATTCCAGCTATCCGTTAGTCTGCCGATATTAGCGATCATTGTTATAAGCGAAGGAATAACTGTTAAGGCTGATTGCATTATTGCTTCATTCAAATTTCCCTGCATCATTTCTGCTCTTTCAGTAGCAACTTGATATCGCTCTTGAGCAAGCTGCAAATCCTTCGCCGCTGCATTAGCTTCCTCACTGGCACTACCGTACTTTTCCACAGTTGCGTTATATCGTCTTTGCGCATCCTCAACAGAATTTAAGCTTGATTTCACCTGAAGATTCGCCCGATTAATACTAACCTGCATGTCAGCAACACGATCATAAGCCGCATAAAGACTAAAGGCACTTGTCGCTACCCCACTGAAACCAACAACTAAATCTTTCATACTCATGCTTGCTTTCCGTGTGGAATCTTCCACCTTCCGACCCATTTCCCCTACTTCATTACCTATTCTATGAAAACCTTCGGTAACCTGCTCAACGCCTTCAACGTTAACGCGTAATGTTACTTCTGACATTTCTTCCATTCCCTCAATTTCTCAGCTTTTTCTTCTGCATTTTCCTCACTTTCGTTTGCGCTCCGCTCCAATTCAGCTGTTACCAAGCGGTAATCCACTTCGAATAGCCAGGCTTCAGCGCCCTCAAGCCCAAGCAACTCACTAGGGCGCTTGTGTAATAACACAAGAAGGCTCAATTGGGCTGCTTGGCGAAGTACTGGATCCTTTATCGCCGCGAAAAAGGCCTGCCGCTTCAATAGTTTTGTTTGTTAAGTTGATTAGGGCATTGAAAACCTGCGTCTGATGTTCAAGCTTCGGCGTGGGCTTCACGGTTCCAGCGAACAATTTCTCCATTGCCTTGGCGATAGTTCCGCTATTTTTCTCTACTTCTTCAATAGTCTGCGGCTTTGCTCGTAGTAAATCGCCGATCAAAGTAGAATAAGGCGAAAGGCTTGGAGGAATCGGGATTATCTCGTATTTTACGCCTTCAACTTCAAGTTCCATGCTTAACCCTCTCAATAGGCTGTGATTGCATTTTCCAGCTTTGCTTTCGCTTCCGCGTTGAACCCACCATTCGTATCATAGAATGCCTGGAAAGGCGCATCAACCACAAGCGGCTCATCCCAAGCCTTCAAATCAGGCACTGCCCCCTTGAAAACGCACTTCCGCAATTCGAACGCAAGGAAATACTTGTAAGCTCCGCTGATTATTGGACCATCAGCCTGAATAATCAACGTGAACTCTGTACCAGCAATGAACTTGTCATATTCGTCTGTGCTGTCGAAGTACGCGCTTAATTTCCCTGTAACCTCACGCATGCCAACGAGTTTTTTGCTAAATGTCCGTCCGTCTAAAGTTCCTTTGTCAAACGGAATGTTGTTTTTCACACTTACCTCAAGATCGTAGATTGTGCTTCTTTTAGTGGCACCCGCAATCGTAAGCACGCTTGAAGCTTCCTGCATTGACAGCGCTTGTAATGCGGTGAATGTTGGAGTTCCCAACGAAGCTTTTGTCTCAACGAAACCGCTAAGCACGTCAGCTTTCGCTTTTATCACTTCGTCATGCGCAAAATGCACCGTTAAAGCGTCAACTAGCCCACCGGGCAATATGCGTTCGGTCTGCTCACTGCCCTGACGAATCGTATAGCTTGGCAAAGTATCAGCTGGAGTAAATGTATGCAAGTAAACGCCTGTGCTAGGATTAGTCGTAGCAACAGAGCCGAATACGCCGAGAAGTAATTCACCGATCAAGTTTTCAGGTTCAACCGCAAAATCGCCAATCGCGCCACGTGCCCTGTAAGGACCTAAGTATTTCTTCATGAAAGCGCGGTACGCCACTGGCTTCGGAATCTTCCAATTCTGATCAGGCTTAAGGCTAGCGATTGTTTCGCCATAGCGGGTTGCAGCCACAGCCGTGCCGTATGTGGTTTCTTTTCCCAACCCCACGTATCTTGTTGCAGCCATTTTTTCAATTCACCTTTCCGTCACTCGAGGTTATTCGCGCCTCCGAGTTGACAGGGTGATGCGAAGTGCAATCATGCTATAATCTCCCTCAAGGAAGACTTTCTGCTTCTCTCGATTAACAACCCAAGAATAAGCAACCAAACCGCCGATAGTCGGCGAATCATCCAACGCGGCCTCAACAGAATCCGCAAAATCCATCACGCTGTCCTCCGCCTTTTCCGCGTCAACATGCTTGTCAACCACAACAACGAAGAAGTTATCGCGGATCTCCGCTTTGCTGCCAACCGGAGGCTCCATAATCCCTCCAGTCCATTCAACCCAGCCCCAAGGAAAACCAGGCCAACGACTCTTAGGCGGCTCACCTTTGAACCACTTAACCACGCTCTTGCCAGCGCCATTTTTAGGGTCAGCGGTCGTCAAAAGCGTGATTATTTGATCACGAATTGCCTTAGGGCTTGTCAATTAGCCTAATACACGCTCCACAATCTCGTGATAGAGACGGATGAGCTCGACCTTGACAGTTTCCAAAGTTTTACGAACGAAAAAGCGGCCAGGAAAGCCGGGATGCTTAACGTGCCTAGCAAATATTTCATTGCCCCAAGGGCCTATCCAGCTCAAAACCTTAGCCCGCATCGGGAAAATCGTATGAGGCCTAGTGCCATACTCCACGTGAGCCGCGTAAGGAGCTGCAGGATAAACAATAAACCCGTCAGGGCTATACGCAGTAGTTATGCTTTCACGCAGAAAACCCTTGCGAACAGGAGCACGCCCACGCATCTCCGCCATCACAAGCTGACTACCCTCAATCTTCCACGCAGACAAAATCTCAGGTTGCTTTTGCGCGACTTCTGTCAGCCACGCCTCAATCTCTGGACTGTTAGTTTCAACCCGAACACTCATGCAGATCCCACGTATGGTGCCTTTTCCGCGTCGATATACGCATCCAAAAACCGATTAGCCTCAATCCAGAATACTTCAGCTCCTGCAGGATCACGGCGACGTCGAAAGCGCCAAGCAGCAAAATACGCCGTTGCATCCTTCACATTCCGCGGCACAACCGCAGGCACAGTTAAATCTTCCTTCTTCAGAAAACTGTCAACGATAGCACTAGCACTTGTCACGCAACCGCTAAGTTCAGAATCATATGTAGTGCCCTCAATCTCCGGCAGCTCCGACTTCACGTCCGCGATTGTGCAATAATCTACCACATGCATCCCCATAAGGGTATAATGAATATTACGATGTATGGGAACCAAAATAAGCAATTCTACGATTGAAAACATATTATTCAAAACATACTAGAATCTCGTATATTTTGAAAACATATTAAAATAAACATATTAAAATAAACATATTAAAATAAACTATGTTTTCAACAGGGCAATACTACGACTATCCAGCGATTTGAATGGCCAAATCACCAAGGACAAGAAAAAGCTTCGTTTTTTTGAAGGCGCCACACACAACAACTTCAACAAGGCTGATGCTCTCAGTAATCACTAACGTTTTATTCACTAAGGCGCCATCCGCAAGGCCTACCGCGTCAAGCGCTCGGAGGACACGAGAAGGCGTCGAAACAACGTCAACAAGCGATACCACATCGAACACATTCAGCGTCTTCAACGCTTTAGCCACGTCAGCAAGCCCCACAGAATCCGCGATAGTCAGCAACTTTGTCACCAAGACAACTTCCAAGGCGCCTATCGCATCCGAAACGGCAACAGCTGGCTTATGCCTAAAAACCTGATCCAGCACCGACAAAGCATCGCTGACGATTACGGTTTTGTTTCTCAACGCTACATCCGCTAAACCTATGGCGTCCGCAACAACCTTTAGTACAGCACCCGTGATCACTGCCACAAAATCCGCAAGGCTAACTACATCAGCCACAATCAACGGGCTCTTATCGCTTTTCACTACTTCACTCGCGCTCACAGAATCAGTTATCGCCAAAGTTTTATTTCGCAAAATCACATCTGCAAGACCCACTACGTCCGTTAACGCGAAAGATTTGTTACGAAGAACAACATCGGCAAGTCCCACGGAATCCGCAACTTCTTTCAAAATCGCTCCAGTTACATCATAGCCTTCAAAACGCACGTTATACGGGCTTGCTGCTCCGCTTTTCCATGTAACGCAGATTTTGGATGAAATTGGTTTAGTAGAGCTTGAAATGTTAACCATCGTCGATTCGGCATCACTGATCGTAACTGCATCCTGCCAAGAGCCACTTTCCCTATCCCGATACTTGATCACTGTTTGACTATCAAGGTAGAAGACCCGTGTCTTATCCGCGCTCTTCAACGTGATGCTTGGGTGGTACTGGTTGACCGCCGCGGACTCGACGGTCTCCTCGGCGCCCCAGCCCGAACCATAAGTATATTTGGCATAGATGATGTCGTATGTCGTTAACTTCAAGAATGCTAAATGCGCGTTATCGCCATCAGCTATACCGTCAGCCTTGTTGTAGCCCTGCGCGTTTGATGTGCTCGCGTTAACTGCACTTGCCCAACTGCCATTAAAAAGTCTGCTCTGCACGACTAAACTATTCGCAAAACTCAACGCCAACATTTTGCCGCCAGTCAACGGAACAATCTTTATTCTCTCGTTACCTGCGGCACGGCTGGTCCAAAGCGTAGTAGGCGAACCCCATGCACTACCCGTTGTCGTCGTTGCCTTACACACTTTGCTCGTGGCGCCTGTATCGCGGAAACTAACCCAAGGATACCCATCTGAATCTTTACATACGGTAGGACCGTAACTTTGTGTCGCGGCATAAACCAAAACCTCAGCGGAATCCCACGTTATCGTGCCATCGCCATTCGCGGTTCCCTGACGATAGTAAATGCTGCCGCTACCGACGCCATGCACCAAGCAGATTTTGTTATTTGTCTCATCGTACCATAGGTCATATAGGTTTTGGACGGCTGTACCGTACTCTGTGAAACTGCTCCATGATGCGCCGTCAGTGCTCGTGCGCCATCCGAAGCTTGTGCTGGTCGCGTTATACCAAGCCCACCAACGCCCATTCGCAAAAAAGCATTTCTTCTGGTACGGGTCAGTAAGCGGGTTGGCAGTAGTTGTTGTGCCTACAGTGCTTACCATTCACTTCGCAACCAATTATTATAAACTAAAAAAAAGGGAAAAGGAGAAATTCAGCGTCTCCTAAACGTCGCCTTCAAACTCTTGCCATCCATGTTCTGAGTAGCCACTAACGGCAGCGGATTCCTTGTGCTCGTGTTAACTCCGCTCCAACGCGAAAACCGATATCTCCGATTCGCTGTTGCTTTGAAGCTGTAGGCTTGCCCAATCGTCAATGTCCGCGAACCCGACGGCGAAACCGTCCCGCCCGTTCCAGCGGTCACGTTTAGGCTAATAGTCTCTGGCGGCGGAGGCGGCGGTGGCTGTGGCACTTGCTGCAAGAAGCCCTTTATCGCATTATACTGTGGCTTTTTCGTGTACGCTGGACCAGGCTTAATGATTGACATAGTATTCTCCCAAACTCCGCCAAGATTCCAGAAGAACGCAGCCCATGCAACATCCTTCAACGCGTTCATTGCAGCATTCGTCCACTCCGTCATGAAAGCTTCCTGTTCATCCCATCTCGCCACGCTTGGATCCGCTGTCCAATTCAACTCTGTCAATGCCACTGGAAGCTCGTATCCAAGGACGCTTCTGCACAGCTGCTTGAAAGCCGCTATGTCTGATGGAATTTGCGTCTTCGCGTTCTGAATCAACTGCGCTTGTGTCGGAAGACTGCCTGAATAATGTGAGTACCAATGATATGACAGAAAAGTGTTCTGCGGGTTAATGATGTCAGCACAGTCGCGCAACCACGTTTCAAACCATTCACGCCTATTTGTTGGTCTACCGCTCACGGGTCCGCCATACAAAGCGTTCGGATTGACTTGTCGGCATGCTGTGACAACATCGCGCCACCGGTCAGCATAAAGCGTTGCGCTCGCACTGCAATAGCCCGAAATGTGCGGTTCCTTGCACACTTCATAATGATTACAGAGGTCGCCTAACGCAGCCACGAGAGATTTGGCTGCCGCTGGGTCGTAGCAGAGAACTACCCAAAGCTCGATGCCGTATTGCTTACATGCATTGGCAAGCTGAACCATCTGCGCATTTGAAACTTCTTTGGCACCGTTACGGTTGAAATCCCATTGCCAAACAAGCAGCGCCCTTGCACCTGAATCTTTGATTAACTGCAGCACCGTACTGTTTGTAAGGTCATTGAACCGTCCTTGCACTATGTATTGATTAAAGCCGAAAACAGTCATTTCGTTATCCTCCTCAGCTCACCTACGAGAACGTTATCTGCAGCGAAAGCGTCCATGTTTCCCCAGAACTTTTCGTGCCTTTTGAAGCAATTTTTCTATTCAAGTTTTTGCCCGTATCGCTCGAAGCGTTGACAACAGTGTACTCTTCCCAAGCATAATTGGCCTCTGCAGAATCGAACGTAGCCCGCCAATCCACAGTTTGATTCGTGCGCTGCGGATAAGTCGCATCCATCGCTTTCCACAGTTTGTTCGTTGCCGCCTGCAACCCCGTGTGAGTTGCGTTTTCAGCCGCGTTAGAATCTCCGACGCCCAAATACGCCGCCGCGTTGCTCCACGCCGTTTCACTACCTATCGCACAAGCCAAACCGATCAGCGCTTGCAAACCCTCGTTTAACGCGATGTTGGATTCAAATTCTTCCGCTGCAATAAACGCTTCTGGAAACTGCCGCATCACTTCCATCATTGACGCGCCTAACCGCAACATCTTCGCTATTTCGTCAGTTGGATCCTTGAACTTGTCTATTCGCCACTTGGCTTTCCAGTTTACTCTATCAACTGCTTTGTCCATTCTTTTTTTTCCTCCTTTTTAATTCGGTTTCTCGCATAGCCAGGCAACGCTGACTACGTTCGAGCCACTTCCTTCAAGGAACCATCAACGTTCCAGGTGAAGGTTAACGTAAAGAGCAACTCAGCTCCATCATACGCCTTCAGGGTCGCTAAGGTCGCATCCGCGTTCCAAGTGAAAGCCAACTTGGTGATTTTCTTGCTAGGAGGCGGCGCCATCAACCCGCTCAAAGCGCTGTGAATAGCCTGGTACGCCTTGTCAAACTGGCCGTACGGAACCTCAGTCACGCTTTAGCCTCCGATTTAGGCGGTTGCCCACCTAACGCTTCCTTAATACTGAAGCCGACAACGCCCGCAAGCCAAGCAGTAACCGCAATTGGAACCTTATATTCAGGCGGAACGAAATCAGGGATTGCTGCGGCAGCTGTGCCGAAGGCAATCATCCCAGCGCTTAAGCCCACGAGAACCGCTTGAGCCTTATTACTCAAACCCATATTCATGCACCTCCTGCAGATTTACTACGAGCATCCTGAGAGGATGGCTCTTGTTCCCAAAGCTCCCAATGAAGAACCTTAACCGCGTTCTTACGGAACTCTTCAGGCCGAATAAGATTCTTTTCAGCAGCAGAAATCAAATCCGCAGCCAACAACTCAGGAGTTTCCTGAGCACCCCAATTTAGCCGAACGGCAGCCTTCTCAGAGTCAAAACCGCCTTGCTTAACGGCGACATCAAAAAGGTCACCCTCAACTATCCGCTTAATATCCCGCTGAGTAGGCAAAATCAGCATCTCCTGCAACTGCAAAGCCGCCTTTGAAGAAGCCTCCGTGAAGCCAGGCGTGCTGAAAAGACGCGGCAACGGAGTTTCGCAACCGAGATAAAACTGGTTCACCATGTGCTCGATGTAGCTTTCAAATCGTGCACGTGGATCAATCTGCACAGGATTAATGCTAACGTTGGGACCACCACTTTTATCCTTCCCGGTATAGAAAAGCCAAACTCCCTCTTTCTTGCGGTTTTTAATCGCTGTCTCAAATTTCTGAATCGTCGCATCGTCAGCGCCAGGCACATTCGCAAGCACGTCTGGACCCGCATACTTCTCAAAAATACCTGGCATAATCGTTTCAATCTTCGCTTTCATCGTAGCGTAAGCAGGCCGCTTCTCATTGCCTTTAATCGTTAAAGTGTGAAGCAACGTCTGCAACAAACCGATGCCAAAACCAAAAGGCGAGTCATCATCCTCAAGTTTCCAATGAATCACCACCTCAGGCTTAAGCACTCCACCGCCATACTTCGCACGAAGTTTGTAACCGCTCACTTGACGAGGAACCTGAATGTCCTGAATCTCAGTAAACTTTACCTCGATTTTCTCGACAGCATCGATCGGAAGCCGAATAACCTCAGTAGCCGAAACCTTAAGCCAAAAATCGTTCCCGCAGGCAATAACCCGCTTAGCCATGCGGTTCAGCATGCGATCCAAGTTTACGACCTTGTTGAAATCATCCACAGCTTTCTTGGCTTTCTCCGCATCCGCATAATCCTTCTCAGGCGCACAAGTAGTGTAAAAACCCATGCCCACAGTCGACGCAGCCAACAAATCAACACTACTACGACAAGTGGGATCACGCTTGTAAAGCTCCCAAACATCAGCCAACGGAATAACCGTAACATCATAAACCGTCTGACTGTCAGGAGAAGCTACACCAGAACGAAAAGCAGGCGAAAAAACCTCACGAATCTTCTTAACGACCTTGCTCAAGACAAGCCCCCCAGAAACTTTTTGCCCTTCTCGGTTATGCAGTAAGACGCACGATGCGCAGAACCACTCTTCTCAACATAGCCACTTTGAATGAGAAACTTGAAAATGCCCTCAAAAGTCGCAGATGTCCCAGACTGCTGGATAAAACGTTTATTCAAAAGTGTACGGGACAAAGGCTCTCTACTAAGTTCATGCAAAATCACTTTCGCGTACTTGAGCCTTTCTTCGAGATTTCTCACGTTAACTTCTCCAATTCAACCTCAACAGGTTTAACTTCCGAATAAACAGGGGCATGATCGGCATGACCGACCAAGTTATTGCAGACCCGCATGATCAGCAAGTCACGCTTGCCATCACGACCATACGAACCCGGCGCTAGATCAGGCGTGTAAGGCTCCATCCTCTCGCCACATAAAGGGCAAATCTCCCAGCAGTCACAGACCACGACGTCGGAATGATCTGCGAAATACTCTCTTCCACACCGAGAGCACTTGCCACTAAACGCAGCCAAAGAAAAGCCTCCGCCTAAGTCAACGTAGTCTTGATATTGGTCATTCTGGCAACACCATTGGCTCTTAGGACGCCTACGCCGAAACGAGTAGTCGCTCTAACACCGTATTTGCCGCTTTTGATATCTTCCCAATCTTCAACAGTTACGTCTCTACGCAGAAGCATAACAGCAGCCACGCGAGTATCAATCGCGTAAGCCGTTCCGTTAGGAACCAGAGTACTAGCTTGCACCTTCATGCCCAACACACTTGTGACAATGCCCTGCTCAAGATCAGTCTGCGCCGAAGGCAAATACTGCGCATGAATGAATTTGTCGTCGTTGAGAAGTTGATGCAATTGCATCTCGTTAACCGCTAACACTGTTGGTCGCCAATTCCCGCCACGCACCGCATTATGCAAAGCAAGCAAACCAGCCCAACTAAGAACCAAGCCACCACCGGCAATCTCAGCGCCACCAGCCAAATCACCAGCCGCGATAGCAGCATAAAGCGCTAAAATCGCATTCGTCTCGTCTTCACCTAAAGCTCTACCCGCCTTCTCAACGCCCATGTCCATGACGTTCCACGTGGCGTCTTCCAAGAACTCGCGAGTCCACTCTTCCGAAGATTCAGCCAGCACATTCGTGTAGATGTCCACCGTGCTGTTCTTCTTGCCGCTTAAACGTGTAACCGCGCCTTCAGCGTAACGGTAAGCCACAGCCTTCTCGTCCAAAGGAAACCTTTCCATCGCTTCGGTAGTAGGCCGCACTGTGATGATGTTCCTGCCTATCATCTCAGGATAAGCAGCTTGCACCAACGTATCATGCATCTTGCCCAAGGCGCCAACAGAATCGCTGAATAAGCCTTCTTTGACACACACAGCAGCATAACGCTTCAGGAAAGGATGTTCAGCCTTCAACTTCAACTGCTCGTAAAGTTCGCGTTGCTCGTTCGGCTTCGCCATCAAAGCTTCAAAAAGTCTAGGCTTCATGTTAGTTCCCGACCTTAATGAAGATCAGATCGTCAGCGTTTGAGGCAGCCTCCAGAGTAGTGCCAAGTTTGCGAGCGTAATACACAGCGATTGTGTACTTCGCAGCTCCGCCCTCATCCACAGCCTGAGAAACATCAGCTAACTCCAGCACACGTTTACTCGCGTCAGCGCCGTAAACCGCTTTACCGAGAGCAATCGCAGCACCAGCCTTCACCTTCACTCTGCCCCTCGTCAACACTGGAGCTTGCCCGCCAACTGTAGCCTGCGTCTTCGTGGCTACGCCGATGCAATTCTGAGCAGCCGCCGCAGAACTAATCTTGTCATCCGCGCTCAAGTAAACAGGATCACCCTTCGTTACGGCAGCAGCAACCTCGAAAGATTCGATTATAGCGTTAGGATCGTCCGTTTCGCCTATAGCCATCCATGTTTTGCCAGTTTTATCAGCCATTTAAAATCGATCTCCACAATTTTTCCTGACTTTCCCAAGTTCGTCCTTGGTACTCGCCCCCACAAAAGTGAGCATGAATTTAGGGACCTCGCTTAGGCTTCTTAGCCTTCAAATCAGCAACTTCCCTTTCCAAAGCCTGAATGCGACCGTACATGTTACGGACAAGGCGCCCAAGCCACTCGTTATGCGGAATCGCATGCTTGCAAGCCTCAACAATCGCGTCAGCTTCAGCATCGCCGACCGCATGAAACTCTTCCTTGGTAGGCTCAGCTGACAACTACTTTGCCTCAGCCCTTTCCTTCAACTTCAGAATCTCAGAGCGAATCGTTTGACACTCACGTTGCATGCCCATCGTAGATCGCTCAACCGCAGGCGCCGGCAGCAAACCCTCAAGAATCCCGACAGCCTCAGAAATTGGCATCATCTTAGGCGGATTCACAAGCAATCCGCCACCAGGCAACTGCTTTCTCAGCTGCTCAATAGTGTTTTTGGCTTCACCGAGCTTGGTTGCAGTATCAGTAAGCTTAGTATTTGCGTCTCCGAGCTCTTTACGAAGAGGTTCTTCGCCCGCAGAAATGATGTTGACTAGAACCTCTTGGTACGCTGAGATTTCCGCCCACAAAAGGTCAAGCTTTGTGTTAATCTCACTTTGCCTAGCGCTATTTTTTTCTCGTTCAGCGTCAGACACTTGCCGAATAGTCTGCTCAATCGCCTCAAGTTCCTGCCATAAAGCATTTCGCTCTGTACTTAATTCATTGAGCTTTGCTTCAATCTCAGCCTTCGACAAGCCTTGCTCCTTCAACTGCTGCAAAGTCTCTGAGAACATTTTCTTCATTTTACCCATTTTTTCAATCCCAGTCGGCGCATTCTGACTAGCAGAAATGCTTGCCGGGGACACATAATCAGGGTGAATAGTAAGCCAATCCTTCACGGTATTCGCCTGCCACTTACTCTTCAAAAACAAGATGGATTGACACGATTCCTTTGCAGGGTCCGCACGGACCTTCGCCATAACCGCTAAAACACCATTCGCCTGATCAAGCCAAACCGTCCTGAAATGCTCAGGCAAAAACAACGCAGGGTCCTGATAAAACCCCAGGAAGTATTCGCCGGCGACAAGCGGATCAACCTGCTCTCTTGCGAGCTTTTCCAGAATTTGTAAGTTAGTCTCGGGAATACCTGGCACAGCCACTAAGCTAAGTTCAGCATTGTGAAGGCCATGCGGAACCTTCCCATCCACTACATCAAGCGTCTCATAATCCGCGCCAACACTAACATGCTGCACAAGACCCTTCCGAATCTTATCGGCAACGTCGCTCTCGTAAATCTCAGCTTCATACCAAAGCGCTTGCCCATCCCACTCGGTCTTAGTGACCTTGCCGATGGCGTTCTCAACAGAAACATGCTCAATATAGACCGGCGAACCAACAAACTTCGAAGCGAAAGCCTGCAGTTCCTCAGACGTGTAAATGTTAAAGTTTCTGCTCATGCCCGCAGTCATGGCCACGCCGCGAATACGCAACGGCTTATCAACAATCTTCTCAAGAACCTTGAAGGGCAAAATCGCTTGAACATGTTCTTTAACAGGCTGATGTTTTTCAAACCACGCCTTCGCCTTCTCAACCGTCCAACCCTTACTCTTGTCAAAAAGATAGCTTTGCACAGTGGTTTTGTCTTCACCTTTCAGCTTGCCGATAACCGCCTTGATGCCTTCCTCTTCGCTGATCGTGATGGTTCGCATGCTGTCAGACTGAAAATCATCAGGACTACGATGACCACTACGTACATAATCAGCGTTATCTTCCCATGGCATGCCAAAGGCTCTTTCAAGTTTTAGTCAGCCCAAGGGAAAAACAAACAAGCCCCATACGCGATCCTTGGGCAGGTCCTCGGTGAAGCTTGCTGCTTTCCCCAAGGACCGCCGACCTACGCACCGCACCTACGCAGTACAAAAGAACTTATCTAAGAGTTGAGATATAAAACTTACTATAGCCAAAACAAGCCCCAAAACCAAAAACCGACTGAAATCAAGCATTTTATCACTAAATTACACGATATTTCGTTAAGAAATAGTAAGTCGTTATCTTCGCTCCACAAAAACCACAAGTAAAAAGAGCATACGCCCAACAGAAACGCAAACGTTCTTCGCCACATTTAGGACAACGCATTACACAAAAGAAAAAATCCTTCACTCTCACTCCTATACCTCCTCTTCAGGAACAGATTTACTACGAGCAACCTCTTCCTCAGTCTCGCCATATGTGTCAAAAGCAAACGATGTTAAAGCCCATTTCTGACCGCGCTTCTCAAACAGCAACTCGCCACTCTTCTTCTTCAAACGCTTATTCATGCGAACAATCCGCCTGCTCACATCATAATACTTCAAATCGTAAGCGCCAACCGCATTAACTTTCTTAGCCACGTCTTTGGGAAAAACGCCTTTTGCACCAGCCTCTCGGACAACCTCCACAATATTCAAATCCACAGCATCAACACAAGCAACTTTCTGAATAAACGGTACATCAAAATGGAAGTAACCAGCCTGCTTTAAACCATTCAAAATAATGTCCTGCGCCTCTTCTATTCCATCGAGCCTAGCTGAAATACGCTCCAGCAACGTCAAAATCCACCTTTGCCGACCATGCTTTTCCTCTGGAGAACGCTTCTTTTTCACCGTTTGAACAGACTTAAAACTAGACTCTTGCGTAACTTGTTCATTCATGGAAAAACCCCTCCATCAGCAACATTAAGAATTAGTGTCGGTAACCTACTCCAAACACTATAACAAATCAGCAGTCTTGCGATAGCCAAAACTGCCGCCTTTCCCAAAAACAACCCCAAAACACCCTTATTTTCCGCCCCAAAACAAGCCCCAAAAAACACTAAACAACCTTCCACATCCAAAAACGCAATACTACGAGCATCACAAGGCCTAGAATACTCGTAGTAAATCAAACAGAATCCTCCGCTTTCCTAAAATGGCTGCATTCACGGTTAGGAAAAGGCATGCGGACACCCGGATTTGCATAATCATAATCAGTTTGCTCTCCAGCCCCGGGATTCAATCTACAAACCAGACTAGACCCATCGCAGGCGGCGCCATCAATATTACAACTCATCAGAAACCCTCCATACTACAAGTACACCCAACCCTAGAATGCTCATAGTAAATCTCACGAAACATAATCCTTCATGCTCCTCTGCCCTTCCGCAGTCTGTTATTCTTGCAACTGTAACATTGGATGCTTGGAATCCACATGCCGCCACGTCTCAGACAAAAAACTCTGCCATCTGTCAGGGCGCCTTGACAATGGATACATAAAACGCGGAGAGGTTGTGGTTCCTCTGGCTTAACATAATGAGTTATTAAAAGTTGTGGATTCCCAGTTTTGTGCTGCTGGTTGTAAGTTTGCATAAATCCCTCAAGCTTGTTGCTGGCGTTTGTTCCTTCGCGTTTGCAGATTCTCAGAAACTCCTTCCAGACTTCTTCTAAAACGTAGACGCAGCTTCGTTTCTTCAAAGAAAGCCTCCAGAAAAAGCCAATTTAACGTGCTGGTGGTGTATGTTATATATGTATGTTATATAAAGTCTCTTTTCATTATTATTATTACTGACCACCATCAGGAATTCCTCGCTCATTTTTACCAACTCCTTTGTGAAGGCATTCTTGGCGGTCGGTCGAGGCGTCTAAAGCAGCGTGGGCACTTCTTAGGTTCTTTAACTCGTGGTGTCCAAGTGTAAAGGCAACCGCGGCAATGTTTAGTTTCAGCCAAAACAAGCAGCTCCTAAATGAAGAACCTCAACTCCGCAGCTACAGTTCCAGTCGTGTATGATTCCCGCAGCGGCAACCCAACCTTAAGAATATCCTTCAGAATCGCCTCTTTCGGAGCCCCACATCTCTCGCTGATCTTCGCCAGCACAGCATCCTTCTGCTCTTCAGATAACACAGTCCAAGCAACCAGGACGACGCGCTCGGTTTTAGGTCCTAACTTCGCTTCTTGAAAAGCCATAGAGGCAACGGGAACTTTGCCAGCTGGAAAAACATCGCCCCAAACCCGCATACCCGCATCATTCAAACAAACCCACATCTAGCAGACCTCCCGCAACGTCTTACTCTCTGGAAATTCTTGAGGACGCGAACTCGGATAACGCCAATACATTTCTTCTAAGTTATCCTTGGCAAAAACAGGAACCCCAAAATCCCGCGCTTTCACCACGAGTTTTGAAACCCACCGCGGGTTAGGCAACTTCTTTGGCCGCGTTTGCCCTCCAATAATGATCCAATCGATACCGCTTAGGTCGACAGGGCATAGGTCCTCGTACAAAGGCTCAAAACACACAAACTTCACAGCAACATTGATTTCTCTGAGCTTATCGATTCTCCAAAGGTCTTTTTTGCAGTTAACCGAAACTCCTAACCACAAGTTGGGAGGAAGAGGGAAATTTTCGTCTTCAGGAATATTTTGGGGCTGCTTAGTCAAAACGACAAAAGTATGCCAGGCTGCTCTCCGCATCATCCCACACATTCCAAACCAAACGTAACTGCGGTCTTTGAATGCTCTGTCAAATGTTTCGCCACTGAAGTTTAAGCCTATTCGACTAGGCTTCTTGACATGCAACGGCTCTTCTAGCCGTTCTGGATGATCATGCGGAACGAAACGGTAACATCTATCGTCTTTACATTTTCCCTTTCGCCTTTTCGCCTGCGCTCTAGCCCAGCACTTTTTGCGTACAGCGCAACCCTCGCCACTACAACCAACAATGACGTTTAACGTATAGTTGAGGTACTCAATCTTAGTCCGATTCATGGCAAACACTCCTCACGCGCCAAGCGCTCCTCAGCTTCATCCTCCTCTTCCTGCTCTAACCTCGGAGGGCAATCAGGGCAGTTGTACCAATCATCACAATAGGTACATGGATCATCTTTCCATGGATCATAAATTTCATGGCGTTTTTCAGCTTCAGCCCATTCCCTTTCAACACGCAACCAAAAACCAGCAAAGCCCTCAGAAACAAACGGATTCAGATACATCAAGCAGAAGCCTCCTTGATCAAGTCAACTCCTCAATTATTTCCAATTTGAAACCACGCTGCGTAATCGCTAAAAGCCGCTTCTGATAAGCCTCATACTCTGCCCTCGTCATAAGAATGATATGTTGAGTCTTCCGTTTACTATGCATCAAACGACCAAATCTTTGGCTCTCCTGCATTCTGCTACCGAAGAGAAAAGCCACTTCGATGATGCGTTCAAGTTTCAAGTCGCTTAGGCCTTCATCGCCAACTCGGCTGACCACGCACGCTTGGCTACTGCGTATGATGTCTAACCGTTCTTTTGTTTCACCATAAACGAAGGGAATCTCAAGACGTTTACTGATCTCCTCTCCATAGTCGAGGCTGTCACAGAAAATTATCGTCTTAAGAGGCAAGCGCATGAGCTCATCGAGTTTGCGGTCCTTAATGCGACGATCAGGTAGTACGTAAACGCGGAATTGTGGCGCACGAATAATCTGCAACTTAAGTAGGTCGGACCAGGACATGCCAACTGGATAGCCAGTTAAAGCGAAAATGTAGTTTTCTCGGCCATCTTCGCGGAATGGGCTGCCGCTGAAACCTATACGATATTTAGCCTGGATAGTACTGAGCTTAACGAATGTGTTAGCTGGCAAATGCTGGCACTCATCAAAGAGAACTACGTTCCAGGGCTTTCGTGCAACCTTCTCATAAGCGTGGTAAGTTTCAACCGTCACTTCCGCCCGCGTTGACGGATTGAAGGCAACTAAGCGTTCAAGCCACTGCTCCTTAAGAATTATACTCGGCACAATCACCAAGTGAGGGCCTTTAATGTTGCCTATAATGCGGTGGCCGAACATGCTCTTACCAGTACCGAAGGCCCAGAAGATGCCGAGGGCTCCACGCTGCAGAAACTCTTGCCAGGCTTTATCCTGCAGGTCCGTGATATTTTTGACCTTGCAGATCTCGGCGTATCTTTGGTTACCAACATCATTCCACTCACGCAAGTCTTCTGGCGCCAAAGGCTTAGCCATAAAAGGCAAAGTGCCATCTTCGATCAACTGAGCGATCAGCTTGAACTCGTAACCCTGTTTTATGCGGATGCGGTCCTTGCCTTCCCTGCGGCTGAGGAACGGGCTATACTTTTGCCAAGCGCGTTCCTGTAAGGCTTCTCCAGTTAACAACATGCTATCGAAAACTTTTAGCGGGAGAGACCCTGGAAACTTTAGCTTCTCCTCAAGCTCAGATGGAACCTCACTTAACCATTTAACGTACTTGTTGACTATGAAGATGTTGTAGCTTTGAGTGCTATGATCCAAGTAGCCCACTTGCATTTTCAACCACTTCGGAATTATCACCCACCACTCGTTACCGTGTTTGGGAATCATAACGTAGGGTTGCTCAAGGAAAGATGGTAAAAACTCAATGTCAATCTGGCTACTCTGGTCCTGGGTGAGAGCATCTTTCAACCTAACTGCTAGATCGTCACGCTTTTTCTGCAACTCAGCGATAACTGCTTCGAATTTTGCATCGGCTTCAGCTACGACCTTCTGCAAATCGTCAATACTCAAGAAACCGCCTCCAGCTCGAGTCGCTTCTGCAAAGGATGCGGAAAATCACGCTTAGCCTTAAACCGCTCAAAAAACCTACTCTTATAGTAATCTTGACCGTAAACTTTAGGCCAACGTTGCGCGAAAGCGCCGCCATTCCGCTTGCCAGTCCGCCGATAATAATTATATCGATCTGAAATAATCTCGCCGATCTCGAGGTCTCTCCACTGCGGATACTCCCGTTGAAAATCCTCAAAACGGCAAATATCTACGTCAGTTACCCAGCGGTAACTATGCCAGACCGCAGGATCCTCAAAGCCGCAACAAGGACAAAAACGCATCAAGAAACCTCCATTCTCAAAGCCTGAAGTTTCTTCTCTAGCCTCTCAATCTGACGCTGACGCTTTCGCGCTCGTTTCTTAGCTTTGACGTCTGGACGCTGAGAATACTCTCGTTGCTTAGCCTTAACGTCAGGACGCTGAGAATACTCTCGTTTCTTAGCCTTAACGTCAGGACGCTGAAAGTACTCTCGTTGCTTAGCCTTAACGTCTTTAGCCTTACGCTTACTGAAGCCGCAAACCGTACATTCCAAATCGCCCTGCACATACACATGCTCAGTTACGCCGTTGCAACGTTTACAATGCCACAAACTCACGCCCCGCTTATACTGTTCAGCAGTAAGAATTGGTTCACACGCCGCAACCTTAACCGCCATCTCCTCAGCCGAAATCACGCTGCAACACCAACCTCCACAACCTTCAAGCCCTTAGCCTTAGCAAACTCGCAGACAATCTCCTGCATTTCAGCTACGTTCCGCGCCTTATCCAAATGCGCCTTCCACACTGGATCAGCCAACAACGCAGCCAAGACCTCGCGCCTAACCGTGAATATAGTCACGCCCTCGCCTCCTGATGGATCGTGAAGGGCTCATGGATAGGTGAAGCTGCCCCAGCACACTGAGCAAATATTTTTCGAGGTTCGGCGTGTGCCAGTCCCAACGGTTTTGCAACGAAGAGGCTTGCTGCTTCACTTACTTTCCAACCCGACACGAAACTGTAAACAGGACCAAAAATCTCCAACAACGAAATACTTGGGATTGCCCCACGGGACAAACGAATAACCTGGTTACTCCTAAAACCCAGCAACTCGAGATCCTGCCCGCACCACCGACATACTCGTAGTAAATCGTCTCTGGACCCGTAGAAAACTTCAAAATCCGCTTGATTACACGAAATGGGTCCGCAGAGAATACAGAGAACACCCTCAGACATTCAGTCAGGCCTCCTAGACATCGCTTTGAGGTTGTGGCTGCCGCAGTGTGGGCATATGGGATGATAACGTTCGCGAAACTCATCATTCTTGAAAATTTGCGTTTCTTCGAAAGAGGCTTCTGTTGCGTCGAAAATCAAGAAGCATTCTCGGCA
>Ga0209521_10000522_pt1 | contig 29899 bp, 27 predicted proteins | sample Rifsed19ft4_FD_184016 | JGI IMG/M metagenome (GOLD analysis project Ga0209521, IMG submission 184016) | Soil microbial communities from Rifle, Colorado, USA - sediment 19ft 4 (version 2) | ecosystem: Environmental > Terrestrial > Deep subsurface > Rock core/Sediment | place: Rifle, Colorado...
TTGTGCTGGGTGCTGCGATTGTTTTTGTCACGACTTTGCCCATCGTTGCCGCGGGGCGGAATGCTTTGTTTGGCATCCAATGGGATCGCTATACTTATCAATCATCTTTTGGTGTTGCCTTACTGACCGGTGGCTTTGTATTTTATGCATTACGTGACCGCTTGCGTTGGATTGTACTGACTTTACTTCTTGCAAGTGGCGTGGCTACCCAGGCTTTTAGCGCGATGTATTATCGCGATTTTTGGGAGGTAGAGCGCGCAGCCTGGTGGCAGTTGTATTGGCGAGCTCCACAAATTGCGGATGGAACCACTGTGATCGCGTCTTTGCCGGGAAGTTACCAGCTTGCTGAAGAATATGAAATATGGGGACCGCTGAACTTGCTTTATCATCGCGGTGAGTCTTTAAAGATCAGTGCACAGGTGCCTTATCAGCAAATTGTGATTAATCTGGCACGTGGTTTACAGGAGGAACGTCTCGTCCGTGGCACTGTAACGGTCAAGCGTAATTATGAGCGGGCCCTAGTCGTTTCCATGCCCAGTGAGGCTTCGTGCTTGCGTGTCTATAATGGTTCACTCGGTTTATCGCTGACGGAAAGCCCTATAGTGACCCTGATGGCGCCTTATTCACAAACATCCTTGATTCAAACAGATGCCACATCTCCGGCTCCTCCTAACCAGATTTTGGGAAATGAGCCACCGCACCGGTGGTGTTTTTACTATCAGAAAATCAACCTTGCGCTTCAAGCTGGAAATTGGGCTGGAGCAGCTCGCCTTGCAGATGAATCGATTTCAAAAGATTTTCGCCCCGAGGAGACTGCTGAATGGCTTCCGGTTCTATTTGCTTATGCCAATAACGGACAGGAAAAACAGGTAAAACAGACATCCAAGTTTATTAATGATAAATATACGCGTATATACTTATGCGATCAACTGAGATCTGTTACAGATTGGCCTCAGGGTTACATGCCTGAACTTGTGATTGAAAATTTGTGTGTAGCTCAATGAACTGTGGCAAAACTGCATGATGAGTATGAGCAATATGTGCTTCGGCGTGATTTGGATACTGCAGAAGTGGTAGAATTTCTTCTTATGCCCCTGAAAAAAACCAAATTGAAGATTGACCTTGTCATCCCGATCTTCAATGAGGCGGGTGTTGTCGAACAAACCTACGCCAAGATTTGCGAGATCATCGATCCTTTGCCGCATAAGTTCAGTATTTATTATGTGGACGATGGCTCCACTGACGGTACCCCCGCATCTCTTGCCGCGCTGGCGCGCAAGGACGAACGTGTCATTGTGCTGGAGTTGTCGCGTAACTTTGGTCACCAGGCCGCCCTGAGCGCGGGATTGGATACCTCGCGCGGCGACTTCATCATTTCCATGGATGGGGATGGACAGCACCCGCCTGAAATGATCCCGCAGATGATCGAATTGTTTGAACAGGGCTATGACATTGTCCAGGCGCAGCGGATTGAGGGAGAGCAGATGTTTTCCTTCAAGCAGATTGCATCTTCGGGCTTTTATGCCCTGATCAACACCATCAGTGGGACGCGCTTTGTGCCAGGCGCGGCTGATTTCCGCGGCCTGAGCAGGCAGGCTGTGGAGGCGTTGAAGTCCATGCCGGAGTATCATCGCTTCCTGCGCGGCATGATCTCATGGATGGGATACCGTAGCGTGATTCTGCCGTACCATGAGACCAGACGTGTGGCTGGCAGATCGAAATACTCCTTTGGTAAAATGTTCCGCCTCGCCATGGACGCGATCTTTTCCTTTTCCCTCATACCACTCTATATCGGAATGACCCTGGGAGGAATTCTGCTCTGTCTTGCGGCGGCGCAGATCATCTATGTGCTTTCGTTTTGGCTGACAGGTCGTTCATCAGACTTGGTGGCAGGATGGAGTTCACTTATGTCGGTGACGCTCGTGATCGGTGGCATGGTGATGATATTGCTCGGCTTCATCGGTGTGTATATTGGCTATATTTTCCAGGAAGTCAAGCGCAGACCCGTATACCTGCTAAAGAAAGGGGAAAAATGAGTTCACTTGATAAACCTGTTTTTCAATTTGTTTTTTTACGTCATGGCGAATCCATTGGCAACGTCGAATCCCGCTGGCAGGGACAGGCTGATTATCCACTCACAGAGAAGGGCCGCGCACAGGTGCGTTCGTTGGCTGAGCGCTGGAAATCTGAAGATGTGGAATTCGATCTGGCAGTCACCAGCACACTGATCCGTGCCAGAGAGACGGCAGAGATCGTCGCTTCGGCATTGAATGTGAAGATTGAGTATGATCCGATCTGGATGGAAAGGAATGTCGGTGAGATGGCAGGGCTTACTGCCGAGGAAGTTCGAAAAAAGCCACGGCCTCCCTACACGACACCTTATGACCCCGTCGGGGGTGTTGGAGAGGGGGATTGGGCTTTGTACTTGCGCGCAGGTCAGGCATTGCAGGCTCTGTTGCAAAGACCTGCCGGAAGTTACCTGATTGTTTCGCACGGGGGTATGCTCAACCAGTTGATGTATGCCATTGTAGGCATTTCGCCGCACGCCGACCCATCTGGTGTGCGTTTTCGTTTTGAGAATACTTCTTTCGCGCGCGTGATCTATTTTCCGCATCAGCATCGCTGGGTGATCGACACATTAAACGATCGCGCGCATCTGAAATCCTTGAAATACGAGTGAATGTACCGTGGCATTATCTGATTCATCTAATCCTCTCAGTGGCAGGATGAAAATATTAACTTTTGGAGCCGGGGCAATTGGCACATATATTGGTGGAAGCCTGGCCCTCGCAGGTCATCAAGTCGTTTTTGTGGAACAACCCAGGGTGGTGGATGAGTTGCGTGAACGTGGGCTGCGACTCGATCTGACTTTGGACAAACGGCAAAAGCTGAGGGATGCCTCCCGGATTGACTCAGCTTCTTTTGTAATTGTCTCCACGTTGGAGGAAGCGCTTCGTTACGGACCTTTTGACGCGGCTCTCTTTGCATTGAAGTCTTTCGACACTTCAGCCGCGATGGAGGGGATAAAGCCCTTTGCAGACAAAATGCCGCCCATTCTGTGCCTCTCGAATGGCGTGGATAACGAACCGGCCATCGCAGAAGCATTAGGCAGGGATAAGGTGTTCCACGGCACAGTGACATCTGCCATCGGCCGCTGCGCCGCCGGGGATATTGTGTTGGAGAAACTGCGCGGAATTGGCATCGCAAAGGGACATCCGCTTGCCGAAAAAATAAATACGGCATTGGACAGGGCTTACCTCAATTCGCGCTTGTTCGACGATGCTGCCAGCATGAAATGGTCGAAGATGTTGACCAATCTCATCGCCAATCCAACTTCTGCGATCCTGGATATGACGGCCAGAGAGGTCTTTGCGAACAGGGATTTATATAGACTTGAAATTGATATGTTGCGCGAATGCCTGGCGGTGATGGAAGCTCAGAAATTCGAAGTCGTGGATTTACCCGGCACACCCGTCCGTGCGTTGGCGTACGCAACCACTTTGCCTTTGTGGCTCTCGAAGCCGTTCCTCAGCCGTGCCGCGGGAGCAGGGCGCGGTGCCAAGATGCCATCCTTTCACATTGATCTGTATTCCGGCCGCGGCAAAAGCGAGGTGGGATACCTTCATGGCGCGGTCGTGCGCGCCGGGGAGAAGTTCAATGTGCCGACACCTGTGAATAAAGTATTGACTGAAACTCTTGTCGCTTTGACAAACAAAGAGATGCCCCTGAAAGAATTCGCTCATAAGCCAGAGAAATTATTGTCGAGGGTGCGTGGGGCGGTTTTGGAACCTGCCAAAATTACGTTGGGCTAAAAGCGCAACCTGCACGATTGGGTAAAAGAAGAAAATGAAAGAAAAGATTGGTTTTGTTTCTCCCAGCCCTGAAGTTGAAGTCCATCTCACTGATGGGCGCGTGTTATCAGGTCCGCGTGGAGCAAAGGTGGGCGAGTTCCTTTCTGCGCTGGAACATGATTCTCAACTGGTTGGCGCGGTCGTCAATGGGGATTTGCGTGAATTGACTTACCCGATCAAAATAGAGTCGCGCGTCGAGCCTGTGACGATGTCTTCCCCGGATGGCGCGCGCATCTATCGCCGTTCCCTGACGTTCCTGCTCGAGATGGCATTCGCAGACCTGTTTCCTGATGGGATTCTTTTTGTCGATCACTCTGTCGCCTCAGGTGGCTATTACTGTCAGGTGGGGGGCCGCAACCCGTTAGCGGAGTCTGAGATCGGGGCGCTCAAAGTCCACATGCAAAAGCTGGTCGATTCGGATCTGCCATTTGAGCGGAAGGAAGTGCCGTTATCAGAAGCCATTCAGTATTTCCACTCACGCGGTTATGAAGACAAAGTCCACTTGTTGAAATATCGCAAAAAGGATTATCTCACCCTCTATCGCCTCGGCGAGCGAATGGATTACCATCACGGCTATATGGTTCCTTCGACCGGTTACCTGCGTTTGTTTGATCTGGTGAATGTTCACGGCGGGTTTACATTGCGCTACCCGCGCCGTCATAACCCGAACGAATTGCTGCCAATGCCCGATTATCCAAAACTGCTGTCAACGTTTCTTCAATACGGGGACTGGCTTGTTAAGCTGGGAATCGAAAATGTTGGCGCACTCAATGATGCAATTCAGGATGGGCGCAGTGACCAGATTGTGCTCGTCTCGGAAGCATTCCATGAACAAAGTCTTTCGCGCATTGCAAACCGGATCGTTGAGCAACTTGACCGTTCCCATCTCATTTTGATCGCAGGGCCATCATCGGCGGGCAAAACGACAACCGCGCGCCGGCTCACTGTGCAATTGCTTGTTTCAGGTATTTCACCTTTTCCACTAGAACTTGATAATTATTTTCTTGACCGCAGTGAAACACCGCTCGATGAGGATGGCAAGCCTGACTTCGAATCCATTTATGCATTGGATCTGCCGTTGCTTGCAAGCGATCTGCAGCGTTTGATTGCGGGTGAGCTGGTCCGGTTGCCGCGTTACAACTTCAAGACCGGATTAAGAGAATCGGGGGAGGAGATCCGGTTGAAGGCCGGGCAACCCATCATCCTGGAGGGGATCCACGGGCTGGACCCACGGCTTATCCCCGCAAGTTTGAGCGGTGAAGCATTTCGGATTTACGTCTCGGCTCTGACTCAGTTGAACCTGGATCGCCACAACCGCGTTTCCACCACTGATACGCGACTCGTCCGGCGCATTGTGCGCGATGCGCGCGAACGTGGCTATACGGCCGCGCAAACCATCAGCCGCTGGGAATCGGTGCGGCGCGGTGAGAAACGGCATATCTTCCCATTCCAGGAAAATGCGGACGTGATGTTCAACTCCGCGCTGGCTTATGAATTGGCCGCGCTCAAGCCTTTTGCGGAACCGTTGCTGCGACAGGTCCCGCATGGCACGCCTGAATACATTGAAGCGAAACGACTGCTGGCATTTCTTGAATGGTTTCTGCCGCTCGACATTAATCTTGTGCCAGGCACTTCCATCGTGCGCGAGTTTCTGGGTGGCTCAATTTTAAAAAACTTCACGATCTGGAAAGAGAGAGAGCCGCTAATTTAGGGTACGGTTGGCACTTTGAAAATCAGTCCCACAACATAGCCAGCCAGGGCGCTGACGGTTCCGATTACAGCCATTTGCAGACCACTGCGGAGTGGCCTGCCGATGGTCACGCGCGCTTTATACGCGCCGACAACGAACAGCGTCAAAGCGGCGGTGACGATCGAGAACCAGATGCTCAGGCTCACGGTCCAGAAAAAGAACGGAAAGAGGGGGATCAATGAGCCTAACAGTGCGGAGAATCCAACGATGATGGCGGAGCTGATCGCTTTTGATTTTTCGGGCGGCAACATCTGGAATTCCTCAGACATCATCACATTCACCCATACATCGGGATTCGAGGTGATGACCTCGACGATCTTTTCCAGCGTTTCGCCTTCGAATCCCTTGTTGCGATAGATATCGCGTATCTCTTCGATTTCCACATCGGGGGCAAGATGGATGTGACGATGCTCCCGTTCTTTCTCACTGTGATAAAGATCATTCTCCGCGAGTGTTGACGTGTACGCGACCGCGCCCATCGAAATGGATTCGGCGAAGGTCGCCGCCATACCCGCCGCGATGACAATGCGCACATCCTGCGTCGCCGCGGCAACGCCCAGGATGACCCCGAGAACATTTACCAGCCCATCCTGCCCGCCCAGGATCACATCCGAGAGCCGCGACTCATGACGGTGCGGATCATGGTGGTCATGCAGACGGACCTGCTCGATCAGTTTGCCTTTTGCAAGTTGATTATTAACATGTGACATGGGATTTAGTTCTTTCTATGGATCCATGAAAACCTTAACGATCCAAAAACATATCAGCCAACGCCAACTACTGTTCCCATTCTCCGGTTTGGGAGATAGACTCCATCCGGGCGCGATCAACCAAAACTCCACTGGTGATGACATAAGGGGGGCAGTATGCTCGCGCAGTGCTTCCAAGACATTGGGTGCATTCAATACCACCAGATTAGCGCTCGCCCCGACGATTAGTTGATGATCCTTTACGTTCATCGCCTGTGCCGCATTGAGTGTAATCATGTCGTAGAGAGTCTCTAACTCACGATTTGTCCTCATCCAAAGCAGGTGTGCGGCGAGAAACGCCACTTCGAGCATGTTATTGCGCCCGAATGGATAGCAGGCATCAGAGACATCATCCTGGCCAAGGCACACAGTCACGCCCTCTGCCCAAAGTTCTTTCACGCGGGCATGAAGCGGACCCGTGTGCGGGTCGCTCACAACTGCCATCTTTGCCTGCTTGAGCAAAGCGGCGATCTTCTGAAAATAAGGCTGCGGATACAAAGCCAGGGCGCGGGCGTGATGCGCGAGCGCACGTCCGCCTCTGTGTACTCAATCCACGGAATACCAGCGACGACGTCTGAGCCTAATTCCATAGCCTGACGCAATAATTTATCCACCCCAGGCTCGCGTACCCATCCATCCTGTGCGAAGGCGCAGACCTGAATCTGGACAATCCCTCTAAATTCCTCACGGGTGCGGATGAGCGCCTTAACACCTTCGAGACGGGCTTTGCCATCCACATCAGCCAGAGCGCGGATATGTGTGTTGCCATAAATGGCGGCTTGCGCCACCGCTTTGCGGGCATTCCTCATGATCCACGCTGCCAATTCGATGGTAGTCATGGCTTTTCCCATGCCTTCAGCGTGGTAATCCGTAAGAGCCTCGTCGTCCATCATTTCGCGGGTGTAAACCTTGCGCAGATGCAGATGCGGGTTAACGAAGACTCGGTTACCATATTCCCTTGAGCATCAATCAACATCCCTGCATCTGCAGCCAGATTCTCTTCAAGCGACAAAATTTGCCCGCCAACAATACCGATATCAACCAGTGATTCTGGATTACCGCGCAATCTCGCTCGCCTGATTAGAATATCAAATAGATTGGGCATGGAATATTTTGGGAGGGCACAAATCTAATTGTTCGCTCCGTCTCCATTTTATATTTGGGATTGATACGGCATGATAGAAAGATATATACAAGTATAGTCGCACTTCTTATTGTTCCCTATCCAAAAATATATCTTCCATGGAAAGTTCATCTTCAACAGGCTCAAGATGCGTGAAGACCGTGATCACGCCTCCCAATACAGCTCGGACCTCGGACTCGAAATCCTCCGCAACGTGGTGCGCATCATGGACTGTCCAATCGCCGGGAACGAGCATGTGCACAGAGACGAATCTCCGCGCCGCTGCTTCACGAGTAAGCAGTGCATGGAAGCTGACGCCTTTTTCGCGATATTTCCCCATAACTTCTTGAATCAACTTTTGTTCGCGTTCGGGTAAAGCCGTGTCCATGAGACCGGCAGCGGAACGGTTCACAAGTTGAATCCCCGTCCAAATGATGTTGAGCGCGACCGCGATGGCAACCAGCGGGTCAAGAATATTCCAGCCCGTTAATCCTATAATCGCAACTCCGCCGATCACGCCAGCCGATGTCCACACATCGGTAATCAGGTGCTGCGCATCTGCTTCGAGCGTGATGGAATTGCGTTTCTTTCCTTCGCTCATCAATTTGCGCGCGACAACAAAGTTGATTGCTGAAGCCACGATGGAGACGCCCAATCCAAGTCCCAATTGGTCCAGTGGACGCGGATGAAACAACCGATCCACCGCTGCACTGACAATCCCTGCCGCCGCGCCCAGGATGAGAAGTCCCTCCGTGATGCTGGCAAAATATTCCGCTTTGCTGTGACCGTATACGTGGCTTTCATCGGCTGGCCGCGCTGCAATGGTAAGCATGATGAGTGCCATGCTTGCGCCAGCCAGATTTACGAGCGACTCGATTGCATCAGATAGCAGACCCACCGAGCCTGTTAGAAAATATGCGCCTGTTTTGAGAGCCATGGTTGCAAGCGCCGCGCCAATGGCCAGCCATGCAAAGCGCGTAAGCGAGGCCCGGTTTTGCATCAAGTCGTTATGTTCACCTTGTTTATGAGGCATGTGAATATGATACTTGCATGAGCGAAAGTTGAGAATAGACGAAAGTCACGAGTTGCTGTCTTGTTGGAGTAAAACAAAAAATTCTCCGAGTCTCAAGGGCCCGGAAAATTGACAATTGGAGGTGATTTCATCTATCCTAAGGCATGTTGGGAATATCTCATATCTTTCACTCTCCTGACGCTGTCATTTTCTTGAGCGTGAAATATAATAGCCACAATGGCCAAACACTACGATGCCCTCATCATCGGCGGCGGCGTTGCGGGTCTGACCGCTGCCCTCCACATCGCTGAACGCGGACTCAAGCCTCTTGTCCTTGAATCGCAAGAACGTGTGGGTGGGAGGCTTTCGGGCAGGGAGGAAATCATCATCAACGACTGGCGTTTCCCGAATGAACATGGTGTGCATGGCATCTGGTCCTCGTACGTGAATTTCAAATTCATGCTCAGGCGGCACGAGATTCTCCCTCAATTGTTTCCTGCGAAGGAAGAACAATGGATCCATCGCCGCGGCAGTTTTGTTGGGCGCGCGCCGATTGGCTCGATCGTTCGTTACAGCAAACTCCCCGCGCCGCTCCATTACATTCAGCTCTTTTTGCTCCCGCAGTTTTTGTGGATGCTCGACCTGCGCGATTGGGTTCGCATTTTTAATGTTTGGTCTACGCTCCTCATGGCCATTGGCATCGATCCATTTGTTGAAGATCAACCGCTCGAGGGATTAACCCTTGGCAAGTCGCTCGAAAGCTGGGGTCCTGCGTTGCGTGCACTTTTCTTTGGCCTCACGCGCAATGCTTTGTCAACCGATCCAAAAAATGTTCCACTTGCAGGTTTCCTCGCCTTCCTGCGTTTTTACACACTCATGCGCCGAGATGCCTGGGCATTCGATTACCTCCCCAACGGCGGCGGTGAAGTCTGCGAAAACCTGTCAGCGAAGATAACGCAACTCGGAGGTGAAATTGAGTTTGGATCCCGCGTGATGCGAGTAGACGATTCGCGGGCCGGGGCTTGGATCGCGCACTTTGATCGGAATGGATTCGCAGAGTCCGCGAAGGCGCCGTTCATCATTCTCGCTACAGACTCACCCGCGGCTGAATCAATCATCAAAGGCAGTTTCCCTGCTGACAAATTGTTCTTCCCGCACGGACTTGCTCACGCGGTGATTCGTTTATGGTTTGACACAACACCGCGAAAGAATCCAGAGGCGGGCATCTTCAGCGGCGAATTTATCATGCACAACTTTTTCTGGCTCGATAAGATCTATGAAACCTACCGCAAGTGGCATGCCGAAACGGGCGGATCGTGCATCGAGGTGCACGTGTATGGACCGCAGGATGTGCTCGCACACGCGGACGCGGTGTTGTTGACGAACGTGCTCACTGATTTTTATCGCGCATTCCCTGAGTTGAAGGGACATCTCGTCAAGCCGCATATCCAACGCAACGCGGCAACACATACACTGCCCGCCCTCGGCGCACGCGGAACTCATCTCGGAATCGAAACGCCGTGGGAGAATTTCTTTTGCGCAGGCGATTGGGTGTGGCATCAAAACCCATCCTTCTTTCTGGAACGCGCCTGTGTGACAGGACTCGAAGCGGCGAATCGAGTGTTGCGCGCGCGTGGATTGAATGAGTTCGATGTACAAAGCTATCCACCGCCCGAACCGCTCGCAGCGTGGATCGAAGCGCTAATGATGAGAGGGAGAAAGAGAAGAAGAAGAAGGAAGGTGGTAATCAGTGAATAGTTGTCAGTGAGGATGTAGGAATTGCGCTGTTGAAAGAGGGAGGTCTGTAACGAAATTGATACTTGAATCGAGATAGTCTCGTGCTAAACTACTTTCAAGGAATCATTCTTCATGCGGGTGTTCCACATAAATCCATCCATTGCTGAACAGGAACACGTATCGCATTTCCTTCTTTGCCAAAGAGGAGACACCATGCGTAAGATACAGTTTGCTCTAAAGATTTTATTTGTGTTCGTTCTTCTGACGACGCTCACGGGGAATGCCGCAGGTGCCGCGCCGCCAGCTCCACGTGCCAAATGGACAGTGATGGTTTACATGTCGGGGGATAACGATCTTGAACCTTACATTGTCAGCGATATTGAAACGGAACTCGCATTCACCGGCTCGACTGCGGATGTGCAGGTCGTTGCACTGGCGGATCGAGGTCCGGGCTATGACACCAGCCGCGGCGACTGGCAGACTACCGAATTCTTCGACGTCACACAAGAAAATTTTAAGGCCGATCTTGCACACGCCGACGCGGATTGGGATGAGCACCATCTGGATGAACTCAGCATGGGCGATCCGCAGACATTGGTTGACTTTGTCACATGGACAAAAGCCAACTATCCCGCCAACCATTACGCGCTCTATTTCTGGGGCCACGGCTGGAACTGGCATCCCGGTTGGGTGATGCGGGATGATACAGACGATGATACGCTGGATATGGAAGAAGTGAAAGACGCGCTTCCGTCCATCGGATTCATTGACATGGTCGGGTTTGATGGATGCAATATGGCCTCGATTGAGGTTCAATTACTTTGGCGCGGACACGCTACCGCGTTGGCTCATTCCCAGGAATGGGTTGGTTGGGAAGGGGTTCAGTATGACCTTGTTCTCGCAGATTTGGCTCAGAATCCAGACATGACAGCCTACGATGTTGCGATTGCCACCAGCCAAAGCGCGAGTGCTGATAAAACCTGGTCTGCGGTTGCGTTGGATAGTCGCTTCGATACATTGATAACTGCGGTCAATGATTGGTCTATTGCCTTGAAGAAAGGTCTTGCTGTAAATCGCAAGAAATATGACCGTGCCTTCGGGGCAACCCAGGATTTCTGGCAGGCTCCGATGGATAAAGACCTGTATGACATGGCGTATGAGATCAATCGCCTTGTTAGTAACTCGAATATCAAGCTGAAGAGTCAGGCTGTGATGAGTGCGGTCAACGCAGTGGTTTTGGATGAGCATCACACGAATGGCTACCCGGACGCGCACGGTATTACGATCTATTACGTATCTTCTGCCGCAGGAAAAGATTTAGATTACACCTATTACCTTGGGCTGGATTTTGCCTCGCAAACAGGATGGAATGAGTTTTTGGATGCGTATGCAAAGTGACCCCCTCCGCCCGCTTCGCGGAGCACCTCCCCCAAATACGCAAGAAAGAGTTGGAATAATTATTGGGAGAGTCCTTTTGCGGATTTGGGGGAGGCTGGGAGGGGGTAGGTTCACAAGCAAAACTCCGAGTTTTTGGCTCGGAGTTTTGCTTCTTGAAAATGAATGACGATGATGTTTTTGTGGGTCGAATTTCATGTTGGCATCGTGCGAGGGCAGGGTTATGCTGCCCCGATTGTCCAATTTTAAATATCTTTGGGCGAGATGACCTCGCCCCTACGAAATCACTCCCAATTTCTTCCCAACTTTCGCGAACGCCTCCAAGCCTTTCCCCAAATCATCATTATCATGCGCGGCGGAGATCATGACGCGGATGCGCGCTTTGCCCTTTGCCACAGTTGGGAAACCAATTGCCATGGCGAACACGCCTTCTTCAAATAATTCGCGGCTGAATTGCTGAGCCAGCCGTGCTTCTCCCAGTATGACGGGTGTGATGGGTGTCTCGCTGACGCCAGTATCGAATCCCAGTTTTTTCATTTCGGCTTTGAAATATTTTGCGTTTGCCCAAAGTTTGTCTACCAATTCGGTGGATTCTTCGAGCAGATCAACCGCTGCTGAGCACGCGGCCGCGTCGGGCGCGGTGACCGCGGAGGAGAACAGGAACGGTCGCCCGCGTTGACGCAGCCATTCGATGATGACCTTGTCGCCCGCGACCATCCCGCCTACCACGCCAAATGCCTTTGACATCGTGCCAACTTCGATGTCCACTTTGCCATGTAAGCCGAAATGATCCACGATGCCGCGTCCGCCTTTGCCGAGCACACCTTCGCCGTGCGCGTCGTCCACCATGAAGAGGATGTCATATTTCCTGGCGACCTCAACCAGCGCGGGGAGAGGGGCGATGTCGCCGTCCATGCTGAAAACACCGTCAGTGATGATCAACGCGCGGCGGAAGTTCGAAGCGTGCTCTTTGATCGCGTCCTCCAGCGCGCCCGGGTCGTTATGTTCGTATGCAACGATCTTCGCGCCCGAGAGCCGGCATCCATCAATGATGGACGCGTGATTGAGTCGATCCGAGAAAATCACATCTTCCTTGCCCACGAGCGCAGCGATTGTCCCGAGATTGGCAGTGAAGCCCGATTGAAATGTGATGACAGCCTCCGCACCTTTGAACCTGGCGAGCCGCTGTTCGAGTTGGACGTGCAAGTCCATTGTGCCTGCGATGGAGCGCACTGCGGCAGGACCCACGCCATATTTCTTCGTGGCTTCCTTGGCGGCTTCAACGATCTTGGGATGGTTCGCCAACCCGAGATAATTGTTCGAGCAGAAGTTGAGCACATTCTTTCCGTCCACTGTCAGCCAGGCGCCCTGCGCCGAACCAATCGTGCGGATACGGTTGTACAGGCCCTGATCTTTCAAGCCGTTAATTTCCTGTGTGAGCCAATCGAGTTTGGACATGTTGATCTCCTTTACATATTGTCATTGCGAGCGACCTGTGAAGCGGGGAGCGTGGCAATCTCATATAACCAGTATCCATGAGATTGCTTCCCGAAGGCTCGCAATGACATTTTCATTATAGTGATTTAACAAAAAACGATTGTCATGATTCAGCGATGACAACCGTTCATTCGTTTTGATTTTCAACTTCAGCGAGCAGGCCCAACTCCGTCAATGCCTCGATCACTTTTTGGATGGCTCCGCTTTTGATGATCACCGTTGTTGGACTTAATACCTCGCCCAGAAATCTCGCCGCTTTCGATCTTCGCATCTCCTCCAGGACCTCTGGCCTGCTCACCTTTAAAATGACTTGCGTCTGCACCCGCGCTTCCGTCCCGTTAACTTCCCAGCGTTTGAGGGCTTTGACCACCGGTGGCGGAATCCCCGCATCAGAATGTTTTGCGAGCAGTGCAAGCAGATGCTCAACTTTCAGTCCCTGCTCTTTGGCCCTAGCAAGTGAGTTTGTCGAAATGTGATAACGATAGTCATCTTCCTTGGTCTCGACGCTTGCGTCTCGACCAGCGTCCCATTCGCAAAATCGGGAGACTTGATAGCGTACAACGCGCGGGGCAAGCCGTGGAACGGACATCAAGCCTTGAGATGAGACATGTATTTTTTTACTTTCAAGATTGGAGACTAGAGATTCGGGATTCGTTATCCGGAAAGATGTTGGTTCCGTGGCACCTTCTGCAATACATAAGTCAACTTGTCCCAGCCAGTGCAGGATATTCGTTATAAAATATTTGATCAGCGCGCCGTCCACTTGATCCCAATAGGTGAAGCCGCGTAAGTATTGACCATCCGATTCGCGTTTGATGAACCATGAATCATAATCGCCCGCCGGGCGTTGGAAGTCGGCGTATTGTTGTTTAACATCACGAACAAACGCGTTCAGGCTCCACCATTTTCTTTCGGGAATTGCATCCAATAAGTTCAATAAGAATTCACGCGTTTCCTGCGGCTGATTCTTCCATTCGCCTTCGCAGATGATGCCTGGCATGAGACGCAGTTCATTGAAGGACTCACTTTCGATCCAGGCGTGTTGAAGCGAAACCAGGGCATCCCTACGGGAGGATTCGAGAAATTTTTTCACGGCATCTGTTTGAGGGATGTTTTCCTTGATCAACTTCGCAGTGGAGAGCAAGGCTCGTAGTCGCAGGTCGGATTGCCAATCTGACTTACCCATACGCAACGCGGCTAAAAAGGTGGTTGCATCATCGAGAATTGAATCGTCCGAGAGGATTTCCTGTCCGCGCTCACCGGGGGAGGCCGCACGACCTAGGGGCTCATTGTTTGCCACAGCCTCTTCCGGGGATGACGCGTCGCGCAGACTCAGAGATTCTTTTTTGTTTGCTCTCTGTGACCCCGTGTCTCCCTGGCTAATTGCTTCCAGCAAATCATCAGGGATGTAGGCAAACTCCTGCGGGCCTTTTTCTGTATCAAAAAACGCACGCGCCAACAAGCCGCGATAGTACAAGACCTCTGCGGTTGACGCAGGTTTGAGATGGAGCTTCTCGCGATCGCGTTTGCCCGCGCCTGCTTCACGGATGTCGCCATACCTGCGTGTGAAGGTGGGCCAGGGGATTCGTCCGCCCGAGTTGACGAGGGTGGTGATGGCAGAGTCCGCTCCGGGGGGGAGTGAGTCGATTAACTCGGCAAGCAGGTTGGGTTCCAGGAGAGAAACGGAAAGTTTTTCGCGCGCCGCGTCCACATTCCTGGAATTCAGTTCGAGTCCCCATAGTTCCGCGACGATGCGCAAATGTCCGATATCCTGGTTGAGGAGGGAGTGAAAGAGGTCGGGCATGCTGTAAGTATACAAGTAGACAGGTAAACATGTAAACAGTGTTCGTTGCTGGTTTTATACCTGTCTGCTTGTTTACCCGCGTACTACTTTAAGTGCATTCGGCAATACTTCAAAACTCACTTTGCGAAGGTCTGTTCCCGGGCCTGAATAAATCTCTCCATCGGCATGGATGTAAAGCGAACGATTTGCTGAAAGTGTGAATTTTTTGCACGTTCCCATGCGCACCTGCCTGAAGCGTCCATGTGTCCCTTTCATGACTTCAGGCACGATGCGTAACATCATGGGCCGGCTGACGTTCGTGATCATGGCGTAGTTGAGCATGCCATCGTCGATTTTTGCTTCGGGCGCAATGAGGAAGCCGCCACCCTCACGCGGACCGTTGCATAATACGAGATAGATAACGCTTTGCTCCCATTTTTGATCGTCCGTTACGATCTGCATTGTCATGGGATTATGGTCCAAAATAATGGTTTGAATGACCGAAGTTAGATACATGATAAAGCCGCGCAAAAGCGGAAGTTTGTGTGCGCGAATGGTGACGACAGCTCCGAAGCCGATGCCCAATGTGTTGTCAAAATATTCTTTCCGCCCGTTTTCATCGGTCATCAAGCCGAGATCAACTGTAGATGGTTGGCCATTCAGTGTGTGCAGCAGGGCTTCATCTGATTTTCGGGATGCGCCGATGCCATGCGCAAAGTCGTTGCCCGAGCCAACCGGGACAACGCCAAGGATGGGCCGCTTGTCTTCGTCAATTTGCATGAGTCCATTGACGACTTCATGAACGGTTCCATCCCCTCCCATGGCGATGACCATGTCATAACCCTGCTCCCCCGCCTGTTTTGCCAGTTCTATGGCATGACCGGGATAAACGGTGCCGCTCCAGTCCACGCCTCCGTGTTGTTCTGTGATGGAACGCAGGTCACGGGCGACGCGCCAAGCGTTTCCCATGTCTGCCATGGGGTTGAGGATGATTTTGATTTTGCGGGGCATGGGCATTCTCCTAGGATGATTTCGTGGATTATAACCCCCGACTCCTCTCCTGTCCCCCCATCGCTGCTGAGTGGAAAAGAAAATCGCCGCGTGATTGGCAGCGATGGGGAGATGATGGGCGGAGGCTTTACTCGCCTCCGATTCTATGTGATGCCAGCGGGCCTGTTATCCCGCGGGCTGTCTGGAATGTCCCGCGTTGATATTTCTTGGCCTGATAAAGCGCGGCATCCGCCGCGCGCAGGAGGTCTGGTCCATTGCGCGCGTGCACGGGAAAGATGGCGATGCCGCCGGAGATCCCAATTCTTAATCTCTTTCCGTCGGGAAGTTTATACTTTAGTTTTTTCATTCCCTCGAGAATTTTTTCAGTAACGACCTGGGCAGAGGACATCTCTGTTTGGCTGAGGATCAGAGACAGTTCGTCGCCGCCATAGCGCGCCAGAAAATCTGTGGTACGGACACCGCGTGCCATTTGACCAAATACTGTCCTCAATACATCATCGCCCGTTGCATGGCCGTATGTGTCGTTCACAGCTTTGAATCCATCAAGATCCATCATGATGACCGCGAAGGAATAATTGTTTCGACGCGCGGATTGAACTTCCTCCTCGAGTCTTTCGTCGAGTGCGCGGCGGTTGGGCAGACCGGTCAGCGTGTCGCTGTAGGCCTGCCTGCTGATCATTTGATGCAGGCTGGCATTTGAGATGGCCACGGCCGCCTGATCGGAAAGCAGGCCGAGCAATCGTAATTCCGAAGGAGAAAATCCGCCAAGCGTGGAGCGGGAAAGATTCATCACCCCCACGACCATGTCTCCAACTTTCAATGGAATACCGATAATGGATCCCACCCAGTCTTTTGGCGCCGAGCGAAAAAGCGGATGATTCTGCATGTCTTCGACAATGACCGTGTCGCCACCATGCGCTACCGTATAAGTAAGGCCATTAGACCTCGGTTTGGACCATGGTTTGTTACGCGTACCATCCGAATCGAGAGCGGCGCCGAAGGAGAGTTTGTGGTTTTTGTAAAGAAAGATGTTTACATCATGCGCGTTCTCTATGAGGCGCATTGCCTCTGATACCACGGCGTCCAGCACATCGGGCAGGTCCAGGCTGGAAGTAAGATTGATGCTCAGCTTCTTGAGCGCATCCAGCTCATCAGTCTGCTGTTTGAGCATGGATAACAATGCCCGGTTGTCGATCAGTCCCCGGACGAGCTGCTGAGTGCTTTCAGCGCTTTCGGGGGAATAATCACCCAGTGCGGCTGTCAGAATGTCCAGTAGTTTAAGCAGATACTCACGTTCAACGGGAGACCCACCCTGTTCCTCAAGCGCGCGACGTGCCTCTGCAAGGATATTTAGTCTGTTATCACCCATTCTTTTTTGTTTACCGTGCACCATTTAATCATAAAACGGCTTTCCCCAAGGGGGGTCCTTTTTCCTATTGTTTTATCGCCAGCCGTGATCATTATAACCACTGGCCAGTTGTCAAATGTTGCATGCGCGTTACAACCCGCCAGAAGGGATATGTTAAAATAAGTATAACGCAAATATGGAAAACAACTTGCCAGACCTCCCAAAACCTGCCTCCTCTTCAAGGACTCTCGCCACGCCACTGTACCCACGCCGGCGCGGGATCATTATAGGCGCCTCGGAGGGGCTTGGCGCCGCATTGGCGCGTCGCCTGGCCCGCGAAGGCTACACTCTTGCTTTGCTGGCGCGCAGGAAGGAATTGCTCGATGCGCTGTGTGCCGAAATCAATCAGGCATCCAATGAACAACGCGCACGCGCCTACGCACACGATGTGACCGAATACGATAAAGTACCCAATCTCCTTCTCAGAATTGTTGCCGACCTTGGCGGTTTGGACCTGGTTGTATTTGTTGCAGGCGTAAACTATCCACCTGGAGGTATTGATAAATACAACTTCGAGAATGATCGCAGGATGGTCGAAACCAATCTCATTGGTGCGATGGCGTGGCTGAGTCCGGTTGCCGCGATGTTCCAATCCGCAAAAGCAGGCCAGATCGTCGGTATTGGTTCTGTTGCCGGTGACCGCGGCCGTGTTGGAAACCCCGGTAACAATACATCCAAGGCAGGACTGGCAACGTACCTTGAAGCCTTACGGAATCGGCTTACGCGTCACGGCGTGAACGTGTTGACCGTTAAACCCGGTTTTGTGGAAACCAAAATGCTCAAAGCCGCGCAGGGTCCGACACCTTTTGCCGTCAGTCCCGCAAAAGCCGCGGAAGATATTTGGAAAGCCATGCACAAACGCAAACAAGTCATTTACACGGCTTCCATCTGGCGTTGGATCATGCTGGCGATCCAACATACTCCTTCAGTGATATTCCGACGATTAACTTTTTAGTATGCCCGGACTGCTTTGAACAAATGACAACCATGTCTCTCACTCTGGATAATACATTCACGCAACTTGAAAACTTTGGCCATTCCTTGCGTGCGCCATCGTATTGCTTTCATCCCACCCGCGCCGAGGAGATCTTCGAAGTCTTTTGCCTTGCGAAACAGGTTGACTTGACTGTCGCTGTGCGCGGCGCCGGGCGCAGTTATAACGACGCATCGCTGAACGGTGGTGGCATCGTGCTCGACATGTCCGCCATGGACCAGATCCTTGAATGGGATCCAACTTCCGGCCTGGTGCGATGCGAACCTGGCGTCACACTCAAGCAATTGTGGCAGTGTGTCGAACCCGATGGCTGGTGGCCTCCGGTCGTCTCAGGTACGATGAACACCACACTCGGCGGCTGTCTCGCCGCCAACATCCACGGCAAAAATAATTTTCAAAGGGGGACAATAGGTGAAAATGTACTCGAGTTCACTGCGATGCTGCCGACCGGCGAGTCGATCACCTGCACGCCGGACACAAATGCGGATTTGTTCTACGCCATGATCAGCGGGTTGGGGATGCTCGGCGTGTTTACATCCATCACCCTTCAGATGAAACGCATCCATTCGGGACTGATCGCTGTGGATGCGTGGCCTGTGCCGAATCTCAGCTGGCACTTACGCGGCTTGCTCGAGCAGGCGCCTCATTACGATTACATCGTTGGCTGGCTCGACACGACGACTGGCGGCAAGAACCTCGGCCGCGGACAGATCCACGCAGCGCGTAATTTGAAGGAAGGCGAAGACCCGGACGCGCACAGGACGATGCAGCTCACTTATCAGCATTTGCCCGATCGTTTATTTGGCGTGATGCCCAAATCCCTGCTGCATTACTTTATGAGTCCTTTTATGAATAATGCCGGGGTCTGGGGCATCAACACTGCGAAGTACATTGCGAGCCTGCGCAAACATACATTTCGACAATCGCATGCCGAGTTTCATTTCCTGCTGGATTATGTTCCCAGTTGGGAACTGTCTTTCGGGCGAGGAGGATTGATCCAATACCAATCGTTTTTGCCAAAAGAAACTGCCGAAGAAGCATGGCGTGAGATGATCCAGCTTTCACATCAGCGCGGCCTGCCTTCCTATTTGGGTGTCACCAAACGACACCGCCCCGATAAATTCCTGTTGACTCATGCGCTGGATGGTTTTTCGCTTGCGATGGATTTCAAGGTGACGAAAAATAAGCGTGGAGAATTAAGCCAGCTCTTGCAGGACTTTGATCGTATTGTCCTTCAGGCAGGTGGACGTTTCTATTTTGCCAAGAACAGCGAAACCTCTGCTGAAGCTGCGCGCGCATTCCTGGGCGAAGAAGCATTGGTAAAATTCAAAAAACTCAAGCAACGCTGTGACCCCAATAATTTACTGGAATCCGATTTGTTTAGAAGAGTGTTTGGACAGACTGTTTGACAGAAGAACATGATTTGATCGTTATTGGCGCCGGGCCGGTGGGGGGAAAAGGTGCGTCGAAAGCCGCTCAATAATCCGCCTCGTATTTCTCCGGTCTGCGTCAACGCGGCCTATATGGGATCGACTATTCACTTGAAGCGAATAGAAAATGAATTACGAAGTTCTTGATCTTGGCTTGATTGAATACGAACGCGCCTGGAAATTACAGGATGAGTATGCGCGTCAAATTGCGCAGGGGAGGCGCCCGCCGACATTATTATTGGTTGAGCATCCCCACGTTTACACGTTTGGTCGGAGTGGTAAGCAGGAAAATCTGCTATGGGGCGAATCTCAGTTGAGGGAAAAAGGAATTGAAATTCATTGGGTGGATAGGGGAGGAGATGTCACGTATCACGGCCCCGGACAATTGGTTGGGTATCCGTTATTGCGGTTAGGGGGAGTCCGAAGTCTCCCGACTTCGGAAACGCAAAGTCCGGAGATGTCGCCATGGCGCCACGGCGACGCTTCGGATTCCTTGCATATCCCGAAAGCCGATTACGTCGGTTATGTCCGCAGGCTGGAGAAAACGTTGATCGTGGCGCTGGCGCGCCTCGGGCTTGCGGCAGGCCAGAGGTCTGGTTTGACCGGTGTGTGGATCCAGCCGGATGTCCATTCGCGCTGCCCGCGTTGCAAGCCTGAAGATCGCAGGAAGCCAGCCAAGATCGCGGCGATCGGCGTCAAAGTGGATGCGCACGGCGTGTCGCGTCACGGCTTTGCATTAAATGTGAATCCGGACATGGAATATTGGGATGGCATCATCGCCTGCGGATTGCAGGATGAACCTGTTGCATCGCTCGCGGATTTATTTCCGGAACCACCTGCCATGGAACGCGTGAAGCAGGAAGTAAGCACTGCTTTCAGTGAAGTGTTTGGCATTGAAATGAAATAAAAAAAACAGGCTGCGTCTTTTCGGATCGAAGCCTGTTTCCATTTAATGATCGAATCTACGTCCGTGACTCTGCCATCGCTTTCACGAGGGCTGTATCGCGCCTCCAGAAAACAGTCACAACCGCGAGATAAACAAAATAAGAGATCATCTCAGTCAACGACGGATTGCCGTTATACCCAAACAATGTCTTAAGTAATTGGCCACCAAGGGAGGTTTCATCAATGATTGAGTTCACATCCCAAATATGTTCAACGACAGCAGGAATCCAACCCACCTCATTGAACTCATGTACTCCATGTGCAACGAGTCCAGCCGCAAACAGGATGAGCAGAAGGCCTGTCACCTGGAAGAAGCGGCGCAGATCCAGGCGGACTGTGGTGGCGAAGAGCGTCCAGCCAAGAAGGGCGGCGGTGCCGAGGCCAAGGATGGTGCCAGCCAGCGTTTGAATGATGTTGGTCATCAGCTGGCTTTGGTCGCCAGCGAAGAACGCAGCCGTGATGAAGAGCGCCAGCTCAACGCCTTCACGTACGACCGCAATAAAAGCGAGCCAGAACATGGCACGTTTGCCTGTCGAAGCGGCGGCTTTATTCACACCTGCTTCCAATTCGCTTCTGAGGAAACGTGCCTGTTTGCTCATCCAGAAGATCATCCAGGTCAGAATACCAGCCGCGATGAGCATCGTAATGCCTTCAAAAATTTGTTCGGCGCTCTCCTCAAGCGACATGCCGAAACTGGTGAGCAACACTGCGGTCAAGATGCTGATGCCGACCGCGCTTAATGTGCCCAGCCATACGGCGAGGGAGAGATCATTGCGACGAATCTTGGCCAAGGCGCCAAGCACAATGCCAATGATGAGCGCGGCTTCGAGTCCCTCTCGTAGAGCGAGTAGATAAGTTGGGAGCATGTAAAACCTCTTTGGCGGTGATACGTAAATCAGCCTAATTTAGGCTGATTTACGGCGCATTCTACCTGTAAAGCCGGGTTTTGACAAGAATTTTATCAAAAAATTGATAGATATTCATCACCCAAACAGGATGATAAATATCCTCATTATGCTCAAACGAACCAGAAAATGATGAGTGAGAGAAACCACGAACGGGATTATTGGACAGGCACCGTGTACACGACCAACCGCCGCGTCTGCGAGCACGACGAGAAATTCAAATCCTACCTGCGTCTCATCCGTGCCATGGCGATCGACATGGAAACAGCGACTTTGTTCATCACAGGCTTTTATAACAAAATCCCCACGGGTGCATCGATGATCCACAGCGGCATCAAAACCGCAAACAGTGACCAGAAAGTGACACGGAAATATCTGGAACTGCACCTGAGCATCGGCATCGATTCGCTCAAGGAGCTGATCAATAAAGGAGAGACGGTCAAACATTTGCGGTTCTAGAATCCATGTTCCCCGTTGTAATAATCGACTCCCACAAGTGCAGGAGATTAATACTCAGGTCGTCATGGATCTTTTCTGATATTGCTTCAACACTTCCCAGCCTGCCAGCCTGCGGTTGGCCTCGTCATAGACACGCCATTTCAGGCATTTTAAACTGGAAAGCAAGGTCAGTGGCTTGACATGAAAAAAAGGATTCTCTTTATGAGCCTTTGGCAGGTTGTAGTTGGGAATCTTCGAGCCGAGATGATGGATGTGATGGAAGCCAATATTCCCGGTAAACCACTGCAACAGCGCGGGAAGTTTGTAGAATGAACTGCCCAGCAGGCTGGCCTTGAAATAATCCCACTGGTTGTGACGTTCCCAGTACACACCTTCGAAGTTATGCTGGACGTAAAACAGCCACACTCCCACGCCTGTTCCAAAGAACAAAACCAGTAGTTGCACGGTCAGGTAGTTCCGCCACCCGAAGACCAGGCCCATAACCGTTACGGTCACAGCGAGTACCAGGTTCGTCCACCACACACTGGCGATTTCGCGCTTCCCTCTTGCAGGCGGAATCCGCTCGCCGACCACGAATACAATCAATGGACCAATCAGCAGCATGGCGAATGGGTTGCGCATGACGCGGTAACCGAACTTTTTCCACCAGGGTGCCTCAAGATATTCCTGAACAGTCATGGTATACACGTCGCCTACGCCGCGGCGGTCGAGGTCACCGGAGGTGGCATGATGGATGGCATGTTGATGTTTCCAGCGGTAATAAGGTGTGAAAGCCAGGATTCCGGTCACGATTCCCAACAGGTCATTGGCGCGCTGCGACTCGAAGAACGAACCATGTCCGCAATCGTGGAAGATGATGAATGCCCGCACCATGAATCCCGCTGTGAGAATCGAGAGGGGCAGTGTCAGCCAGAGTGAGATTTCCACACTGCGTATCGAGATGTAGAACAGCGCAAAATAAGGGATAAGGGTGTTGATGGTTTGCCAGAGGCTCTTGCGCAGATCAGGCCGGGCGTACGCGGCAACGATCTTCTGCCAGGAGGCTTTCCCCTCAAGGTTTGTTGTTAAATCCATCGTAACTCCTTTCAGTTTTATTGTACAACGATTCGCACGCGACTAAAATAGAAGTAAAACCATTGTGGTCAAGATGTTTTCAATGAAGTTCAGAAGGATGAGATGGAGAATCGTCCGCGTTTGCGAGGGTGAGGTATTTCTGCGCCTGGTTTGTCGGATAATAAAGAACTCCGAGGCAAAGTGTCGGAGTCTTGCTTTAGCCTAACGATCACAAAAGGGCAGAACTGGTAAATGTTACCTGCGAAGAAAAAAGGAAACTGCAGCAGGAAGAGAAAAGATGACAGAGATAAGTAAAAAGGCATGATTTATAGTTGTGTCATACACACTCATACCTGCTGCGCCTGTCGTGATGGGATAGCCAGATAACATGATGAAACCGAAATTCTTCCATGTCCCTCTTTGAAAGCCAAAAAAACGCCGGACACCAGAGCTATAATCCCAATAAGCGTAAAGTAATACAGTGGGTAATCGGAATTATTGATGGCGATTCGCTCAACATTGATTCCATCCAGCAACAAAAAAATAGCCAAAGTGATAAATCCGAAGTTCCTCGGTAGTTCTTTTATCAGGATAAAAGAGACGCCAGCTAAAATACTTGCGATTCCATAGAGAATCGAAGTGGCATCTTTTAGTGAACCAGTTTCATCGAACACAAAAATCAAACTAAATAAGCCAGCCAGCACCAAATATATTGAAAACAGCACTAAAAGGATGTTATGACGTGCCCCAGTCTCTATAAATTCGATTATAGAATTGGTATGTGAATGATCAACAGGTATGTCTACTTTTTCAACATAATACGACGAGTGCATACTTGTTGTCAATTATGAATTTCCCGGGAAATGTATCTTGTCATCTGGTGCTTTATTTTCGCGGTAGCGTGGTCAATCCGAAAGGGTAGGGCGGGTGTGGATCCATCCACTCCTTCGGGACACCTCCATCAAATTCCTGAGGAATTTAAGGGAGGGCTGGGTGGTTGTCGAAGGCGATGAAAAAACTCCGAGATGCTTCGTAAAAGTCTCGGAGTTTTCGTTTTTCGCTTATGCTGTTGCGCGGGGTCGCGAGACGATTTTCGGATGCTTCAGTCGCGAACGTACTGGGGCAAGTTCACCCACATCTACAAAAACTACTTTGCCTGTTTCCTTGGGAACACTTTTGAGCATGAAACCGTTATAACCCGTGTCGTGACTGTCCAGAAGGATTACTTCCGCCTCAGGTGGGAATTTCTCCGCAAAGTCGGGATGAATCAACAAATAACGGTTGAACTCTAGAAAGAGCTCATTAAATTTTGCGCGGTAGAACTCGTTCATCTTCTCAACTCCTTTTCAAACTGCTGCCGATAAGTAAGCCAATTCTCCATGATGTCGCGCTGTCCAATTGTAAGAACTTCTGCCACAGTGTAAATGCTAAACCATTCTTTTGTCTCAGAACCGTCTACATGGATAAGATCCCGATGTGGTTGTTCGTGGGCGGTATCGTAGCGAACAATGGGATACCATTCTCCATCAATCCAGGCTTCGAACTGGATGCGAAATTCAACAATCTGATTTCCTTCCCAGACGTGGTAATGGCGATAGCGGTTTTGACGTTTGTCAGGGTCAAGATAAATCAGGAATTCTCGCTCACCCATGGAATGATTATACAACAAGACTTGCCACGGCATAACAGCGTAATTTGTAAATAAAAGGCGATCTTTCGGATGGCTCCTTTCATTTTGCACAGTCAAATTTCTGTAATTCAAATGTACTACTTGCCGCCTGTATCGCTCGTTATACTACACAGGATGAACGCAGAGAAATTCAGTCGATATGAGATCAGGGAGAAATTGGGCCAGGGGGGAATGGCCACAGTCTATCGCGCTCACGATCCGTTGTTCGAACGGGAAGTCGCGCTCAAAATCCTTAAGCAGGAACTCCTCAACAATCTCCAGGTACGCGAGCGCTTCGAGCGCGAGACAAAGATCATTGCAAAGCTCGAACATGCGGCCATTGTCCCGGTGTACGATGTCGGCCGTGACAACGACCAGTTGTTTTTTGTAATGCGCTATATGGCAGGCGGCTCGCTCTCTGAACGCATCCAGAATGGATCACTGTCGCTCATCGACGTTGCAGGCATTGTTCAGCGTCTTGGCGCCGCGCTCGATTATGCTCATGATAAAGGCGTGATCCACCGTGACCTGAAACCGGGCAACATTCTCTTCGATGAATATGGCAATGCATACATCTCTGATTTCGGCATTGCCAAACTTGCGCAGGCCTCCACCAGGCTTACCAATTCCGGAATCATCGGCACACCCACTCATATGAGCCCCGAGCAGGCGCGCGGCGAAGAAGTGGATGGGCGCAGTGATATCTATTCACTGGGCGTCATCCTGTTCGAAATGCTGAGCGGCCAAACGCCTTTCGAGGCCACTACGCCGCTGGGGATGGCCCTTAAGCATGCCACCGAGCCGGCTCCGCATATTCTTGATATCAATCCGAATCTGCCCGCTGGCGTGGAGGCAGTCATTAAAAAAGTCCTGGCGAAGAAGCGTGAACAGCGTTATGGCTCCGGTACCGGGTTCGCAAATGCTTTCATTGCAACGCTTGCCAAACCATTAACGTCTGATGCAAATCTCGTTACACTGCCTCCTTCCCGCGCCCGTAAGAACGATGACGTGCTCGTAGTTCCTCGATCAAGTGCCGCGCGCGAACGCCAACCCATCTCACGTTTTTGGATGCTTGGCGGATTCATTGTATCGGCCCTCGCTGCATTCATAATTTGGGGATATCCCCGATTCGCCGCGGCGGTTATCGGCTCAACCCCGACGCCGGAACCCGCCACCGCTACCCTTGCGCCTTCGACCCCGACAAGACGTCCCACCGCAACCGCTGCGCAGGCGCCGACCGAGGTGGTCACACCGAGGACCTCTCCCAGCCCCGGCATTGGCGGGGCAAACAAAATTGCACTTACTGCGAAGAACGATGTTTTTCTTATGGATATGGACGGGAGTCACATCCAGCAGTTGACCAATACCGACATGCCCAAGTTCGATCTGCAATGGCTTCCAGGCGGGAACGAACTCCTGTATGGCGAAGGGAACTGTCTCTACAGAATAAATGTGGAAACGGCTCAGATAAAACCGGAGCAATTTGCCTGTTTCAACGATACGGACTTTAAAGGCTTCCGCGTCTCACCGGATGGGAAGCAGGTCGCCATCAGCATTGCGCATCGTCTGCTTGTTCTTCCATTTGATCTCCAGACGCTCTCAACTGTCTCCTCAGCCTTTGAACTCCAGGGTTTGAAAAACCTTTGCCTCGATTACGCCGAAGTGGCTGTGAAAGGCGCGCGATGGTCCGCGGACGGGCAGGGGCTGGCAATCCTGTATCAGAGCGTGGTTGGCCAGCGCATCGGAGATACCATTCGTGTGTTGGACGTGGATAGGGAACGCTGCCAGCAAGTTGACCCATTGATAACGGATGAATTCCCTGCCGAACGGTTTGTTCCCGAAGGCTACGAAAGGTTTCCTATATTGCCTTCTTATGACTGGGATGGCGGCCAGCGATTCCTGCTCAATAGCTTTAAGCGGAATGTGGGTTATGGCGAACTCTATTTATATGATATTTCCACGGCAGTAGGGCGCAAGATCAATCCGGTGGATGGTGTTTGTTGTTACGGCGGTGCAACCTTCAGCCCGGATGGAACGTACATCCTGCTGGTCTTTCAGGATGTACGGCGCGGCGCCGATGGCGTGACACAGTTATATTCCATTCCTGTTGACCAGATTGATACAGGGACAACATTTACCCCCATCAAGCTGCCGCTTCTCTTTTTCCCGGATCTGCGTGAGAATATCCAGCTTGCCCTGCACCCATCCGTGCCCTAATTTGTTGCTATCCAGCCATCGTAGCCGGCCCTGGTTTTGCCAGCAGACTGGCTATGCCTTTCAATTCCAGCCACCATTGTTCTTTGGGACGCTGGTGTTCGGCGTCGATCATGCGGTCAAAGTCGCGCAAGTCATGGAATTTGATCTGTCCATTTTGTATCCCAATGAAGGCGCTGCTCTCACTGCCTTTCTCGCATTGCTCGATCAGATATTCCAGGCACATGCGTGCCAGGCGCGTGGCTTGAATGCGGTCAAAGGGAGAGGGGTCACCGCCTTGCTGCAAGTGGCCGAGGATGGCGGGGCGGACATCGAACACATCCTTTCCTTCCTCTTCGAACAGGGAACATATGAACTCCGTTGTGTACACAGGGTTGGCATATTCGTTACGGATCATCAAACCGAGCCGTTTGCCGGATTGGAAACCGCTCAATAGTCTTTCAACATCAACCTGCAAGTCGCGCAGTTTGACTCCTTCTTCATGCAGATAAACCCGTTCCGCGCCTGTGGCCATTCCGCTCATCAGCGCGAGATAACCACAGTAATGTCCCATCACCTCAACGACAAAACAACGGCGCGTCGCCACGGCAGACTGTTTGATCTTGTCCACTGCGTCTGCAATGCTGTTCAGGGCCGTATCCGCACCGATGCTGAATTCTGAGCCGGGCAGGTTATTGTTGATGGATGCCGGCAGGCAGATCATGGGGATGTTGAAGGATGGGAAGTTTGGACGGCTGCTCAACATATTGTATGCAGCTTCATAGGCACTCCAGCCACCGATCATCAATAAGGCATCGATGTGATGATCTTCGATCACGCGCGCGATGGCGTACAGGTCACGGCCTTTGGGGATGAGGCGCGTCGTTCCCAGCATCGAGCCGCCGCGTGAAGCCCAGCCGCTCACCTTCATCCAGTCCATGCCCTCCACTTCGCCATTGATCAGCCCCTCAAAGCCATTGTGGACCCCCAGCATGATGTGTCCCATATCCAACCCAAGGCGGATTGCCGCACGGACGGCGGTATTCATGCCCGGAGATGGCGCGCCTGCATTGAGCACCGCGATGCGGAACCGTTTTTTACCCGGTGCCACTGGATGAGGCAGGGCGCGCACCATCGTCTTGAATGTTTTAAATGCATCCTTGAAAGATGAACTCCGCAGGGACATGGCCCCTTCGTAATCCTTCGCCTCAATGGCCTTTGCAACTGCCTGAGTTCTCCTAACGCTTTCCATCAATGGCAAACGTGTCATACGATTATTGCGGATTCCAATAACGACCGGTTCATCCTCGGGATTTGCCGAGAGGATGGTATTGACGGCTTCATATCCCATCAATGTGCTCAGAGTGCGGTCAAAGGCGCTGGGTCGGCCGCCGCGCTGGACATGCCCGAGCACGGTCACGCGTACCTCTTCTCCAAGTCGTTCTTCCAGTACACGTTGAACATCACTGCTTCCGATGTAGTTCCCGTCCCGGTCGCGCGCACCTTCAGCCAGGATCACGATGCTATCACGGCGGCCAGCCTCTCGCCCGGCTTTGAGGCGTTCCGCCAGGACATCCTGCCAGTTTTCAACATCCGGAGGAGCTTCAGGGATCAGCACCCAATCTGCACCGCACGCCAACGCTCCCATCAATGCGAGATATCCGCAGTTTCTGCCCATCACCTTGACCACGAAAGTTCTTTGATGGCTGGCCGCGGTGCTCGTGATCGCATCCACCGCTTCCGTAATACGATGGAGAGCTGAGTCCGTGCCGATGGTCATATCAGTTCCTGAGAAATCGTTATCGATTGAGCCGACCAGGCCCACGATCGAAAGATTCGGGTGAGCCGCCTCTTCAGCGCTGATCTTCCCGGCTTCGGCAAGTTCGGACATAAGAGCAGGCCATTCCTGACGGAAGATGTTGGCTCCTGTCAGGGATCCATCTCCACCGATGACGATCAACCTGTCAATGCCCGCCCGGATCAGATTAAGGGCGGCTGTTCTGCGTCCCTCACGCGTGTGAAAGGCTTCGCATCGGGCGCTGCCGATTACTGTACCGCCCAATTGCAGGATCCCTCCCACTGAGTCCCAATCCATCTTGCGGATGTAATCGCTACCATCCACCATGCCCTGGTAGCCCTCATAGACCGCGTATACTTCCGCCTCCCTGTCTAATGCAGTTCTCACGACAGCCCGCACCGCTGCATTCATACCCTGTGCATCGCCCCCACTTGTTAATACTGCAATTCGTTTCTTCGACATTTTAGCCTTTGCCAGATGTGGTTTCTTGGATATATGTGAATTCTACTTCAAGTAGACTCGCTTACCGCGATTTCTTCCGGGTTCACTTGCACCTGCACTTCATCCCCATATTTGATCTGCGGGATTGGAAAAGCGATCACTTCCAATAGCGAAGGGTCTTGAAAGTGACGGAGTTTCGTCTCCGGGTGCGGGTAGTAAACCCAGCCTTCGTATTCGAAATCCTTGTACAAAACTTTACATTGCGAAAAGGAAAAGTGCTCAGGTGGGTGCAGGTCTGTCCATTCGACGTGATGAAAGGTGAATTCTGGTTTGACCAACTTGAAGGTATACGGGCGAATGTCTATGTTGAGCGTGCCGTTGAAGTAGTCGCTGAGGTCCAGTCCGCGCGACTTGAAGATGGGCCTTTGCCTGTCCAATGCGCCGTAGGGATAGTCCCTGGAGGGTCCGGATGCGACGCGGTAACCCTGAACGATGACACCGTGAAGGGAGGTCCATTGAGCGGTCATGGTGATAGGATTTTACTTTATCTAAAGCGAAAGGGCGACCTATAATGGGCCGCCCTTGGTTCCTGTTTGTCTCAGTGCTTTCCGATTTATGGACACGCAATAGCGTACTTCACCTCACTCTGAGCGTCATTAGGACTGGTTACGATCAACCTTACCCAGTAGGAGGTTC
>Ga0209521_10000523_pt1 | contig 29898 bp, 21 predicted proteins | sample Rifsed19ft4_FD_184016 | JGI IMG/M metagenome (GOLD analysis project Ga0209521, IMG submission 184016) | Soil microbial communities from Rifle, Colorado, USA - sediment 19ft 4 (version 2) | ecosystem: Environmental > Terrestrial > Deep subsurface > Rock core/Sediment | place: Rifle, Colorado...
GTCCGGCGCCGGATACCCCCGTCCGGTCCCACGGTCTCGATGACGCCTCCATCGTCGATTCCCTCGAATGTGGCATAGGCGAAGTTACCGCCGACTTTCAGGATATGCTCGCCGAACCCGCTGGGAACGAAATGAGTGAACGAGTTCTTGAGCTCCACCCACCAGCTCTGGCGATCGATCTCGTTGAAGTAGTTAGTCCGTAGGCCGTCAACGGTGAGAAGTGAAGAGCCTTGACCGGTGGGAGTAACACTCACATCGTATCGCTTGACGGCGAACAACGTCTCCCACACGGTATTGGAGCTCGTTACTGTTCGCTCGGCGACCGCGAAATTCCATCCCGTGCTGTTGAACTCGGGAGTGGCGGCCTCCGGTTGTAGAACGCTCAATCCCCAGTTGTCGATTTCCACGGGAAAATAGGAGAAGGTGGCAGTCAAGGAATGTGACTCGTTGATCTTCCAGTCGAACTGGGTGAAGCTGTCGAAGTTCTCGACGACTTCCTCGTCCTCTCCCACCACGTCCTCGTAGACTCTGGAACGGACAAACCGGTAATCCACTCCTTGGGAAAGCCACAGCCTGCCCTCCACCAGAGGCCCACCCACTTGAACGCGAGGCGTTGCGGAGTTGATGCCCTGGATCGTACCGTCGCGCCAGCGAAGGCTGGGAAGCAAGCTACCCAGGTCGACCTTCCATTCGTCTCCTCCCGCTCGAGTCACGACATTGGCAACCGCGGCGGTGACGTTTCCGAACTCCGCGGAGTAAGGGATGGTGTGCACTTCGACGCTGTCGATGGCGTTTAGAGGAAGCTCAAAAGCGAACTCGCCGGTGAGGGGATCGGTGGCGTTCGAGCCATTCACCAGCAGCATGCTCTGCGACGAGCGGGCACCGTTGAAATTGATGCGACCTCTCCGGTCCCGAACCACTCCCGGCAACAAGGGCAGGGCTTCTTGAAACCGGTCGCTGGGAAGAGGCAAGACCTCCAAAATGTTGCTGCTGAATTCCTGCTCCACCACCGGCTCATGGATTGGGTCTGGCGCCGGTTCCTCGATGAGCACCTCCTCGCTGTAAGCCAACCGGAGATTGATACGAATACGCACAGACTCCCCGTCCCCTAGGCTGATCGGTGAGTGAATGAACTGTTCGAAACCCGGTCGCACGGCGACAGGCGTGTAAACAGCGGCTAGGAGCCCGGCAAAGGCAAAATTTCCTGAGCTATCCGTCGTCGCCACGCGAGGAGGAGAGTTGTCGGAAGCGTAGAGCGTAACGGTGACTGCCGGGAGTGGATCGCCGGCCGAGCTGACCACTTCACCCTCGATGCGACCCGTCTCGCCTCGAACCGCGGGCGGCAGAGCGAAAAGAAACAAGAGGAAACACAGGTGGAAATCGTGCGATCTCGCGAGCTCGAGCAAGCCTGACCTGGCCTCGATGTATGGAGGTTCATCGGCACGGGCCCGCCTGAGCGGGCCGAGCCCGAGCACCGGCCAAGTCTATCAACGTTGACCGGGCGGCTCAAGAAGCGCGCCACCCGATCGGGTACCGGAGCTCATTCTAGCCCGGTACTTCCCCAACGACCCGAACGGCCGACCATGTGCCAGAGACACGTAGTCATATCGCCCGTCTGCCGATACGTCGACACCATGTGGTCCGTCGATGTCGACGGGCATCAACCCGGTCTCCACTTCGTGATCGATGCGGGCACCGTCCGGTCCAAAGCGCACCAACACCACGGTGTCAGCGGACTCGCATACAACATAGGCTCAATAGTCGTGCGTCGGGGGCCCGGCCGAAGTAGGAGAAGAAGCGTGGAGGAGGGAAAGAACTAGTGCGACGACCGGGAGACCGCCTGGCGTGCGTGCCGGTAACATGCGGGCGACTCTATGACATCCCCAGCCATCGCGAACTAGCCACCGAGCTGGTCATGGAGGCGGGCGAACATCTCGCCTACCTTTTGTCGTACCTGTGGATTGGCCTGGGCCAAGTCGGTCACGATCTCGTCGCGCCGGGTCAAGATGCCTCTCAACGCCTGAAGCTGCGCGTCGGTGAGCGATGGATCCGATTCCAGAAAATCGGAGAGCCCGTCAAAGAAAGGCGTCACTCTCTCCGCGGCCATCCCATAATTGTTGGCATTGAGATCAATATAGACCCGCCCCAACTGCCCCAAGAGAGCGGCTTTTTCGACTTCGAGCTGGGCTTGTTGAAGCTCCATCTCGGCTCGTTGACTCTCGGCTTCGGCGACCGCAACCGACGCCTCTAGCTCGCTAAGCGTTTGTCGGGCAGGCAAGAAAGACGCCAGATAGCCTCCTCCGAAAGCGACAACGATAGCGGCCAACCCCGCCATAGTCCACTTGCCGCTCGACATGGGGACACCTCCTCGGTCGTTTTTTCAGGCGTTCAGTAAGGATCGGTCCTTCCCGAGGGCGTCATCATAACATGATGCGTCGTGTCTGCTATAATTCCCGGCCATCGGAGGCTTCCTTTGGCATTCAGCTCTCGCTTCAAACGCAGCCTGATCGCTGGCCTGGTGGTGGTCGTGCCGCTCTTGGTGACTGGGTTTGTGCTGGTGTGGCTGGCGCAACTCATCGAGGGCCTGCTGGCCCCGGTGCTTGCCTGGGCGCTCGCTCGATCGGTTCCTGGTCTTGGATTCCTATCCGCCCTGGCAGTAGTCGTGGTCGTCGGGGTGGTCGCCACCACCGTGGTGGGCGGTAGGATCCTGGCCTTCGGCGAGAGTCTCCTGACCCGCATTCCGATATTCAAAGACATCTACGTGCCGGTCAAGCAACTCATTGCCGCGTTTTCCCCTCAAAACAAGTCTGGATTCAAGAAGGTCGTGCTCGCTCCTCATCCCAAGAACGGCTACCTCAGTTTGGGATTCCTCACCCGCGAGTTCGAACTGCGCGACGCTACCGGTCAGTCGGTCCCTTGGGCGGCGGTTTATATACCGACCAACCACCTTTACCTAGGTGACGTGTATTGCTTCCTTCAAAAAGACCTGGCATATCCGGAGCTCACCGTGGAAGAAGGCGTTCGCATCGTGCTCACCGGCGGAACCGCTTTTCCCTCTTCTGTCCGCATCAAGCCGGACTAAGATGAAGAGACTTCCCACCGAGGTTCTGGAGCGGCAACCCGAGGAGGTTTCTCGGATCCTGGCACTGTTCCTGCTCGAGGAAGCCGCTGGCGCGGCGGAGCGGCTCGGTGATCCAGAGGACCCCGAAGCGCTCCATGATTTCCGCGTGGCGTTGCGCAGGCTCCGCAGCTGCTTTCGTGCCTATCGCCCCTACTTGAGAGGTAGCACGCCCAAGAAAGTGCGAAGAGAGCTACGAGATCTCGCGGCCTCGACGAATGCGGCCAGGGACATCGAGGTTCAGTTGGCGTGGCTGACCGCACAATCGGACAAATTGGAAGCGGGCGATCAAGGAGCGCTCCATTGGTTGGCGGAGAGGCTCGAGAATGAACGCCGAGAGGCTCTCCCGGAGCACTTGCAGCGCTTGGTCGAGGAGGTCGGCCGAATCCGGAAGGTTCTCACCAAGAGACTCACGTCTTGGAAAGTGCGGCTGGACACGACCGCCAACCGCCCAAGACTCTCATTCAAGAACGTCACCGGCGATTTGGTGCGTCAGCAGCTTGATACGTTGCGCGTCCAACTTCGCGCCATCGAGTCTCCAGAAGACAACGCTCGAGCCCACGCTGCCAGAATCAGTGCCAAGCGACTGCGATACTTGTTAGAACCGCTCGCCAGGGCCATCCCGCGTGCCCAGTCTCTAGTCAATGAGCTCAAGAAGCTACAGGATCTACTCGGCGACCTCCACGACGCCAATCTGTTGGTCATGACGCTAGGAACCGCCATGGAGGCTTCGGCCATCGAAGACGCCCGCCGTCTTCACCAGCTGGCGTTTCAGCAAACCAACGAAGCCTCCGCTTTCGATGCCCCGCCCGCAAGCTTGGAGCAACACCCGGGACTGTTGGCGCTCGCCGGCTTGTTGAATGACGAACGCCAGAGGCTGTTCCGGGAATTCGAGTCCGGGTGGCGGGAGCGTGGACTAGACCGTTTCGCGGCCAGAGTCGAGGCGCTCGCTGCCCAGATGTGCTCGCCACGCCCCGACGATCGATCCGCCCCAAAGCGCTTCGTGCTGCAACGCCTACCGGACCTCGTCAGGGCGGGTCCCAGCACACTGATCGAGGAGGGATGGCTGCCGGGCGATGATATCAAGGAGTGTCTAGTCCGAGAGCGCTCCCCAGGAACCGTTCGCCACTACCGCGTGGTACGGTTTGGCCCCGAAACAAGACGGGAAGCAATCTCCCGCCGCGTGTTCGTCAGCCTCTGGCCCCTCACCCGCAACCGGGTGCGGAAGCGACGCTACCAGGTCGTTGATGGCGGGCGAAAATGGCAAATCGACGACTTCCTCGGCCGGAAACGGACAGTGGCCGAAACCGAGGATGCGTCCGGCAGCCGCGAGCTGCAGGTACCCGAATGGCTTGCCTCGTGCCTGCGAAAAGAGGGCACCCCGGCGACCCCCGGTAAGTCAGGCCGGAAAGGGAGCCCGAGGCGCAGACGCGCCCACCGAGCGCCATCTGCGGAAGAGGCGTCGGACTCTCTTCGCAGAACCATTCCCAGCAATGGCAGCGGGAATAGACGCCCGTCTCGAGACTATTCGAACCACCCCGCCGAGGAGAAAGGATAGCCCCTGTCTCAGGCTCCCGGGTCGTCCCCCATCGGCTCCTGGAAGATCTCACTGTCTTCCAACCGGAAAGCGGTCAGATGTCCCCCCCAAACACAACCCGTGTCGAGCGCAACCAGACCTGCCTGCACGCTCAACCCCAAGGCGGCCCAGTGTCCGCACACGACGGTCGCGGATCGACTAGCGCGACCCGGCACTTCGTACCAAGGGATACATCCGGGGGGAGCTGCTTGGGGAGGGCCGTTAAAACCGAGACACATTCTCCCTTCCTTGGTACAAGTGCGCATGCGAGTGAGAGCGTCGGTGATGACCCGAAGACGCGAGGCGCCGGATAGGCGCTCGTTCCAAACCAGGATAGGGCGATCCTCCAGCGGGGATTTCAGCAATTGCTCTCGCCCCTTGCCACGGAGCTGGGTCTCGACCTCCTGCGCAAGTGATCGAGCGTGGCTGGGACTCCAAGAAGGCAATAAGCCAGCATGAACCAGGAGGAACGGGCCCTCGCGGTGGAGCAGTGGCCGGCTAGCCAGCCAACCGAGCAGAGTCTCCCGGTCCGGTGCCTCCAGGATGCCGTTCAATGTGTCGTGGGACTTCCGGGCTCGAACACCTGCCGCCCTCCCCATAAGATGCAGGTCATGGTTGCCCAGCACCGCGGTCACCCTATCCCCAAGACCGGCGGCCCACCGCAACACCTCGAGAGAACGGGGTCCACGGTTCACCAAGTCACCGACCAACCAGATACGATCCAAGTTGGGATCGAAGCGGAAGCGCTTGAGCAGAGCTTTCAGCGTGTTGAAACAACCTTGAATGTCGCCGATCGCATAAGTGGCCATTGCTGGTTCCATAGTAACAATTCTCTACCAGACGATCCCTGCTGGCGGGGCCTATCGCCGCTCCGGGGGTCGACAAGGACCGGAAAGTGAAATCCGACACCTATGGTGCTGTTGACTTAGGATCGAACAGCTTCCACATGTTCGTGGTTCGGGTGGTGAACGACGAGCTGCACATTCTCGACCGCATGCGCGATAGAGTTCGACTCGCGGCGGGTTTGGATTCCAATAGCCACCTCACCGAGGAAGCACAGGCTCGAGCGCTGAGCTCGCTGGAACGCTTCGGAGAACGTCTCCGCGACATTCCTCCGCAACTGGTCCGCGCGGTAGGAACCAACACCCTGCGCCGAGCCCATGACGCGACCGCCTTCCTTCGCCGCTCGTCGGAGGCGCTGGGACACCAGATCGAGATCATATCCGGACTGGAGGAGGCCCGCCTTATTTACCTCGGCGTCTCGCATTCACTTCCGGATTCACCGGAACGGCGTTTGGTGGTGGACATCGGAGGTGGCAGTACGGAGTGTGTCGTTGGGGAGCGTTTCGAGCCCATCGAGGCGGCCAGCCTCTATATGGGTTGTGTAGGCTATAGCATCAGGTTCTTCCCAGAAGGACAGGTTAGTGAGGAAAATCTGGCGCGGGCGGAGACAGCGGCACGGGTGGAGCTCGAGACCATAGAACGTAAGCTCAAGACGCTGGGGTGGCACAAGTCCTTCGGTTCCTCGGGAACGATCATCGCCATCGAAGAGATATTGAGGGCAAGCGACTGGAGCAGTCAGGGCATCACCCGCAAGGGACTGCGCAAGCTGCGAAAGGCCTTGCTTCGTGCCGGTAACATGAAGGATCTCTCCCTTCCCGCCCTCAAGGCCGATAGGGCACCCGTGCTCCCGGGAGGATTGGCGATACTGAGCGCCGTCTTCGAGAGTCTCGAGATCGAAGAGATGAAGTCCACCACCGGAGCGCTACGCGAGGGCATTCTCTACGACCTGCTCGGCCGTATTCGCCACGAGGACGTCCGCGACCGCACCATCCAGCGTCTGGTCGACCAGTATCACGTCGATCGCGAACAAGCGGCGCGGGTCGAGCGCACTGGGCTCGATTGCCTGGCGCAGGTCGCCGACCGTTGGGAGCTCTCCAATCCGGAGACTCATCAGCTTTTCGTCTGGGCCACCCGACTTCACGAAGTCGGGCGTGCGGTTTCCTACAGCGGCTACCACAAGCACGGCGCCTACCTCGTCGCCCATTCCGATCTGCCGGGATTCTCCACCGACGATCAGCTGCTACTGGCCGCCCTGGTCGGGAGCCACCGCCGCAAACTGTCTCTCGACCCCTTCAAAGAGCTTCGGGCCTTCTCTCCCGACCAAGCCTTGAGGCTTTGCCTGCTGCTTCGGCTGGCAGTGCTCGTGAACCGTGGTCGGAGTCCTCGCCCATTACCCCTCTTCAAGCTCGAAGCAGACAAGAACAAACTAATGCTCACCTTCCCCGAGGACTGGCTGGAGGAGCACCCCTTGGCGCGGGCCGACCTCGAGGAAGAGACCGGTTTGCTGAAGAAAGTGGACTTTCAGCTGGTGGTGAGCTAGCGTCGTTCGGCCCTCCCTCGCTCGCTCGCGGGCCGGCGATGGTAGCGGGTGGAGCGACGGTGCGGCTACATATCGAGAGTCTCTCCCATCCCTCAATCCGAAAAGCGAGCGATGACCGGTGCATGATCGGAGGCTTGCTTTCCCTTCCGCTCCTGGCGATCGATCTCCGCCCCCTGGGAGCGGCGGGCAAGGATGTCGGAGACGAAAACGTGATCAAGCCTCAGGCCGTCGTTCCTGGGGAATCCCAGCTGGCGATAGTCCCACCAGGAGTAGAAGCCTCCCTCGGGATGATGGAGCCGGAAGGCATCCACCAGGCCCCATCGACCGAGCTCTCTGACCGCCTCTCGACCTTCTTGGTGGCAAAGCACGCTCTCGCGCCACTTCTCGGGATTGGCAACGTCTCGATCCTCGGGAGCCACGTTGAAGTCTCCGCAAAGAGCCAGAGGCTGGGCCGGGTCATGGTTCTTTTCCAAAAACGCTCTCAGCCGGCCCATCCACTCGAGCTTGTAGGCCCACTTCTCCGAACCTACCACCGACCCGTTGGGCACATAGACGGAGAGGACTCGCATGTCGTCGATGGACGCGGACAGGAAGCGGGCTTCTAGATCTTCGACCTCGTCATCGAATGATTTGCGGATCTCGAGCGGCTCGGCGCGGCTCAGAATAGCCACCCCGTTGTAGGTCCGTTGCCCGTGGACCGCGGCGTGGAAACCGGCTTCCCGTAGCGGTTCGAAGGGGAAGTTCTCTTCGGCGGCCTTCAGCTCCTGAAGGCACACGATGTCGGGTTGATGCCGGTCCAACCACCGAAGCAGACGCTCCCGTCGCATCCGGATGGAGTTGACGTTCCAGGTGGCGATTTTCACCACTCTGAGACTAGCAGGTGAAGGCGTCTCTCTCCAAATTGGCACGCGGTTAATTCACGGGCACGACCGCCGTTTTGTTCATGGCCGAGCTCTCTTAATGGAGGGGTATCCGGTCGACCGAAAAAAGCCCTGAAAAGAGTATCCAAGGGCCGGGTTCTACCAGCGAAAATCAGGCATAAAACCATTTGAATGAATAGTTTACTTACAGCTCAAAACGAGGATTTTGGCATACAGTATTTTGTCGACATTTGACGCAAATGATGTTGACAGCTCCTGCCTCTCCCGATAAGATGACCCTGCAAGACGGGGCGGAAGCGTACTCCCGTCACCAGGCGGAATCGACACCGGGACCTCAAGCGCGTCGCCGGGAGCAGGGGCACCGAAGCCGGTACGAATACTTCTTCACTGCGGATAACCTGTTGAAGGGGTGCGACTTGTACATCAGCACCGAGCTCATCTGAAGGCCACGAGGAGATTGCTTACAATGATAAAACGGGTCGAGATCAATTACCGAGGCATCTTCCAGAAGAACCTTGGAAAATACATCGGTGGCGACATCGTCCTCATCGCTAGCCGTGAGGGCAAAGTCGCCTTCTCCAACGGACGCTACAGCGACGCCCCGGAACGTAACGGGATACCCTGCAAATACTTCGCGTTCGTGAGCCCCGATCTGAGCGAAGAGGAGCTGGAAGCGGAATGCGGGGCGAAAATGGATATCGACGAGGCCGACGTTTCGGTGGTCCTGGACGATACCATGTCCAAAGGTGTCGAGCCCTGGGGTTGGCACGGAATACGGCCGATCAACGAGAAGGTCCGCGAAAAGGGATGCATGCTGGTGGTGACGGAGAAAGGGCATGACGATCTCGTCAAGTTCTTCGCCAAGAAACCGTTCGACTATCGCCTGGCCACCTTGGAAGGGGTCGCCAGCCTGGCCGGCCTGTGGGTCTTCAAAGACGACCTCACCCGCGAGCGTACTCTCGGTGCCATCGCCGCGGTGGATCCGGGCATCATCTCCATCGAAGCGGTGGAGGGCTACCTCTTGGACAAGACGAAGGACAAGAAGCGAGCCCAGGCGGCGCGGGAGGCTTACGACGCGACGCTCAGAAACATCAAGCGGGTGACTGCGAAAGAAGGCATCGACTGGCCGCACAAGGTACCGGTGTTGCCCAAGTGGCACGAGTTCGAAGAAGGCGGCGTGGTGGTGCCCGCCGTCAAGCGAGGCTTCAAGATGGGACCGCGCGGGCAGAACCGCAACGAGATGTTCAAGCGGGGAACCACCAAGACGGAACGGCCGGTGGTGCGATTCGATCTGTGTATCAAATGCACCCTCTGCTGGCTGGACTGCCCCGATGAGTGCTTTGATCCCACCGATGATGGACTGTACGATATCCACTTCGAGTTCTGCACCGGGTGCCACAAGTGTGCCGCGGTCTGTCCGGTGCCGGAATGCATCGTGATGGTGGACGAGCTCAAGTTCGACAACGAAAAGAGCCCTTGGGAGGATTATGTAAAGGACCCAGCCGGATACGTGAAGTGGGCCGAGGACAAGAAGGGGAAGGAGCGCATCTACTATCCTCCCGTTACCGGCAGAGGCAAGGAGATACGGGAAGGTACCACCGTTCCCGCCAAGCTCGCGAAGTAGCCGCGTCGATGGCTGAGGTAAACCACAGGCAGGAGGTCAGGGTACCTTGAAAGTCGCCAAGGAAGTCATAGAGAAGAAGGAAGTCTGGGAACGGGAGGAGCTGCTCACCGGCTGTCAGGCAGTGGCCCACGCCGTGAGGCTGGCCGATGTGGACGTCATTGCCGCCTACCCCATACGGCCCTACACCGAGGTGATGGACTTGCTGTCGAAGCTTATCGCCGATGGCGAGCTCGACGCCGAGTACCTGGTGGCCGACAGTGAGCACTCTCAGTTCGAGATCGTCAAACATGCCAGCTCGGTGGGAGCACGGGCCTTCGCTGGGAGCAGCGGCACGGGGTGGATGTATGGCATGGAGGCCTTGGTGGTGACGGCAACTGACCGCTTGCCCCCACTGTTCCTCGTGGGTAACCGCGCACTGGACGACCCGGGGGCCTTCGGCGTGGAGCACAATGACGCCATGGCGGTTCGGGACATGGGCTGGCTCCTCTTGTGGGCCACCACTGCCCAGGAGGCGCTGGAGCACGTGCTCATTGGCTACCGGGTAGCAGAGGACAAGCGGGTGCGCATGCCCATCGCACTGGCCATGGATGGCGCTTTCTTGACCCACTCGCAGCACATCGTCAAGGTGCCTACCCAGGAAGCGGCGAAAAAGTTCCTGCCGCCCTACGACTTAGGTGAGCGCCGACTCCACCCCGATAACCCCGTCTCCATCGCTCCGCAGGTGAACGAGGACTGGGTCATCGAGCTCCGCCGGCAGAACTGGGAAGCGGCACGCCGCGCCAAGGGAGTCATCAAGGAGGCCTACCAGGAGTTCAACGAGGTCTTCGGACCGCGCTACCAGAACCCTTGGTTCACGGAGTTCCAGACCGACGACGCGGAGGTGGTGTTGATCGGTCTGGGGACCGTCGCCATGCCGGCACGGACAGCCGTTCGGCGTCTGCGCGAACAGGGTAAGAAGGTCGGCTACGTGAACCTGCGCTGGTTCCGGCCGTTCCCATCTCAAGAGCTACGGGATTGTCTCGGGCGGTTCAAAGCGGTGGGTATCATCGATCGAGACTTCGCTCACGGCTCGCCGGACAGCGGGGGAATTCTCTGCCATGACATTCGCTCCTGCCTGTACCCGCTTCAGAAGCGCCCCAACGTCTTCAACATCATCACCGGCCTGGGCGGGCGAGATGTAGCCATCGATGACTGCATCAAGATGTACGACATCGGCTTCAAGGCGGCCGAGGGCAAGGTCGGAGACGAGCTCGTTACCTGGATCGGATTGCGGGAGTAGCCACCAGTCCACCGAGGACGGGGCTGCGTAAGAAAGGAGACACCGCAGACATGGTGCAAACAAAGGTCGATTTCGAAAAGATAAAGAACGTACGCGAGACGCCGTTAGAGGAGTTCTACACTTCCGGTCACCGCACTTGCCAGGGTTGCGAGTCGGCCTTGGTGATGCGGGATTTCGCTAAGGCTTCCGGCGCTCGCACCATCGCCACCGGCGCCACCGGATGCATGTACGTTGCCAACACCAGCTATATGACCACGCCCTGGATCATTCCCTGGATGCACACCCAGCTGGGGGCGGGGGGTGCTTCCGCGGTGGGTATGGCGGCGGGCCTCCGGGCACTCATGCGTAAGGGCAAGATCCCCAAGGAGAAGATCAACGTCATCAACTTCTCCGGGGACCTGGGCGGGGGCGACATGGGTCTCTCCGGTATCTCCGGTGCCTTGCAGACCGATTTGGACCTGCTCATCATCCTCTACGACAATGAGTCGGCGGCCAACACCGACATTCAGGCTACCGGTTTGACCACCTACGGAGCGCAGACCACGTTCACTCCACCGGGATCGAAGCGCCGCATCATGCATCGGCGGTGGAAGAAGAACGTGGCTGCCATGCTGGCGGTGGGACATCCGACCTGCCGCTACGTGGCCACCGCCAGCGCCACCTTCCCGGCCCTGGATTTCCTGAACAAGACCCGCAAGGCTCTGGCCATCGGGGGGCCGACGTTTATCCACACCTTCGATCCCTGTCCCAAGGGATGGGACTATCACCCCTCTTACTCCCGCGAAATCGGCGAGCTGGGCATCAAGTCGGGGATTTTTCCTCTCTATGAGATCGTCGACGGCAAGATTTCCTACACCTACGATCCTCGCAAGAGGGGGCGCATCCCGGTGCGGGAGTACCTCGAGAAGCAAGGACGTTTCGCCCACTTCATCGATGAAGACTTCGACTACATCCAAAAGAGGGTGGACGAGATGTGGGACGAATGGTCACTCCCCGGTATTGCGCCCTTCAAGGGTGGTCTGGAGTTGGCCGCAGCGGCGAAGTAACCCGCCCGCTTGGTGGAGACAGGCCGGCTCGCGGGAAGACTGCGGGCCGGTTTTTTTTATCGCTCGCCCTGGAGCCCCTATCCTGGAGACGCACCATCATTCTCAAAGCTAGAATGGGGAATGCGTCCGCAGGCGAGGCGAAAGGCATCGAGACGAAAACTCCTCTTCTGGCTCGCTTCCTCGGCCTTGGTGCCCCTCTCGCTCTTTTTCCTCGAGCTCGCCTTCCGATACCCGGAGCTGACCGAGCGCCTCTACGGCGGATGGCTCTACCCTCAGGTCGCCGCCGCATTGGGTAAGCTGAACGGCTTCTTTCCCTTCTCCCTCGCCCAGGGCCTCGGCTCGGCCGTATTGATCGGCGGGCTCGGTTATCTGGTCTTGGGGAGAACGAAGTCTCCGAGCGGCTCGAGGCTCGCGGTGGCGTTCAAGGCCGGGGCGATTCTGTGGCTACTCATGGGAGTCACCGGCCTGTGGTTTGTCCTTTCTTGGGGGCTCAACTACGCACGGCCAAATCTGGAGACGCGCTTGGATCTCTCTACACGGGACATCGACCTGGGAGAAGTACTCGACGCCGGAAAAAGATGTGCCCAGCGCGCAACCGAGCTTCACCGGTCGCTCGCCCAACCCGCCGACCAGCCCACCCGTCTCACGCTGGCGTTCTCGGACCTGAACGAGATCCTCGACCGTCGTTTGAAAGAGCTCGAACTGCCCGGAGACCGCCTGGAGCCGCCCACCTCCCCGGCCAAGAAACTCTGGGGCTCCACCTTGCTCTCCTATCTCGGGCTGAGCGGAATTTTCATCCCCTTCACCGGCGAGCCATCCGTCAACGCCATGGTCCCCGATGCTTCCTTACCCATGGTGGTGGCGCACGAACGGGCCCATCAAAGAGGTGTCACCAACGAGGGAGAATCGAATCTGGTGGCCTTCATGGCCTGCGCCGGATCGTCGCAACATCCTTACCTACCCTACACCGCCTACCTCTACGCCGCGGCGAGATTGCTCCAGGCGGGGTCGCGGCAGTCTCCGGAAGAAGCCCGCGCGGCATGGGCGGAGCTCGGACCGGGACCACGGCGCGATCTCGAAGCGATACGGGAGTTCTGGAGCCGTTACCGTGGACCGGCGGCAGCGGCAGCGGATCGAGTGAACGACTTCTACCTACGTTCGGTTCGGGTTCCGGAAGGAGTCGGCAGTTACCAGACAATCGTTCGCTTGCTGATAGGCCTGGATCGCCGCGGTGAGCTTTAGACCACACGGATCGGAAACTTCGGTAGGTCTTCTACTCCGGGAAGTACTCTTCGAAGCGGCGGCACAGATCGACCATCGTCTTCAGTCCGAAGCCGGTGGCGCCCTCTCCGTAGTATTTCCAGGCCTTCTCGAGGAGGTAGGGGCCGGCGATATCCAGATGCGCCCAGGACAAACCCTCGGGCACGAACTCTCGCAGGAAGAGTCCGGCGGTGATCGCTCCGGCATGCTTGCCCCCGACGTTGTTGAGATCCGCATAAGGGGTTTTCAGCGTCTCCTTGTATTCTTCGACCAAGGGAAGCTCCCAAAATACCTCGCCATGGTTCTCCCCGGAACGAATGACCGCCTGCACGAGATGGCGGTCGTTTCCCATCACTCCCGCCACCGCCTCCCCCAGAGCCCGAACGACGGCTCCGGTGAGAGTGGCGATGTCCACGACATGAGTGGCACCCTCCTCACCGGCGCGCGCCAAGCCGTCAGTGAGTACCAGCCGCCCCTCGGCGTCGGTGTTGTCGACCATGACTGACTTGCCGTTCTTGGCAATGAAGATATCGCCCGGTCTCTGGGCATGGTTCCCGGGAAAGTTCTCGGCTGTCGGTACGATGCCGGTTACACGCAGGGAAGGCTTCAATTGGCCGATGGCGGCCATGGTGTATATGACCGCCGCGCCTCCGGCCATGTCTCCCTTCATGGTGAACATACCTTCCGGCGGCTTCAGCGAGATGCCGCCGGTATCGAAAGTGATCCCCTTCCCCACCAAAGCCAGGTGATGGCGTGACTTTCGCCGCGGCTCGTATCGAAGAACGATCATCCGCGGAGGATGCACGCTGCCCTTACCCACCGCGATCAGACCTCCATAACCCTGCTTCTCTAGCTGTTTTTCGTCTAGCACCGTGCATTTGAGTCGGTTTTGAGAGGCGACTCTCTTCGCGACTCGGGCGAGGGCCTCGGGATACATGACCGCTCCCGGCTCGTTTACGATGTCTCGGCCGCGGTTGGCCTCCTGGGCCACTACGCTGTAGCGATGGAGTCGTTCATCGGAAGCCGTCTTGTCCTCCGGTCGCACCACGATGGAAACCAAGAGCTCAGGGTCTTTCGTCTTGTTCTTCTTGTATTTGTCGAAGCGGTAGGAACCGAGCAGGAATCCCTCCGTCGCCTTGCCCACGAAGGCTGCTCCGTCTGGCGAGCTCAGGAAAAAGGCAATGCGGCCGAGGTAGTAGCCCCTAGCGTAGCCCAGGGACTTGGCGGCGAAGATCTTGACGTTCTCCCAAATGTTGTAGTTCTTGGAAAGGGTGGTGGAGAAAATCAACAGGTTCCGGATGGGCGACTGTTCTGGAAACGAGTGGAACACCTCCCGCTTTTGGCGCTCTTCCTGGAAGTTGCGTTGCGCCGCCTGGAGAACGTGACGCAGCTCGGGTTCGTCTACAGTAAACAGAGTCACTCCGGGGTCGAGCACGGCCACTGCCAGATCTGCCTTGATTCGCGAGGGTGGTTGGGTGACTACGTTCAGCTTCATCGTCTATTCAGCCTCTCCTTCGTACTTCTGCTTGAGTTTTTCCACCACCGCGGGATCGGCGAGCGTCGTCGTGTCTCCCAATGCCCTTCCTTCCGCAATGTCCCGCAGCAGGCGTCGCATGATCTTGCCGGAGCGAGTCTTCGGCAGATCGGCGGCGAACAAGATGTCGTCGGGACGAGCGATGGAGCCGATCTTCTTCACCACGTGTTGTTTCAACTCCCCGATCAAGGAAGCGCTCGGTTCGACCCCTTCCTTGAGCGTCACGAAGGCTGCGATCCCTTCCCCTTTGATCTCGTGCGCTCTCCCCACCACCGCCGCCTCGGCGACCCCCTGAAAATCGACCAGGGCGCTCTCCACTTCCATGGTACCGATGCGATGGCCCGCCACGTTCAGAACGTCGTCCACACGACCTAGAATCCAGAAGTATCCATCTTTGTCTCTCTTGGCGCCGTCGCCCGGAAAGTAGACGTCGGAGGACCATTTGCTCCAATACTCCTTCACGTAGCGCTCGGGATCACCGTAGATGCCTCGCAGCATCGCCGGCCACGGCGTCTTGATGGCGAGGAACCCCCCTCCTACTTCGATGGACTCTCCTTGCTCGTTCAAGATATCGGCTTCGATCCCGGGAAAAGGATGAGTCGCCGAGCCAGGCTTCAAAGTCGTGATGCCGGGCAAGGCAGTGATCAAGATCATGCCGGTCTCGGTCTGCCACCAGGTGTCCACAATGGGGCACTTCCCTCTCCCCACGTGCTGGTGATACCACATCCAGGCCTCAGGATTGATCGGCTCACCGACAGATCCCAGGAGCCGAAGCGAGGAGAGGTCGTGCTTGGCCGGCCATTCGCTTCCCCATTTCATGAAGGAACGGATCACGGTGGGGGCGGTATAGAACACGGTCACTCCGTATTTGGCGGCGATCGCCCAGAACCGATCGTTCTCCGGCCAATTCGGCGCCCCTTCGTACATCACCCCGGTGACTCCCAAGGCGAGCGGCCCGTAAACGAGATAGCTGTGCCCGGTCACCCAACCAATGTCGGCGGTGCACCACCAGACGTCGTCCTCCTTGAGATCGAAAACCCATTTGGTGGTGGTGTAGACACCGGTGAGATAGCCGCCGGTGGTATGGACGATGCCCTTGGGCTTCCCGGTCGTGCCGGATGTGTAGAGAATGTAGAGCATGTCCTCGGCGTCCATCGCTTCGGGAGGGCACCGATCGCCGACCTCCTTCATGACGTGGTGCCACCACAGATCGCGGCCCTTCTTGAAGTCGACCTCGAAGCCGCCTCGGTTCACTACCACCACATGCTCGATGGAGGGAGCCCCCTCCAGGGCTTCGTCCGCCATTTTCTTTAGTGGAATGACGTGTCCTCTCCGGTATCCTCCATCGGCGGTGATGAGCAATTTCGCCTCGGCGTCATTTATCCGGTCGCGGAGTGAATCGGCGCTGAAACCTCCGAAGACCACGCTGTGAACGGCACCCACCCGGGTGCAGGCGAGCATGGCGATGGGTAGCTCCGGCACCATTGGAAGGTAGATGGCGACCCGATCGCCCCGCCCCACGCCGAGCTTCTTCAGTACGTTGGCGAATCGATTGACCTCCCGATAGAGATCCCAATAGGTCAAGGTCCGCGTCTCACCCGGCTCTCCTTCCCAAATCAGGGCCGCCTTGTTCCGGCGCCAGGTCCTGACGTGCCGATCGAGACAATTGACGCTGACGTTGAGCTTGCCGCCGACGAACCAGCGGGCATGAGGAGGCTTCCATTCCAGTACCTTGCTCCAGGGCTCCATCCATTCGAGCTCGCTAGCCATACGGGCCCAGAAGCTCTCCCGATCCTCTGCCGCCTCTCGATACACGTCCCCGTCCGCAACGTTGGCCTCCTCCCGAAAGCCAGGGGGCGGTGCGAACTCCCTGCCCTCTTGAAGCAGCACTTCGATCTCCATGGATTTGTTTTTCTCACTGGCCATCCCGAGCCTCCCCTCAGACTTAAAGGCTCGTCATCTTATGACAGACGAGCGCCCCCCGGCCACTCATCGACGAGCTCCATGGCCTGGGTGCCGACGCCCATTGTGCTCGAGGCCTGGTGGCGACTTTCGCGCCGGCGAAGAACTTTCCGCAACGCGGAAGATGAACTATAATATTAAGAATCAATCAGTTCCAATTGAATAACGCGCGGGCGGGGAGCAGCACCCATGCTGAATGTGTCTCTGTGGGTTCTCTTGTGGTCATCGGCCCTTTCCCCGTCCACCGAATCCCCGCTGCTGGGGGAAACCTTCGAGAGCCGGCGCCTCCACGTTCGAGTGCGCCCTCCGGCCGGCTGGCGGTTGGTGAGCACCGGGGCCTCGCAAGACGAGCCCGTCGAGTTCTGGAAAGCCGAAGAAGCTGGTCCGCGCGTTCAGATCACGTCCTTCCCCTATCCCCTTTCTGACGGCTCGGAAATCGACCAGGTTCAGGCGGAGCTGGCGGAGGCTCTGGTGCGGAGGTTCCCCGACCTCCGCGTGGATCAGGAGACCAGGCTGGTGCACGGGGGCCATCCCGCCATCGAGGTGATGGCTACCTTCTCCATGGACGACACTTACTATCACGTCATCCAACGCTGTCTCTTCGCTCGCGGGCGCATTTTCATCATCACCTGTGCCTCCTTCGAATCCTCTTTTCTCTCCGATCTGGCCACTTTCCGTGCCTCCATGGATAGCCTGGAGATTCTGGACGGGATCTTCGACCTCAACCCGACCAGCAGCCAGGCTCCTCTCGTCACGTTCCGGACCATGGGAATGTTGGTCTTCGGATCCCTGATAACGGGCTTTTTTCTGCGCCGTCTCTCCATCGCCAAGCTAGGTCGCATGAGCAACTGATCCACCCACCATGATTATCCCGCTCACTCACGAACAGATGACAGTCCAGAGACTGCCCTGGATCACCATCTTGATCATGATCATCAACGTCTTCGTCTTCCTCTACACGCACCCACAAGCGAAGAGAGACGAGGGTCGACTCTACGGCGTGTTGGAGGAGCTTCAAGCGTTCGCCGAGCGCAATCCGGGGATGGAGCAGGAGGACTTCCCGAATGAAGAAAGCCTGGCCGAGTACCAGAGACTCGTCCAGAGGTTCGAGGAGGTCAATCGAAGCCGTTTGTTCGGGCGTCACGGCTTCGTTCCCGCCCGGCCAGAGTGGCCTGACGTGCTGAGCTCCCTCTTCCTTCACGGGGACTGGATGCATCTCATCGGCAACCTGTACCTACTGTGGTTGTGCGGCTGTAGCGTCGAGGACATATGGGGCCGGCCCGTCTATGCCTCCATCTACTTGGCTAGCGGATTGGCGGCCTGCCTGGCGCACGCCGCCGCCTTCCCCGATAGTCAAGCGCCGCTGGTCGGTGCCTCGGGTGCCATCGCCGGCCTCATGGGAGCGTTCCTGGTTCGCTTGCACTCGACCCGCATTCGTTTCTTCTTCATGTATTGGATTCACTGGGGCACCTTTTACTCGCCGGCCTGGGTCATGCTGCCATTGTGGCTCATGAGCCAGTTCTTCTATGCGTTCATGTACGTTGATGGAAGCCCGGTCGCCTTCTGGGCACACGTTGGGGGTTTCCTCTTCGGCGCCATGGTGGCGCTTTTCATCAAGGTCACGCTACTCGAGGAAGCGTTTCTCGCACCGGCGATTGAGCAAAAAACCACTCTGTTCGCTCAGAATCCTAAAGTCACCTCGGCCTTGAATCTCATCGAGAGCGGAAGGCACCAGGAGGCGATCCGCCTCCTGCAAGGCGCATTGCGTGACAACCCCGATGATACCGACGCCCTCGACCTCATCGCCAGCTCGTACCGGTTCCTCGGCCAGGAGCAAGACGCTGCCCAGGCCTATGCTCGGAAGGTGCGCGGCCACTTGAAGCTTGGCGAGGCGGATTTGGCGGTCGCCGCTTACTCCGACCTGCAGGGGTGCGGTCATCAGGTCTTGCTCTCCGCTCGCGACTTACTGGCACTGGCGCGACTGCTGGTTGATGCCGGTCGCTTTCCTGACGCGGAAACCGCCTACATCCGAGTCATCGAATCGTCTGCCGACGAGGCGATCAAGCTGCGCGCGTCCATCTCTCTGGCCGATTTGTACCTCTCCGATCGGCGGGGCAAGCGCGCGCTCCAGGTTCTCGAGGCGGCCGCTCCCTGGGCCGAGAGACAGCCGGAATGGAAGGTGCACCTCGAGGAGAAGGCGGCTGCCGCCAGATCGGCGGTCCCAGCGCTTTCGCGCCCGAGCTGACCTCGAGGGTGGCGCGAGCGCTGGTCTGGTTCTTTGTTCACCGGATCGACGGGCGCCGGCGGGTTCAACCTAGTCATTCGAGGATCTTGCCCCGGGTCTCGGGCATGAAGGCGGCCAGTCCGGCAGATAACAAGAAGGCGGCCGCCGTAACGTTGAACGCCATTCCCAGCCCATAGGTTTTGGCGAGCTCTCCCACCGCGAACGGAGCGGCCGCGCTGGCGATGCGGCCGATGTTGTACGTCAATCCTTGCGCGGTCACACGGATGCGGGTTGGAAAGAGCTCGGCGCTAATGGTGCCGAAACCCGAAAAGTAACCGGTTCCGAAAAAAGCCAAGAAGGGGCCCAGCACCAGGAGCGCGGTGGGATTGCGGGTAGCGCCGTAGATCGGCACCAGCACGGTGGCCATCAGCAGATAGAGCAGGTACGCTCTCTTGCGTCCCAGACCATCGGCGATGAACCCAAAAGTCACATAGCCGAGCCACTGCCCGACAGTGAGTACGATGATCCAAACAGACGAGCCGACCACCGTCAATCCCGCCCCGCCCTGCTCCGGAGGGAGCTTCAGGTAGGTCGGGATCCACGTGAAGAGGCCCCACCAAGCGAACATCGTCCCGGCATTCATGAAGGTAACGATGAGCGCGTTTCGCCGGTACGGTTTGGAGAAAACGGTCCGAACGCCGAGGGAGGTATCATCGCGCTGCCGCTCCCGGGCGCGAAGCCAAATCTCGGGCTCGGGGACGCTCTTCCGAATCCACAGGGTGATCAAGGCGGGGAAGATGCCGACGAAGAAGACGGCTCTCCAACCAAAGTGGGGCAAGACCAAGGCGGTGATGGCGGCTGCCGCTCCGTACCCCACCGCCCAAGAGCTTTGCATCAGTCCCATGGCTTTGCCCCGGTGCTGGGGAGGCCAGGTCTCGGCAACCAGGGCGGCACCACAGGCCCACTCGCCACCCATGCCCAGCCCCAAGAGCATTCTGAAGAGAGCAAGCTGCAGGATCGTCTGCGCAAGTCCACAGGCAGCTGTGAAAACTGAGTAGACCAGAATGCTCAACATGAGCGCGCGCGTCCGACCCAATCGATCGGCGAGAATACCGAAGAGAACGCCACCGACTGCCGACGCCAACAAAGTGAGCGAAGCGAGGAGGCCGCCCGTTCCTGTATCCATATCCAAACTTTCCATCACGTCCAGCAAGATCAGTGCGTAGAGTTGGACATCCATGCTGTCCAGCATCCAGCCGAGCGAGGCAGCGATCAGGCTCCGGCGCTGTACGGTTTCGATCTGGCCATACCATTTGGATGAAGACATGGTTTTCGACGACTCTACTAGAGGTTCAGGGTGCGGTGTCAATGGATTCTGTCGAGTCTCACACCCTTCCGTGAGAGTCAGGGAGCAAAAAAGCGATTTGGCGTGGGCCTTTCACCACGTAGCGGCGCGGGAAGCGATCCCGCTCATGCGGTAAATCTCTATCACCCGGGGTGTTGGACCAAGAGATCGGCGGCACAGAGATTGCACAACTCCCCCACCGAGGTTTGCACAAAGTGGCGCCCAAGCACCCCAAGAAGGTCGGGAAGTACGAGGTGGTCTCCACGCTCGGCCACGGCGCGATGGGCGTCGTCTATCGAGCCGTCGACTCGGGTCTGGGACGCCAGGTGGCCATCAAATCCATGTCGACCGATCTGCCACCCGAGTCGGAATTCCGCCTTCGTTTCCTTCGCGAGGCCCGGGCGGTAGCACAGCTGCAGCACCCCAACATCATCACCATCCACGAGCTCGTCGAAGAAGAAGGCACGGCCTATATCGTGATGGAGCTTCTGGAAGGCGCTTCGCTCTACTCACTCATGCGGAAAAGGCCGATGGACCTGGCGGAGAAGCTCTCCATACTTCAACAGATAGCCAACGGGTTGCAGCACGCTCACCAGAACGGAATCGTTCACCGAGATCTCAAACCCAGCAACTTCTTCGTGCTTCGCAACGGTGTCGCAAAAGTGTTGGACTTCGGGGTGGCCAAATTCGGTGAAGGTGAGCTGACTCGAGCCGGGACGATCTTTGGCACGGTGGAATATATGGCGCCCGAGCAAGTTCGGGGAGAATCGGTTGACATGCTGGCCGACGTCTTTTCCTTGGGCGTGGTGGCTTACGAGCTGTTGGCCGGTCTAAATCCCTTCCGTGCCGAGACCCTGGCCGCTTCGGTTTTCAAGATTCTCTCCGACGAGCCGGGAAGCCTGGCCACGCGCGCCCAAGGCATCCCACCCGCTCTGGAAGAGCTGGTCTTCCGCGCTATCGCCAAGAAATCCGCGGAGAGGTTCCGGAGCATGGCGGAGCTGAGCGAAGCGCTCGGCGCGGTGGCGCGCGGAGCTGGGATCGAGCCACGTCCTCCCATCCTCTCCGACGCGGACGTCGAGACCGCGGCGGAAAGGATACCGGCACACGCCCCCACCGCCGATCCGGTCGTGAACCAATGGTCGCGCGTCGCCGAAGTGGCGGGAAGGCTCGAAGAAGTCTACCAACGAGGGCTCGATTCCTTACACGCACAGGACTACGCGGGCTGTGTCCTCCATATGAGTCAGGTCTTGGATGAAGTCCTCGTTCATTCCATGGCACTTCACTATCTCTCACAGAGCGAAGAGAAGCTGCGCCAGAAGCGGTTGGACGACTCCCAGCGTCAGGAAGCAGCCGCCTTGCTGGCTTCCATGAGAACGGCTCACCGCCAAGGCGAACCACAGAAAGTCATCGAGACGGCTGCCAAACTGCTTGCGGTCGATTCCGAATCCATGGAGGCGCGGTGGTATCGGCGAGCCGCAGAGACACGCCTCACCACCTCATCCCGGGCTCGCGGCGCCTCCATCGTCTCGCCGCAAAGGGTGCGCCATCGATTGCAGCGCGAGCAACAGGACGCCGACCTGAAAGCGACTCTCATCGTGCCTGCCATGACCCCTTCGTCTCGAGAGCGCTCCATCGGAGTCTGGGTCTTGGGAGGAGCGGGTCTGCTCTTCCTCGCCTTGGTGGGACTCTTCTGGGGATTCATGGGTGGCGACCAATCGAAAGCCGCTCCCGTCCCGAGCGCTGCCGCCGGCTCTCCTTCCAAGGTTCGCACATCGCCCTTCGACGACGAAGAGGCGGTGATGCTGCATGTACCGACTGCGGGCGTTACCACCGACACCTTGGGACCTTCTTTGAACAGCGCGATCCCCCGGGAGCTCCCGGCTGGAGCGGAAACGGTGGTGCGGGTTTTCGGCCGTGACTTCTCGCCCGTTTCGCAGGTCGTGCTGATCCGCGGGACGAGAGGGATCGAGGTCCTGTCAGTTCAAGTCCTGAGTCAGGAGCTGCTCGAAACGACGCTCCGTATCCCGGAGGACGCAGGGGGCAGAGAAATCGCCTTGACGGTTACAAACCCGGAGGGGCCTCGTTCCAACGCTGTTCAGTTGAGCGTCGTTGCTCCCGCCGCCGCCGAACCCTTGGACTAGGCGCCGACCCCGGGGGTGGCGGACCGTCAACCGAAAGCACCGGTTACCAGACCCTACCCGCGTTAGGTCGTTTTTGTTTTTCCCGGCAACTCAGAAGCTCTCCGCCAGAACGTCTGGAAAGCCTCGATGTGTTAAGATCGCGGCCCAAGCACGAGATCACCTGTGACCGACTTTCTTCCATTGGGCAAGCTCAGGCCGCAGTTGTTGCGAGAGTATCTATCCCGCCACGTTGTTTCGGATCCGCGGGTGCTGGTGGGGCCGCAAATCGGAGAAGACGCGGCGGTCGTCGACATGGGAGACCGCTATCTCCTCTTGGCCGCCGACCCCGTCACCTTTACTCCCGAGCGAATCGGTTGGTACGCTGTGCAGGTAAATGCCAACGACATCGCGGCGATGGGGGGTCGACCTCTCTATTTCCTCTCCACCGTGCTCCTTCCCGAAGGGGCAGCGACCACAGACATGGCGGAACGGATTTTTGCCGACGTCGCCCAGGCCTGCCGCGAGCTCGGGTGCACCCCGGTGGGAGGTCACACCGAGATCACGCGCGGCATCGATCGCCCCATCGTTGCCGGCACCATGGTCGGAGAGGTCGAGCGCCATCAGTTGGTGACGTCTTCCGGGGCGCGGTCCGGGGACATGCTCATCCTCGCCCGAGGGATTGCCATCGAAGCCACCGCCATCTTGGCGCGCCAGAAGGCGCCGGAGGTCATCCGCGCCTTGGGTGCTGATTTCCAGCAAAAGGCGGCCCGCTTTCTCGAAGACCCGGGATTGTCGGTTCTGGAAGCCAGCCGAGCGGCGTGTGCGGCGTCGGGCGTACATGCAATGCACGATCCCACTGAGGGTGGAATCGCCAACGCCCTCTGGGAGTTGGCCGAAGCCTCGGAAGTCGGACTGGTGGTGAGCGAAACGGAGATCCCGCGTTATTGGGAGTCCAACGAGCTAGCGAAGCTCTTCGGAATCGACCTTCTGGGCGCTATCTCGTCGGGGGCGCTGCTGATCGCAACTCAAGAGGAGAAAACCTCGGGGGTTCTGGAAAACCTCTCCCAGGCCGGAATCGAGGCCAACGTCATTGGCCGAGTCACCGACCCTCAAACGGGTGTCAGCATGCTTCGTGGTGAACAAACCATCGAACTGCCTCGCTTTGACGCCGATGAGCTTACGCGCCTTCTGTAGGTCCAGCCTCCCCGCTGGCACGTCGTCTCATCCGTCTAGGCGCGAGACAGAGGGCTCCAATGGAAGTCGATAGGATCTTCGCTCTCCAGCAAGCCAATAGAAAAAGGCTCAGGGAATCGACCGCTGCCGAGCGGATCAACAAATTAGGCCGGATCAAAACCGCCATCGAGAAACGGCTCGTTGAGCTGAACGCGGCCGTCTACCAAGACCTGCGCAGGCCCGAGCCGGAAGTCCTGCTCAGCGAAGTCTATCCGGTGGTGACCGAGATCCGGCACGCGCGTCGCCATCTCGAAGATTGGCTCAAACCCATATCGGTGCCCTCGCCGTTGGTTCTATTCAACGCTCGGAGCGAAGTCCGTTACGAGCCCAAGGGGGTGGTCCTCATCATCGCTCCCTGGAACTTCCCGTTCCAACTCAGCGTCGCGCCGCTCGTCTCAGCCCTCGCCGCTGGCAACGCCGCCATCATCAAACCTTCCGAGCTCGCTCCCCGAACCGCGGCATTTACTCGAAGTCTGCTCTCCGAGCTCTTCGATGAGAACGAGGTGGCCGTGGTGGAAGGGGACCATCGAGTAGCCCAATCTCTTGTAAGACAGCCATTCGATCACATCTTTTTCACCGGCAGCCCCCGCGTGGGTCGCGAGGTCATGGCCGCCGCTGCCACCCAGCTCGCTTCGGTGACTCTGGAACTGGGCGGAAAGTCTCCGGTGATCGTGGACTCCTCGGCGGACATCGGTGATGCGGCTCACAAGATCCTGTGGGGTAAGTGCTTCAACGCCGGGCAGAGCTGCGTCGCTCCCGACTATGTCCTCGTTCCCAAAGACCTAGAGCCGCGATTCATCGAGCTGGCCCGGGACGCGCTGGAGCGAAGGTACGGACCGGTGGATTCCTTGGCCGAAAACCCCGATTACGGCCGCATCGTCAATGACCACCACTTTCGACGAGTCAAAAAACTGGTGGATGCGGCGTTGCAAGACGGCGCCCGTATCGAAGCGGGAGGCATTTTCCGCGAAGAGGACTGCTTCATCTCCCCCACCTTGCTGAGCGACGTTCTCCCCAGCTCGGATATCATGCGGGAAGAGATCTTTGGGCCGGTGCTCCCTATCCTCACCTATGAGACGCGTGAGCAGGCGATTACCCTCGTCAACTCTCTGCCGCGCCCTCTCGCCCTTTACGTTTTCGGAAAGAATCCACGCGTCGTGGAAGGCTTGCTGGGCGAGATCGGCGCCGGCGGCTCGGTGGTCAACGACGTCGTCGTTCACTTCTCGAATCCGCATCTGCCGTTTGGCGGATTCAACCACAGCGGGATCGGCAAATCACACGGCTATTTCGGTTTCAAGGCTTTCTCCCACGAAAGGGGGGTGATGCACCAACCGAAAAGAAGCTTGGCCCGGCTCTTGTATCCACCCTATAGGCGCTCGGTACGAAAGCTCATCCATCTGATCGTGCGTTTCTTCTGATTCTGTGGCAAAATAAACAGTTCGGGGCTTTTCATGAGTTCTGGAGGCCGAAGTCGAGCGGGTGGGGAAGCGCCCGTTGGGAAGTGGTGTGAGGGATGGAGAAGCGCGTGGTTACGGTCGAGGGCCTGCAGATAGAGCGGCTGGAGCTCTTGCTTTCCGTGGCGCGAGACCTGGCGTCCATCCTGGAGCTCGATCGCCTTCTCAACCGGGTGGGTCACCTGCTGCGAGACGTCATTCCCTATGAGCACTTCAGCATCTTCTTGTACGACCGGGAGCGAGAAGAGTTGACGTGGCGGATCGGAATTGGCTACTCGGAAGAGTCGCGTCGATGGTTACAACGCATCCCGGTGACCAAGGGACTGGTGGGAAGAGCGGTGCGCACGCGCTCGTCCGTCCTCTCCAACGACGTGTCGGTGGAGCCGGACTTCCTGCCCGCCACGACCGACCGCGGCGAAGTTCCTCGTTCCGCCCTGGCGGTTCCCTTGATCCACCAAGGAGAGCCGGTAGGAGTGATCGTGCTGGAGAGCACACGAATCGGGGATTTCAGCGCCGAACAGGAGCAAATGCTGTCCGTACTGGGTGCCACCTTGGCCATTGCCATCGTCAACGCCCGACTCTACGAGGAGCTGCGCTCTCGAGAGAGAAAGCTCGACAACGACCTCCAGTTGGCCAGACAAGTCCAGCTCAGCATGCTGCCCGACGAGCCGCCGGTCATTCCGGGGTTCGAAATCGGGACCTCTTATCAGCCCGCCGACAGCTTGGGCGGCGACTTTTACGACTTCCTGCGGCTTCCGTCCTACAAGACTGGCATCCTGATCGCCGATGTGTCGGGTAAGGGGGTTGGCGCCGCCATGATCATGGCCGCCTCGCGCGGCGCGGTTCGCTCCGCCGCCCAACAAGAGGAACAGCCCAATGCCGTCTTGTACACCGCCAATCGCCGACTCCACCGAGACATCAAGCGAAACGTATATGTCACCATGTGCTACGGCGTGCTCGATCCCACGCGGGGTAGCTTGACCTACACCAATGCCGGCCACTTCCCGCCGGTCTTGATACCGAAGAGCGGAGAGGTGTCTTACCTCCAGGCAGGCGGTACGGTCCTGGGAATGTTCGATGGCACGAGTTTCGAACAAGACACCATCAAGCTTCGTTCCGGAGATCTCATCTGCTTCTATACCGACGGCATCGTAGATGCCTTCAATGAAAATGACGAGGTCTACGGTGAACCGCGTCTGGAGAAACTGTTGCTGGCGACCCGCCGGCTACCCGCCGCGGAGATTGCGCGCCTGCTGGTCGAGTCGGTCGAGGAGTTCTCTCACGGTTGTGCCCAACACGATGACATGACTGTCATCGTGCTGAAGTCCGTCTGATTCCTCGCATTAACAGTTTGGAAAAGCGGCTCTTGGCCGCGGTGTTGGTTTTGTCCCACGCTCGGGTCCATTCCCCCACAGTTTCCTGTCGGGTCCGTTTCGAAAACCACCACTGCCTCGAAGCATCCTCCTTGTTTTGTTGGACTTAGTGGACAGGTCCCCTCACCATGATGGCCTGGAAGTTGCATCGGACCGAGGGCGAGGAGTGGTGTGGCTCTAGACAAGAAAGTCGAAGTCAACGAAACGGATGGCGGGGCGCACTCCCGGGCGCCAGCCCTACGGGACCTGCTGCGGCTTCTGGTGAAAGCACAGAAGGGGCTCAGGCTCTATGAGGCCAATAACGCCATCGCCCACCGCCTGGAGCACGAGCTTTACGCGAAGCTTTTCGCCCACCTCGAAGAAGAAGGGATGTTCGAGCTCACCATCCAAGAGTTCAAGATTCTCTTCGCGCAAGACGTAGTCTACGAAGGCAGTGACCGAAACGACAGTCTTGCCTTTGCACTTTTCCGCGACGGCATTCGCCGCCTCAGCTTTCATCCCGGTCTGGAGGACCAAGAGCTCCACAACTTCTTGAGCTGTTTGAACCGGGCGGGGGCTTACTCCAGCGAACAGGATGATCTCGTCACCCTTTTCTGGGAGCAAGACTTCAAGGCCATCCAGTACTACGCGGTCGAGGATCTCGACAAGGAATCGACCGGCTCCAGCTTGAACGAGCAGCTGGAGTCCGGCACTTTGGGCGAAGGTGGGGGGGGCGCTTCCGCCGATAGCGTCAGCCTGAACGATCTGGAGCAACCGACGGCTCATCTCCCCACCGACGCCTGCCGGCTCGGAGACGACGAGATCGAAGCTTTGCGAGCGGCGTTGATCTCTCAGGAGATCGAACCCTTCTCCGTCTCCGTGGTGGAGCTCGCCATAGAACTGACTCTGCAAGAAAGAAGGAGAGAGGAGCACGACAGGCTCGCCGAGGGCCTGGCGGCGGTCGCGGATCGACTCCTCAAGGACGGCAATCTGGACGAGGTGGCACTCCTGGTCGAGCACTTGGAGGGACTGACCGACATGCTGCTCGGGAAGTCGGAGCCCGTTACTCGCCTTCGTGACAAAGTCTTTCGAGCGCTCAGCGATCCGGAGTTCCTCGGCAAGTTTCTCGACCAAGTGGAGCGGTCTCGCCGCCTCAAGCCTTCCGAGCTCACGGTGTTCCTGGCGCGACTGGGGCACGATGCCCTTCGCTCGCTCATCCCGGGGATAGCCCGAATGACAACCTCCCCTTATCGTCGAGCCGTGGCAGACGCCATTCTGGCTTCCAAGCAAAATGTGGTGGCCGAGCTGGGCCGGCACATCCCTTCCAATGGCGGCGTTGCCGACACGACCTTCGTACGAGAGCTCGTTTACATCCTTTCACATCTCCCCGAGGACCAGGCCTTGCCTCTTGCCGAGCAACTTCTGGCTGGATCGGAGGACGCGGTCCGGCGGGAGGCATCGACGGTTCTGGGCCGGTTCCGTAGCGAACGAAGCGGCGAGATTTGCCTTCGCCTCCTTCGCGATCCCGATCCGGAAGTTCGCAGCACCGCACTGGATGCGCTGGTTCGCAGCGGAGCGAGCAAGTTTGCGAAAACCATTCTGGAACAAACGACCGCGGACTCCGCCGTCGAGGAGAGAAGCTATTTGGAGCAGAGCCGAACGTTTGCTGCGGTCGCCAAGCTGGGCGGGGCGGAGGCCTTGAAGTGGCTCACCGAGCTGGTGCGCCCTCAGGAGCGCCGGTGGTTCGCTTCCCGCAAGGAGCGACAGACCCTGCACGCCGCCATTCACGGGATTCACATGGTGGGAACGAAAGAAGCCAAGGATTTCCTCGAGGAAATGGCTAGCAAAGGCGATCGTTTCATCCGAGCCGCCTCTCAGAGAGAGCTCAGCGCCGAGAGGAAAACCTAGCATGACACCGAACGTGAGAGCCGGTGCGGCCTCCACGCCGGAAGCACGAGCGTTTCTTGCCTCGTCGAGGGAGGTGCTGCAGCAGTTTGCGGTCTTGATCCGCAACTCGTATCTCCACGATCTCACCAACGAAGTCTTTGCCGATCCTCTCAAGAAGGCGGTGACCGCCCTGGCACAGATCGTGAAGACGGAAGGCAACTTTCGCTTGGAGCGCGTCGGGCAGGAGTTCTATGCCAATGGTATGCGGATCCGGATGGAGATCCGGAGTCTGCAGACCTACAAGTACTTGTGGGAAGAGCTGAGCAAGCGGGAGCTGGGAGGATTCCAGTTCGACGGAGCTCCTACCACCGCTTCTCTCTCCGGCTTGCTCACCGCCCTGGCCCGCGTACGCTCCGCCAACGTGGGGGGCGTGGATGAGGTCAATCAAACGTTAGCCCAGCAGGGGGCGACCGCGGTGGTGGCACTTCCGCCTCGGGCCGCCGGGGATTCCGCACCGAGCCAGGAGCAACCGGACCGACGCCAACGCGCCATCCAGGCCTACCAGCAGGCATTGGATTTCATCCGCGAGTCGATCTCCAACCTCGACTCGCCCGCCCAGCTCAACCTGCGTCAAGCGAAACGCACCGTCCAGAAGCTCGTGGACCTGAGCTTCGAGGAGGGCGATGGGTTCTCGCTGGCAGGGATGGCATCCATCAAAGACCACGATAACTACACTTTCAATCACATGGTCAACGTCAGCGTACTGGCGATCGCTTTCGGTCAACGCCTGGGTCTCAAGCGACAGGATCTCGCTCAACTCGGACTCTGCGCCTTGTATCACGACATGGGGAAACTACACATCCCTCTAGAAGTCCTCAACAAGAAAGAGTCGCTGACCGAAGAGGAGTGGGCTGTCATGGGCAACCATACCGTCTACGCGGCAAGAACTCTCTTCCCGCTGATTGCCGACGACCCGGGAACTCTCCATCGCATCCTCACCGCCCTTCAACATCACCTCGGATACGACGGGACCGGCTATCCAAAACTCACACTTCGCAAACGGCAAGGACTCTTCACGCGGATCGTTTCCATCGCCGACGCCTTCGATGCCATGACGACCAAGCGGATATATCAACGGCAGTTCTTACCCAGCGAGGCACTAGCCATAATCCAGAAGGCTTCCGGCGCTCGATACGACCCTCTCCTGGTCAAGGCGTTCATTAACTGCATGGGCATCTTCCCCATCGGCTCTACCGTCCTGGTGACCACCGGAGAGTTGGGGGTAGTGGTGGAATCCAATCCCGATCCCGATCGATCGCATCAGCCCAAAGTGAAGATCATCACCGATACCAAACGGAGTTTGACCGAGCTCCAACTAATAGACCTGAGTCATCCCAGCCAGGCCGGCCGGGCCATCGTCAAGTGCGTGGATCCCGAGGCCTTTGGAATCAACAGCGCTCACTATGTCATCTAAAAAATATTCAAGAAAGACCAGGGCCAGACGCCCCATCATTTGGCTCAGCCGATCCGGCCTACCGGCCGGCAGAGCGGGAAGCGAGCTGGCGTCCCTGGGTCACCCGCTGCACTGGGAACGGGCTACCGTGACCGCAGCCAACCGAG
>Ga0209521_10000526_pt1 | contig 29828 bp, 24 predicted proteins | sample Rifsed19ft4_FD_184016 | JGI IMG/M metagenome (GOLD analysis project Ga0209521, IMG submission 184016) | Soil microbial communities from Rifle, Colorado, USA - sediment 19ft 4 (version 2) | ecosystem: Environmental > Terrestrial > Deep subsurface > Rock core/Sediment | place: Rifle, Colorado...
TGCTGGATGGCGGTACCCTTGGGCCTGATCTTACTCAGGTTTATACCCGCTACGGCGAGCCGGGGCTGACGGCAGCCATCAGCACCATTAATTTCCCGACCATGATCGGGATTTTTGGCGCCAAACCCTTGACGGCACAGGAAGTAGCCGATCTTGTGGCTTATTTCAAAGAAACCAATGCCCAACCTGCGCCTTTGGTCTCCAAAACCGGGCTCTACCTTGCGATCGCTGGTGGCTTGGTGGTTGTATTGTTCATAATTCTGCTCATTTTCTGGCCGCGGCAGCGCCAGAGCATTTCTGAAAAACTGCGGGCTGGCAAGCTCTAACCCGTTTCCGTTGATATTTCCGCAAAATCCTGGAGGGTTCAATGGTCAAATGGACGAAGGAAGAAGCAGCACCAACCGAACGGAAATGGGAAGAGTTCTACCGCAATCGTTTTCAACATGATAAACGCGTGCGCACCACCCACGGCGTCAATTGCACCGGCTCTTGCTCGTGGCAGGTATTCGTCAAAGACGGAATTGTCACCTGGGAAATGCAAGCCACCGACTACCCGGCGCTGGAAGACGGTCTGCCGCCCTATGAACCGCGCGGCTGCCAACGGGGCATCAGCTTCTCGTGGTATCTGTACAGCCCAATCCGGGTGAAATACCCGTATGTCCGCGGCGTGCTGATCGATCTGTGGCGCGAAGCGCGCGAAAAACACGCCGATCCGGTGGAAGCCTGGAAACGCATCATGTCTAACCCGGAAAGCCGCAAAGCTATTCAGCAGGCGCGCGGTAAAGGCGGTTTTCGGCGGGTCAGTTGGGACGAGGCGCTCGAAATCACGGCGGCGTCGGTGGTCAATACCGTCAAACAACATGGTCCTGACCGGGTGATCGGTTTTTCGCCGATTCCGGCCATGTCGCAGGTCAGCTATGCTGCTGGCAGCCGATTCCTGACGCTGTTGGGCGGGGTAGTGATGAGTTTCTACGATTGGTACTGCGATCTGCCGCCTGCCAGCCCGGAAGTCTGGGGCGAGCAGACCGATGTGCACGAATCAGCCGACTGGTACAACAGCAAGATGATCGCGGTGATGGGCTCTAATATCAACATGACCCGCACACCGGACGCCCATTTCATTGCCGAGGTGCGGCATGCCGGAGCCAAACTGGTTGTGTTTTCGCCGGATTTCTCGCAGGTAGCCAAATACGCTGATTACTGGATTCCGGCTAATGGCGGACAGGACACGGCTTTCTGGCTGGCGGTCAACCATGTACTGCTTAAGGAATATTACATTGACCGGCAGGTGCCGTATTTCATCGAGTATGCCAAAACCAACACCGATTTGCCATTCCTGGTTGAAATTGGCGAGAAACGCCCGGGCAAATACCTGCGCGCCAATCAGGTCGCGGATTACAAGGACGCCGAGAACGGCGACTGGAAGTTATTGGTATGGGATAAAACCTCCGGGCAGGCACGCACGCCAAACGGGACCATAGGCTACCGCTGGGCAAACAAGGACACCGGTAAATGGAACATCAAAATGGAGGACGGAGTCAGCGGGAAAGCACTGGATCCGGAACTCTCTTTCGTCAAAGAGCACGATGCGCTTGTCGAAGTTGAACTCGACGATTTTGCCGGCGATGGCGTGATTCAGCGCTCGCTGCCGGTGCGCTACATCCAGACAGAACGCGGTCAGGTGGCAGTCACCACGGTATTCGACCTGATTCTGGCGCAATTCGGCGTGCCGCGTGGGCTGCAGGACGAAAAAGCAGTCTCGTATGATGAAGACGCGGCATTCACCCCGGCCTGGCAGGAAAAATACACCGGCATTCACCGCGACACGCTGATCCGCTTTGCGCGCGACTGGGGCGACAATGGCGAGCAGACCAAAGGCAAGAACCTGATTATTATCGGCGCCGGGGCCAACCATTGGTATCACAATAACCTGTTGTACCGCGCCGGCATTGTCGGTTTAATGCTGACCGGCAGCGTGGGCGTCAATGGCGGCGGGTTGGCGCATTACGTCGGGCAGGAAAAAGTGGTTAGCCAGGCTTCGTGGAGTGCCATAGCCTTTGCGACGGATTGGAATCTGGCGCCCAGGCAGCAAAACACGCCTTCCTTCCACTACGTTCACAGCGACCAGTGGCGCTATGAGCGCGGTTTTTCGATCTACGACCAGCCAGTAGCGTCGCTCACGGATGCCAACAAGAAACAGCATACCATCGACCTGCAGGTACAGGCGGTGCGGCGCGGCTGGCTGCCGTTTTTTCCGCAATTCAACCGTTCGTCGCTGGATGTCGCGCACGACGCGGCAGCGAACGGCGCAAAATCCGATGCCGATATGATCCAGTCGGTCGTCAGCCAGCTCAAAGAGAAAAAATTAACCCTGGCGGTGGAGGACCCGGACGCACCGGAAAATTGGCCGCGGATGTGGTTCATCTGGCGCGGCAACGCCATTGGCACTAGCGCCAAGGGTCACGAGTACTTCCTGCGGCACTATCTCGGCACGCATGACAATGCCATCGCGCCGGAAATGGCTGAAGGTTATGTCAATGAGGTCAAATATCATCCCCAGGCGCCGGTTGGCAAGCTGGATCTGGTGGTCGACCTCAACTTTCGCATGGACACGTCGGCGCTGTATTCGGACGTTGTCCTGCCGGCTGCTACCTGGTATGAGAAGGACGACCTCAACACCACCGATATGCATTCTTATTTCAATCCGATGCAGGCTGCGGTGGCACCCGCCTGGGAATCCAAATCGGATTGGGAAATCTACAAAGCGATCGCCAAAAAGATCAGCGAATTCGCGGTGCGCCATCTGCCTGAACCGGTGAAGGATGTCATTATGCTGCCGCTGACGCATGACACGGTTGACGAACTGGCCCAGCCGGTGGTGCAGGACTGGCATATAGGTGAAACCGAGGCGGTGCCGGGAAAATCGATGCCGAAATTCCGGGTGGTGGAACGCGATTACGTTCACCTCTATGACCGCATGGTAGCGCTCGGGCGAGGCGTAGAAAAGAACGGCGTCTTCGCCCACGGCTTGCCCATCCCAGTGGCTGAACAATATCAGGAATTGCAGCAGCGCCAACCCCAGAGCATCAATGGCGACGTTTTCCCGTCACTGGTGACGGCGCGAGAAACCGTCGAAGCCATTCTGGCGCTCGACCCGGCCTCCAATGGCGAACTGGCGCACCGCGCTTTCGTGATTGAGGAACACAAAACAGGACTGCAGTTGGCGCATCTGGCGGATGGCACCCGCTCGACGCGCATCAACTTCGACGATATCGTCGCCCAACCACGGCGCATCCTGACTACACCGACCTGGTCTGGCAATGTCAATAACGGACGTGCCTACGCACCTTTCACACTCAACGTAGAAATGCGCGTCCCGTGGCGCACGCTCACCGGACGGCAGCATTTCTACCTGGATCACGAGAATTACCTGAACTGGGGCGAGCACCTGCCCACTTACAAACCGCGTCCGGACCATACCATGCTGGATGAAACCCAAAAATCGCTGGCGCTGGCGCAGGGCAAGATGCTCAACTACATCACACCGCATGGCAAGTGGAGCATCCACTCGACCTTCTCGGAGAACGACCGCATGATGACCCTGTCGCGCGGCGGTTACCCGGTATGGCTAAATGACAAGGACTGCGTCGAAATGGGTATCGCCGATAATGACTGGGTGGAAGTTTTCAATGACAACGGCGTTTTCGTGCAGCGCGCCATCGTCTCCAGCCGCATACCAGCGGGTACGGTGTTCGTTTACCATGCCACCGAGCGCACCGTCGGTATCCCCAAGTCCCCGATGCGTGGAAAACGCGCCGGCATGAACAATTCACTCACCCGTGCCCGCCTGAAACCAGTGTTGATGAGCGGCGGTTATGCCCAATTTACCTATTTCTTCAACTACTGGGGGCCCACAGGAGTAAACCGGGATACTTTCGTCTTCGTCCGGCGCATTGATAAGCCTGAATTCTAACCCGCGGTGCAAATGAGATTCTCCGCTCCGACTTTCAAGGAGGCACAATGAACGTAAGAGCCCATATGAGTATGCTCTTCCATCTGGATAAATGCATTGGCTGCCACACCTGCTCGATTGCCTGCAAAAACTTGTGGACAGACCGCAAGGGTGCTGAATATATGTGGTGGAACAATGTTGAAACCCGACCTGGCACCGGCTACCCGACCCGCTGGGAGGATCAGAAGCATTACCGAGGCGGATGGGAATTGCACGGAAAGAAACTGCAATTGCGTCTGCACACCCGCGCCGGTGGTCTCGGCAAGTTATTCTTCAATCCGGCGCTGCCGACCCTGGATGACTATTACGAGCCGTTCACCTTCCGCTACCAGGATTTGTTCAATGCCCCAGCTGGTGACGACCAGCCGACCGCTATCCCCATCTCCAAGATCACCGGCGAGCCGATCGATATTCAGACTGGACCCAACTGGGACGACGACCTGGGCGGATCGGGGATTTATGCCAGCAACGATCCCAGCATGGACGGGGTGGATGAAACGGTACGGCAACAGCTGAACGAACTTGAACGGGTGGTTTTCAACTACCTGCCGCGTATTTGCAATCACTGCCTGAATCCATCCTGTGCGGCAGCCTGCCCGTCTGGGGCGATCTATAAACGGGCAGAAGATGGCGTGGTATTGGTGAACGAGAATAAGTGCCGCGCCTGGCGCATGTGCGTGGCAGCCTGCCCGTATAAAAAAGTGTATTACAACTGGTCCACCGGTAAGTCGGAAAAGTGCATCCTCTGCTTCCCGCGTCTGGAGACCGGCCAGGCGCCAGCCTGTGCGCATTCTTGCGTTGGGCGCATCCGCTATATGGGCGTTCTTCTATATGACGCAGATCAAATTCCCAGCGCAGCCATGGTGCCGGACGAAGAACTGGTGGAAGCTCACCGCAAGGTGATCCTGGATCCCTTCGATCCTGAAGTATTGGCGGCAGCCCGCGCCAATGGCATCGAAGACAGCTGGATTGAAGCGGCGCAGAATTCGCCGGCTTATAAATTCGTCAAAGAGTGGGGCATCGCCTTGCCGCTGCACGCTGAGTACCGCACCATGGCGATGATGTACTACATTCCGCCGATGTCCCCGGTCGTAAGTGTGATCGAAAACGAATTGTTCAAGCTGGATCTGGCAGAGGAGCGCCACGATTTCGAATTGTTCCACCGCCTGGACTCAGCCCGGCTGCCGGTCAAGTATTTGGCCAATTTGTTCAGCGCCGGTAATGAGCAAATAATCCGTGAGGTGATGCATAAGCTGCTGGCGGTGCGGGTCTACATGCGCCACAAGACGGTCCGCGGCGCGGTCAACGGCGATACGCTGGGGTTCCTGCATGAGGCCGGTCTGACGGTTGAAATAGCCGAGGCGATCTATAAATTGACCACCCTGCCCACACCCAGAGAGCAATTTGTCATTCCGCAATATCACCGCGAGACCGCGGTGGAGGCCTGGAAAGACCCATTGGCGCATAAGGGCGAGACTGGCTTTGGTTATATTCAACCGCCGCGGAGAGGCGAATAGCATGGGCAGCTACGCGATTTTGGCAGATGCGCTGTGTTACCCGGCTCCCGCGCGAATCGATTCGCTCAAAGTGAAAGCGAGTCAGCTGCCAGAAGGTCCAGTTAGAACCGCCTTCAGCCAATTCGTCGCGGCAATAGCCGAATTGAGTCTGGCTGGATGGGAAGAACTGCATACTCGCACCCTGGATCTTGACCCCCCGGCGGCACCGTATATCGGCTACCAGACCTGGGGCGATAGTTATCAGCGCGGCACCTTCATGTCGATGATGAATCGTGCCATTGCGGCCCATCAAATTGACAGCGAAGGCGAACTACCGGATCATCTGATACCGGTTTTGCGGCTTTTGGATCTATTGGGTGAACCGTTTCCGGAGTTAGAAGAAGTTCTGCCACCGGCTGTGGCGCGGATCCACGCTGCGTTGGTGAAAGCAGATCCGGAAAATCCGTATGTTTATTTGATCGCTGCCATCCTTGAGGCTTGTTCAACAACCGCGCGAACTTCAACTCCGAGCATCAGCAAGAATTGACGGCAATCAGCCGTCAGGAGGCGACTTATGGACTGGAACACAATTTTCTTCGTCATTTGGCCGTATATCAGCCTGACAATCTTGGTGGTCGTGACGATTTACCGCTCTATCGTGCGACCTTTTACGATTTCCAGTCAATCCTCGCAACTGTTGGAAAATAAACGCCTGTACTGGGGCTCGATCTCATTCCATTATGGGATTGTGCTGGTACTGTTGGGCCATCTGGTGGCGTTGGTGATACCCCGGTCGGTGGTCTTGTGGAATTCGGTGCCATTACGTTTGTACCTGCTGGAGATCACTGGCCTGGGACTTGGGCTGTGGGCGCTGGCAGGTCTGTTGATTTTGATCTTCCGCCGGGCGACGGTGCGGCGGGTGCAAGTTGTCACCACGCCTATGGATGTTGTGGTATTGGTCGCACTGCTGGTTTCGGTAGTCAGCGGCGTGCTGGTGGCGACGCTTTACCGCTTCGGCTCAACCTGGTTTACCGGCATCTTCTCGCCGTATCTGCTTTCTCTGGCGACCTTCTCGCCGCGCGTCGAGTTGGTAGCGCCGCTGCCGTGGTTAATCAAAGTCCATGTGATCAACAACTTTGTTCTGGCGGCAATCTTCCCGTTCTCGAGGCTGGTCCACATCTTCACTTACCCGATTGGCTATTTGATTCGCCCCTGGCAAATCGTATTATGGAACCGTAAAATCCGCACTCAACGCTCACAGTAGAAAGAGGAAACAATGCCCCGGGATCCCAGGTCGAAGCAGCAAGAAACGGTCGCAAAAATTATCTTATCCGTGCTATTTATGGGGGTCTTGGGGTTGCTGGCATATTGGGTGGAAGTCAAAGCTGGCTGGCTGAAAATACTTGAACTGACTGCAATGGATGTTATTTTGATAGGCGTATCAACATTCCGCTTGGGGCGCATGATCGCCTTTGACCGCATCATGGATCCGCTGCGGGAGCCATTTTCCAAGGTAGTGGACGACAATTCCGGTGAAGGCAAAACAGTCGTGCCGCGCGGTAACGGATTTCGTCAGGCGCTCGGGCAATTGATCGTCTGCCCGACCTGCGTCGGCACATGGGTAGCGGCGGTTCTGGTCGCATTGATGCTGGTTTATCCGGCAGGAACGCGGATATTTTTGTATGCGACCGCCGCGGTAGGGCTGGCAGAAATACTGCATTCATTAACCGAGGTCCTGTGCTGGACAGCACGAAATGCACGTACTTCCAGCGGCTATGTGATGGAGAAAAAGAAAGCAATCAAAGAACAGCACGAATCCTTAATTTCGCATAGTCATGATGTTTAGACTGGCAGGCTGAAAACTGGGAGGGAAAGATGATAAAAATCAAGGGTACACCTGAGCAGGGTTTATTTGGAGCCACGCTCGGATTCTTTATCGGTTTTGCCGCTGTGGCATTATTCGGTCCTACCGCCGCAGCCATTAAGCAAACCCTTGGGTTGACACCGCTGCAGGTTGGATTCCTGGTGGCAATGCCGTCGCTTTCCGGGTCGTTGCTTAGGATTCCATTTGCCGCCTGGGTGGATACAGCCGGCGGGCGGAAACCCTTCCTGGTTTTGCTGTGCACTTCCATTCTTGGCATGATTGGCCTGGCGGTGTTGATTTCGCTGTACTACCCGGACCGCCTGACACCTGCCATGACCCCATTATTATTCATCCTCGGGGCGCTGGTTGGCTGCGGGATCGCAACTTTTTCAGTAGGGATCGCCCAGGTGTCCTATTGGTTTCCTAAAAGCCGGCAAGGCACTGCGTTGGGTATCTTCGCCGGCATTGGCAATTTGGCTCCGGGAATATTCTCGTTCCTGCTGCCGCTGGCGTTGGCTGGTTTCGGCATGAGTGGTTCATATTTGATTTGGCTGGGGTTGCTGGTGCTTGGAACGATCGCCTACGCGGTTGCCGGTCGGAATGCTCCTTATTTTCAGGCCAGAGCTCAGGGCAGCGATCCTGAGCAGGCCATCGAGATTGGCCGTCAGCACGGGCAGGAAATGTTCCCTTCGGGAAAACTCAAAGACAGTCTGGTTAAATCGGCCCAAATTTGGAAGACCTGGACGCTGGTTGCGATTTATTTCAGCACTTTTGGCGGCTTCATCGCCATGACCTCGTGGCTGCCAACCTACTGGCGCGAATATTTCGGCCAGCCGGCGTTGACGGCAGGTACTTTAACCGCGGCTTACTCCGTCAGCGCTTCGTTGATGCGGGTCTTCGGTGGGAGAATCGCGGACAAATTAGGCGGAGAAAAGACCACGCTGTTGTCCCTGGTGGTTATGTTGGGCGGTGCGATCCTGATGACCGCCTCGCAAAATTTTAGCCTTTCAATCGCAGCCGTGATTGTGATGGCTGTCGGAATGGGTGTTGGCAATGCAGCCGTCTTCAAGTTGGTGCCGCAGTATGTGCCGCAGGCTGTGGGCGGCGCTTCCGGCTGGGTAGGCGGCCTGGGCGCCTTTGGCGGATTCACTATCCCGCCCATCCTGGGAGCGATCGTCTCTGCGCAAGGACCGATCGGATATTCAGCAGGCTTTGGGCTATTCGTCGGATTAGCAGTGATTGCCCTGGTGTTGGCCTTTGTTCTGCGTAAAGCTTATCATGCCGGTCAGGTCCCTGTTTCGGCAGTCAAACAGGCATCCTAGGAGGAATGACATGCAGGAATTGCAGCGTCTTCTGGAATTGTCAGGCATGCGTCACAGCCATTTGTGTCCCCGCCAGGTGTTAGGCGTGCGCATGGCTTTGACTGGCGCCGGCTGGTTGGGGATGGAACTCCCGCGAGCAGATAAAGAATTTCTGATCATCGCTGAGACGGACGGTTGTTTTCTGGATGGATTGGAAGTGGCAAGCGGCCTTACACCAGGTCACCGTACCCTGCGTATCGAAGATTACGGAAAAATTGCCGCTACATTCGTTGAAGTCAAGACTGGGCGTGCCCTGCGGCTCGCGCCGAAGGCCGGTGTGCGGGAGCTGGCATATCGTTATGCCTCTGGAGAAACACGTCACTATTTTGCCCAACTGCAAGGGTATCAGGTGATGCCGGAGGATAAATTGTTCACAGCAACGGTGGTGACTCTAAGGCCATCGGCCGCAGAAATAATGAGCCGCGCCGGAGTCCGAATCGATTGCAGCCTATGCGGCGAAGAAATCATCAATGAGCGCGAGGTTATGATCGGTGGCAAGGCGTATTGCCAGGCCTGCTCGGGCAGCGGATATTATGTCGTCGAGTCGCTCCCCCAGCCTGTCTACCTGCCGGAAAAAGTCCTGACACTCTAAATTTGTTCGCGGCGGCTAAAAAACGATAGGCCAGATGATCAGCATGCCTACAATCATCAGGGTATGGCTGACCGTGGCTGCCAGGATGGAGCGCGACTCCAGCACATGCCAACTGTAGAGCAAGCTGGAAAAGCCCATTAAAATGATTCCCTCAATCGAATGGTAACTGGCAAACATCAACGTATACAAGATACTGGCGATAAGGATACCGATCTGCCCAAAAGTATTTTGCAGCGTGGTCAAGAGCATGCCGCGAAACACCATTTCTTCCAAAATCGCGACATACAGGATGACCACCACAATCGAGGCTGTCACTTCTCCCCAACCAAAATCGGTGACCAACGGAATTGGATCGGCGAAATAATATCCCATTAACCCCAACGGGATACCCGTCATGGCAATCAGGATATTTTCCCAAACTTGTTCCGATTTTCGGATCCGCGGCCATTGCAGCCCAATCTGGCTCCATGGTATTTTGGTTTCCCGCAGAATGATCCCGACCGACGCTAATAATGGAATTCCCACCATCGGATAGCGGTACAAAGGCGGGATCAACCCGACTGGCATCGCCATGCTGATCATCCGCAATAAGGGTATTGCAGCCAGCAGGAGTAATTTTCGCCGGTCTGGATCTTCCCGCGCCAGCAAATAGTGATGTAGTATGATCACGACGAGCATGCCGTGATACAAGGTTCCGGTTTTGGGCTGCAGCCAGACGGTTTGCAGCTCTATGGCGGCAATCGCAAAAACATAAGCCAAAATCCGATCCGGCGTTACCCGCGCCAGTCCGCCTAATTCACTGAAGAACGGCCGAACCTTGATGCTGCTTTTGCCTATCGCTTTTTCCATGATTAATAAACCAGATCAATCACACGCGCAACCATCCAGGTGACAAAAACCAGGGTCAAGGGGACCCCGGCGATTGCCAACACCGGTACGCTTGTCTTGATGTTATGTTGTTTGAAGGCTCGTATGATCTCGATTTCAACCAACAAGGCAATCAAAAAACCGACCGCGATCACGCCTGGCAGGCTTGAACTGGTCGAAAGTTGTGTTGTGAATTCAGAAACGATGGTAGACATGCTTAGCCCTGTTCGGTCTTGGCAGCTGCACGGGGTTTTCTCACCCGGGCGGGGATTTTGGTGACGACGATCGCGGGCTGCGGGCTGGCAGATTGACGGGGCAGCAGGTCGATCAGCGTGCACAACACAGTAATGGAAATTAAAATAATCAAACCCGTCTGCCACGACCATCTTCCGGCATACAACAAAGCAATTCCAACCGCGCTATCCAATGCCAGGCTAAAAGCAATCGCGAGGGTCCAACCGGAAACTGGCAGACGCAGGCCAAAAACCCGCAGCAATGCCATGCCCGGGCAAACTGCCATGAACCATAATGTGATCAGCGGTCGAAGTGGCGATTGCCAATCCAGGAAAGCCGCCAGAGACACCGCCAGGGTGGAAAAAAGCAGCACAGTAGGCCAAATCCAGCGCCGCCAGTTCATTTCACCCCCTCGGTGTTGGTAAATTCCAAAATTTTTGCATCCTCATTTATGAAAATGACTCTTGCCGTAGGATCCAGCAGAAGCTGATTTTCCAACCGGGTCAAGTCAACCGTGCCGACCCCGTAATACATTTCCATATAGGCTTCCTGAGCTCGTGTGATGAGGAGATAGGTATGATCGAATTTTGGGTTCTTCATGGTCGCGATCAAAGCAACAAAATCGCCTTTCACCACATCTTTCTCGAGTCGGGCATATTTGTACTGTTCGTAATTGATATATTTGTAGGGCAGGTTGGTCGTCACCGACGCGATTAGAGATCCAGGTTCAGCATGATCATAGGTGAATTCGACTGCCTGTAATTCTGCCGGAGTGAAGTACTCCATCCGTTCATTGCCATAGCGCCCGTACCAAAATACAACAATCAATGCCGCGCTTACCAATCCGATGGCGGCGGTATAACGCCAGGACGGCGGGTCTTTAATCAAGGGGAAAATGATGGCAGCTGCCAGGTAGGCGGCGAACGGCAAGGAGAACATATAGATGCGCATCAACATTTCGCCGCCGTAGGTCTGCATGATCAAAAGCGGGAATGGAGCCGCGACCAGCAGGGCTGCACTGGTTTCAAATGTGCCGCGCAGCCACTGGCGGACGAAACCAATCAAGGCTGCAAGCCAGACGCCCAGTGTAAGCACCAGTCGAATTTGGGTCACCACCATGTGGCCTGGGCTGCCATTCATACGGTCCACCAGGTTGGCATCCAATGCGTTTTCCAGTTGACCAAAGGCTTCCAACATGCCAGCCAGACGTCCAGCCATGAACGCACTGGCCATATAGGCAATCCACATACCACTGAGGATCAACATAACCACGGGCAAGATTTTTGGGGCAATGCGTTGAAACATCAACAGCAAAACAATCGACATGAGGATGGCGAACTGGGTTAGTTGGTGACTGGTGATGCTGACAAAGTAGATCAGCACGATCATCAGCAGGAAAAAAGCTTTTTGCAGCGGCGAGATTAAGGATGGGCTGGGATTCTCGCCGTGGAATATTTGCGTGATGAGTGACTGAATTTTTGGGAGCTTCTTTACCAGCTTCGATTCCGCGATTTTCGGCAGGATGATCTCGTTTTTACGGAACCATTTGACCAGAATCGCCACAATTACCAGGAAATAGAAAAAATTCATGGCCTGAGGCGAGAAGTAGTCCTGCCCAACCCAATTGGTCAGATAGAAAATCCAAATACCGAACCACACCAGCCGCCGCGAATTGGTCAGCGAGGTGTAAATCATCCACAATGGGCCTAGGTAGATCAGCTGGAAGAAAACCGGGGCCCATTGCAGGAATAAGACTGAACTATCCAACCCAGCGATCTGGGTGATCAATGCGCCCATGATGAAGAAGCCGGGCCAGTTAAAATAAGCGTCGATGCGCGGATTTACCATTTCGTTGCGAATGATGTAATCGATTATGCCGGCGTGACGCCAGGAGGGGCTGAATCGGGGAATGACCTCTATTACGGCGGTGATGCCGTACAACATAATCACCAACACTGCCATGTGAATAAATATCATCGCGGTGTTGAGTTTCGGCGCCGTCACCAACAGGCTGAAACTAATGGTCATAAGCGCCAGCGCAATGAACGTACCGGGCGGCAGAACAGAGACCAACCCCAGATCATTCATAAGGTTGACATTGATAAGCGGTAAGGTGAAAAACCAGATTACGATCCCCGAAACCAGCAGCAACACAGGTAAATATTCCGCTGGATGTTGACTTTTCAGTTTTTCCCACGAAATAGACAGCCAGCGCGAGGTGAATTCCACACCTGGAATCGGTTTCAGGCGCAGAGACTCAGATGCCTCTTGCGCCCAAAGATCTGGTTGGATGGGCTTGTTCGTTTCTTGGTCCACTCGATCACCATCCGGCTGGATTGCTGGTTTGCCTACTGAAATTAAGTGTAACATGCGCGTCAATGCAAACCCAGGTACTCAAAAGACTGCTTCGAGACAGTAAACTGGATATCATGACGTTACTTAATAATCAGCGGTAAAAACACATTAAATACCGGCGGGGGAGGAGTATCTGGCAGGTCGATGATGTTATGCACATAGAATTGCGCAGTGTCATCCCCGGCGATAACCACTAAGTTGGTGGTGCTATTTAACGATTGTTTGGTAGAAGCAGCGTTATTGATGTGGGTGAAATCTGGGAACTCGATAAATTCCTCTCCAGGCCCATCAACAAATTGCAGGCCGGGATCATCCAGATCGATATGCTTGTAATAAATCGCCCCGCTCATTTGTGGCGGGATCATTTTTGTGGCAAATATGTAGATCTCGCGATTTTCTTCATCGATCAGCAAGATAGGACGGGTCCAATTGTCTTTCACCTGGGCAACAACCCGCTGACTCCAGCTGCCAACATTGGGCAGGATGAGCAAGTAAACCAAGGGCTCGCCGGAATCTGGTGGATAAATGTCATTTAGCGAAGTTTTAACAACCGCAAAAACCTTTCCTGCCGAGTCTGCCTGAAGACTCTTGATATTTAAGTGGTCATCTGCGAATCGGTCACCGGAAACGGGTGTATTAAGCGACCACTCAACGTCTGGATCGGAATCTTCGTGAATTCCAAAATAAATAGCATGCTTATTTTGGTTGCTCCACATAACGCCAATGTTGCCGGAAAAAGCTACCAGGGTCGAAATATCGTCTATCGTAAGGTTAGTGGTGTTTGATAAATTTAGGATGCTCGGGGTGTCCCAATTTGTCAGCGTTCCGCGAGTACGGGAAATGTAAACACTTCTGGAAACACCGTCTGGGTTGATGTCCGTGAACGTCATCCATAATCGGTCGAGGCTGTCCTGATCGATGACCACAGATTCGACCCAATGGTTATAAACCACGGATATTTCACCAGGCGTATAGGTCTTGGATGTTGAATTGTAGTTGAACGAGACAACAAATATGCTTGGATCATCAGGTACGGGAATGATTGGCGGGCTAGTAGTGGGCGGTATCGCGGCTGAAGCGATAAACAATTGATTGCCAAGTGAAAGAGCGTCATGCGTTGAATGGAGCCGGTTATCGACTTGGACACCGGTCGTTGCCCAGGTCTGTGTACTCCAATTGAGCCAGTAGATCTCATGGGCATCGCTGGCTCTATTGTACATGACAGCCCACCACAATCCGTCGTGGAACCAGAGCTTGCTCTGTGGTTTTTCGCCGGTTGGCGCCCGGGCAGAACCGTAGGAAAAATCCTTATATCCAGTATCCGTTTGAGCTTCTACCAGATGGCGCGGTTCGAACCCGACCACCAGCAAGCAAATAATAACAAATAGGAATTGCAGCGATTTCGTTCTCATAAAATACGGTTTCCGATACGTGAGTGATTTTCGTTACCTCATTTCCAAGAGGCAAGGTGTTATCCCAGAAGTTTGTTTGAAGTGAATGTTCCAATTAACGTGGCGGTAAACCAACGCTTACTTGATCTTCGGAGAAGAAAGATTGGACGTTTTCTCCTCAGCCAAAGGGGATTGACTGTGCATCATTGACCAGATTCGTAAACCAGCCCAAACTGCCGCGGCAGATTGGGTAATTAACCAGGCAATTGCCATGCCTGTCAGACCATAATTGATCCCGGCATAGGTAGCCGCAACCACTCCCAGCGCTCCGGAAATCACACCAGTTATAGTGGCTTCTGTTAACCGTTGCGTACCACGGCAAACCGAGTAATACATTTGGATCACGGTGATGGGCAGGATAGCCAGCGCCAAAATCCGAAGCGGGGTTGTACCTGCCACGGCATAATCTCTGCCGAGCAACCAGAGCAGATAAGGTGCCAATGCGATAACCAGGGCTGCAGCGACCGATCCGCCAATCAAAGAATTTCGCAGGCCGATACGCAATGGCCGCTTGAAGTTTTCGGGATGGTGCGAAATTTCAGCGAAAAGGGTTTGCCCGATGGAGATCGGCACGATGAAGATCACCCAGGCCATCATCCAGACAGCATACCAACGCGCGTTATCTACCGGCGATAGCATTTCTGTAATGATGATCGGCAAAATCCAATTAGGTGCGCGTTCCGCCAGTGTGAGCAGGTAATTGGGCAGTCCTATCCCAATCAGCTGTTTGCCAGTCTGTGTGTTGACCGAAGCCTGGTAACGGTATTCGGGGATCGATTTTTGCAGTTGGATGGCCCCTAAAACGCAGGTTAGAAAACCGGAAGCAGCCCAGGCAGAAACGATCGCGATGGATGAGGAAGACCCGGCCAGCAAAGGCAAGACTGCTACGCCAACGATCGTGATTACCCCGTGCAGGATATTGCGAATTAATACCTGGTCGCCGCGTTTGATGGCGATTGAAACATGGTCCATCAGCACCAGAACTGCGCCAAAGAAGTTGATGGCGATGAAAAGCAGGGCATAGAGCGGAATCGCACTGACGATATTCAGTTCAGAGAAGAATGTCCTGGCAAAAACCAGAAAAATGGCTGCAGTCGCAAGCGATCCCGCGGCTACCAGGTTGAGGGCGGTGTTAATCATTTTGGATGGCGAATCCAGGTGCAGCGGATATGCTTTGATCACCGCGGCGCCAATACCGAACAGTGCCAACTGAACGCACAACATCATTGCCGAGACGACGCCGGAGGCGATGCCAACTTCGCGGGCTTCGAACAACCGCGCTGTGATCAGCCAGGCCAGGTACCCCAGGCCGGATTGGGCGATGCGTCCGAGAATCAAGGTACCGGCGTTGTAAAAGCGGGATACCTCCTGGCGTTTCTCGGGACTCAAATTCTCCCAAATCCGAAATAAACCCCGGGCACGCCGGGGCTCATTGGTTTTGAACTCTTGGGTGGCTGTCGAATTGTTCACAACCTTCATACCTGTGTCATCATCATTGACGGACCGTCGATTGGATCCAAACTTCAGGTTTAGCGATCCGTTCGGACAGTCCGCTGAAGATGGATGCGTAGTTGTATAAGAAATAGACGAAGAAGTAGCGAATCCATTTCGGTTGCAGGCGAGCAATGCTGATCAACGAACCGCGGATCGCTCCGGCGAATGGGATCCCAAGCAAAGGAAATGCCCGGATACCGTATTTTACAACCATGCGTCCCAGGCCTTTGCCGTCCTGCTGCCATTGGTCCTTGGCAAACGCGTAGGTATCACCAAACCAATGGCGCACTATCGTTTTATGCGAGACATTCATTTTATAGCCGGCGTTAATCAAGCGCCATCGGATTTCAATGTCCTCACCAGATCGGAAGCGTTCATCCAACGGATTGTCGAGCAGGACCTGCTTTTTAAACAGCGAGGCCATCAGGCCGGGCCAGCGCCGGCTGCGACCGTTGTTATGGTGATTAACCAGTGCCTGCCCCCAATAACCCGGACCGGAGTAGCTGATCAGTCCAGCTTGCAACGCGTCATATTGGTCGTCAATAAATTCCGAGTAAAGCTTTTCAAGCGCGCCATCCGGCAGGCTGATATCCACATCAAACAGCCCCACAATAGCGTTGTTAGCCGCGCGCACTCCCATCATGCGCGCGGCTGGCACCCCTAAACCTCCGTCAGAGATGACGACGACAGGGAATCTCTGTGCAATTTCGCGAGTTTTATCCGATGAAAGACCGTCAACCACAATGACCTCACCCGGATTGGCTTTGAAAATCGAGGTCAAGCACCCTTCGATCAGGTGTTCAGCATTACGGACAGGTACGATTACCGTTATCGGCAGCATATCAACCTCTACTCGATCCCTGCTGCTCGGACCACATATTGTATCTTTTCCACAATCGCATCCGAAGCTTTGTCCGGATCGAAAGACCGCGGCACACGCAAATAGAAAGCGGGTTTGCCAGCCAATGCCTGGAGTAGAATTTCCTCTTTCTCTCGGAAGGATTTTTCTAGTGAGATCAATCCGGAAGCGCCAAGAGTAGTCATGACCAATCGTGAGGTTTTCGGCAATTCAGAGAAGAAATTGCCAATCAGCCTGGTGGTCATCCATTGGGCGTCTTTTTCGAAGAATTGCGGCTCAGCGGAATCACCTTCAAAACGTTCGACGAACAAGGAGGCAGCCAGTGGCGCTCCGGTAGAGATGGCTAAACCAGGGAAAGCCTGCTCCGGTTGAACCATCATATGTTCGGGTGACCATTTGCGGGTTAATGCTGCCAATTTTGGATAGCGGGTGATCCACGGATGGATGCGTGTAGTCAGACTATGAATTGGTTTGGAGAGCGCCGTTGGCACCAAAGGCTTGTGCACCTTGGTAAAAAGATGCGGGTAGAGGGTGCGGTGGTAAGGTTTAATGAACATGGGTTTGGCAAATCCGAGGAGATCGGAATTGCGCGAGAGAAAAGTCCAATCGTCACCCATGAAAGAATAACCTGGCGTCCTTACCAGCTTCGACATAGTGCTGGTCTTGCCAGAGCCGCCCCAGGCAGGCATCAAAATTCCATGCCCCTTGTAATCCACGGTCATGGCGTGCAGCATGGCTGCACCATTCACGACCATCATACGGTCGATCAACGGCAGCGCCATATTGAGCAACTCGCCTTTGCCATGCAGCCGAATTCCAGTTTCATCTACAAAAATCTGAACATCCAGTTTTTCGATATACAGACCGTGATCATTGTAGAAAAAATCTGATTCACCATGGGCTTCGCCGTAAGCGCCGTCAATCAACGCCTCGAAGGTTTCGGAAATAGATAGATCAAAACGTTCCACACCTTTTGCGAGAAATGGACGAAACAAATCTTGAAACATGGCTGAGATTGCTGAGGAAGCCTCAACGCGAAAACCGCTGATGCCGTGCAGGTCAAATTCTAGCCAGTTCGGGTTAGTTCCATTCATATGGCCGTTTGATTTTACGAGTGGGTCGATATCTACGATCTCTGTTTTGTTGGCAGTGATGGTCATTCGAGTAATTACTCCAAAAAATTCATTTTGCCTGATCCAAGGTCAAATTGGGTGTGGCAATAGGATTGTTCTTATCCAGGAGCAGCATGAGCCGCCCCGCGATATATCCAGTAGTAGTAAATCCTAGCCCAAGTAGGATGGCTCCCGCCCTTCCGAAACCAGATACCTGGCCGCGAAATAAAGCATCTCCTAGACCGCGCAGAACGCCTTTTGGCAGCGTGCTGAAGGTATATGTCCGTTCATTCGAAAGTCCGGACTGGGTGCCTACCAGCTGCGACACGAGGGCTTTGGATAGCCCTTCTGCGTAGCAGCGCTGGGCGAAGTATTTCAAATTGGTGCGGGCAGCCGGCACCCGGTGGCGAACTTGAGCGCGCGGTTCATAAACAAATCGGCCTTCGGTATTGACCTGGCGGGCGCGAATGCAGAGTTCAGTTTCTTCACAGCCAGCCGGAAAAGTGCCAACCCGGCCGATATCGCTGCGAAAACCGCCTGCATTTCGGAACACTTCGCTCTGGAAAGCCATGTTGCAGCCGATCAAATTACGGACAGGACTGGTGACTTCCGGCATGCCGCGATAGGTACAGCCGACCACCCAGTTGAATTCTTCCGGGAACCAGACTGGCTGTTGGGCGATCCACCAGGGGATAATCGCACCGCCGACGCCCATCACATCTTGGTCAGAAAATCCTTGCTCCAGCAAGGCTAACCAATTTGGATCAGCGACTGCATCTTCATCCATAAAAGCGATTACATCGCCATGGGCAGCCGCGATCCCGCTGTTTCGAGCACCTGACAGACCGCGTTTTTCAACATTTTCAACCACAATCAACTCGGGAAACCGGGTTTTTGCCCGTTCAAATAAAGCCGGGTTATGGTCGATCGCCAGGATGATCTCGTCTGCTGGGCGAGTTTGGGAGCGCAAAGAATCAACCGCGCTGAGTAAATCCTCCCAGCGTTTTTCGGTGTATGCGCACACGATGATTGAAAACCGATTCATTATCCTAGCCTTTATCTTGCTTGCAAATTTGGCTTATGCCGGAATTGCAAGACTCTCCAGCATTTTAATGTCGTCCAAAGTAAATGAGTTTTGCTGCGGACGAACCAGTGTCAGAATACCAAAGCGGCTGTCATTCAAAGCCAGCGGGACCGCGATCGCGGACCGAGGCATATCTTGTTCCCAGGTGCGAGGCAACCAGCGTGGATCTTCATTCGTGTTGGCGATTAATGCCAATTTTCGGTTGCGCAGTACCCAACCGGCAACGCCTTGCTCCAAGACTTCGGACATGCTTTTTTCCGATGACTTGACCTTTTTATCGCCGTACACGATACAGCTATCCGCGACCTCACCTTTTTCATCCAGGATCAACAGACTGCCGCTTATAGCGTTCATCGCTTGAAGCGAAAGATGCAAAACCTGAGTCATAAGGTCGTTCAGGCTGTACCCTGCCGATAAGATCATGCCAATGGTTCGCAGCAGCTGCATGTTGATTTCGGGAGCTGTGATGGGCAGTTCTCTCGGTGATGGGGCATACTCTAACAACGGTTTCAAACCACGAAAACCCAGATAACGGTTCTCCTCCGCGGTGCGATACTTCTTTAACCGTTCCCGGACAATGGTTTTCAGTACACGCCAGCCATCTGGAATGGTTTGAAGTTTACCGACACCGAAGAAACGATACCCTTCGAAGCTGGGTACTTCAGTAACGTGCAACTGCTCACGGGCTGCCCGCAGATAAAGGGCGGTATCGATTTCAAAGCCTGGAGTATCGGAAACGTCCACAACTTCCAAGCAGTGGCGCCAGAAGGCATGGTAGCCATAGCACAGGTCGGTCCAATGGGTGCCGAACAGAAGGTTGCAACTGATGGTAAAGAAGCCGTTACCTAATTGGCGGATGAACGGCATGTCGGTGGTTCCAGCGCCATGTGCAAACCGGCTGCCTTTGACCATGTCCGCGCCCATCATCAATGCCTGGATGAACCGCGGAATTTCGCGTGGATCGTTGGAGCCGTCAGCATCCACAACGATTAATATTTCACCGGTAGCTGCATGGTAGCCAGCGTTCATGGCTGCGCCTTTGCCCTTTTTCTTTTCCATGACCACGATAATGGAGGGGAGAAGCGTTTGGGCGACCTCGACTGTATTATCCGTGGAGCGGCCGTCCACCAGAATCACTTCATCAATCCAGGCCATTGGCAGATATGGCAGCACCAGCGGAAGGTTCTTGGCTTCATTCAATGTTGGAATGATGACAGAAACCCGCGGACGCTGCCGGTATAAACTAACACCGCTGTTGGTGCCTTCTTCATTATGCATTGCTGAACGGCCGGTAAAATTAGCATCTTGTGCTAATTGGTTTTGAAGCTTGATGATCTGATCCATTACAACCTCTCTTTCAATTTGCCCCATCAATAAACGATAAGGATAAGTCCACTTGCCCCCCCAAAAAATTTGCACCTATAAGGCGTAGTCTACCCAGGGACTCTATAATTTCCTGGTTTAAGGCTGGTTTGCAGCCGCCGTTGGAATACCAGAAACCCCCTCTTCGAATGAGGAGACAAAGCGGGACATGAAATCTTCCATCTGACTTAGGGTGAGGAAATAGCATCCCTGCCGGCTTTGGATATGCGTGATGTGACCGCGCCAATGACTGCGATCGTCGTCTTTCCATAGACGTATTACAAATGAACTTAACTCTTGCTTATACAAGAATTCCATAGTTACCTCTGCTCACCTTCGTATGAAAGTAAGGATAAGCGCCTAGGTGCAAAAATAGGGCAAAAATTGGTAAAAAATTGATAAAATAGATTAAGAATAGTTAATATTTTGGGTGCTATGATACAATTTGGCTAACATTTCGATGAAATTCGGGTTTGAACGGGAAAATGTACCCTTGATGGGGAACTGTAAATGCTGCAGATCCGGTTGTTAGGTGTGTTTCAAATTGCAGTTGATGGCAATGTTTTACCATCTCTGCCGACTCAAAAGGCGATCGGGCTGTTGGGTTATCTGACCTTGCATTCTGGCAAGGAATTAAGCCGTGAGCACCTCGCCGAGTTGTTTTGGCCTGATCGTCCGCGCACAAATGCACGCCGGAGTTTGCACACGGCTCTGTGGCAAATCCGCTCTGTTTTCAAGGAAACCGGAATCGATCCGGATGAACTGCTAATGACCACCAGCAGTACAGTAACCTGGTCCCCAAATGTTGAATATTGGCTGGATGTGCCTGAATTTGAGAAAGGCGTGACACAGGGCTCACAGCAGCAGTTGCAAAGTGCAATTGACTTATACCGCGGCAGTTTCCTATCGAATGTATATGAGGATTGGTGTCTAGAGGAACGCTACCGGCTGGAAGCATACTATCTGCGGGCGCTTACCAAGCTGATTGCTTATTATTTGAATAACCGGCGTTTCAACGCAGCCATGGAAATCAGCCGGTTGTTATTGAAGGCCGATCAACTCAGTGAGGTTGCACACCGGGCAATAATGGTGTCGCAATATCAATTAGGAAATCGTTCAGCAGCGATTGAACAATTTCACGAATGTGTACGGCTGCTCAAAAAAGAATTAAATATCGACCCCTCGGAAGAAACACGTGAACTTTTTCAATCGATCTTAAATGAATCGATCACATACAACGAACCTGTCACCGGATCGCTTTCACCGGATATGGTGCCGGTGAATAAGCGGCATATCCCGATTGCCTCCGAGAAAGAACTGGAAACGACGGGTTTTTTTGGACGGGAGAAGGATTTTCAGACGGTAACGGATTGGTGGAATAATGGAAGCGAAGTGATCCTGGTTTTGAAAGGCGACCAGGGAGTTGGAAAGACCCGGCTGGCGCAGGAATTTGTGCGCCGGCTGCAATCCACTGGAGTAATGGTCGGCTTTGGGCGCTGCCTGCCGGTTGGCCAGGGCGTACCTCATTTCTCCATCCGAATGGCGCTATACGATTTGATCGTAAACTTGCCGCCAACAGTCAGGGCTACCATCCCAGACTGGCAGGCTGCAGAAATCTCTAGGGTTGTCCCGGAACTGGCTGATGTTCTGGGTGTAAAGCAAGCCAGCAGCACCGGCCAACTTGACCAAAATCAAATATTTTCTTCTTTCAGCAATCTGGTAAACACTTTGAGTAAATCGGTGCCTATTCTTTTTGTCATCGACGACATCCATTGGGCCAGTAAATCCACCTTCCATCTATTGGAATTTCTTATCCGATATTTGATATCGGTTCAAACCAGCGTCTCGAAAAAAGTCCGTTTTTTGGCAAGTTCCACCGAAATCACCATCCCTAATTTTCAGTCCATGGCATTGGTTCGCTTGCGGCGCGATCATTTGGTGTTGGAGATACCCGTTGGGAACCTGCTTCCGGAGGATGTGACGCAGTGGATTACCACAGCTTCTGGCGGGGCAAAAAATGCCCATCGGTTGGCGGATGCCCTCTATAACAAAACGCTTGGCAATCCTCTGTTCATTCGAGAAACCCTTACTGCATTGGTTGAAGATGGCAAACTCGACATGGACAAGATGAAATGGGAAGGGCCGATTCTAAAGACAGGGCCTTTGCGGCTGCCCCTGGCGGCATCCATTCAGCAACTGGTCGAGACGCGCTTACATCCATTAAAAGCACAATCCATTGAGACCGTTCAAGCGGCGGCATTAATCGGAACGTATTTCGACGTGGAAGAAGTGCAGATGATCGTGGCGCGTGATGAAGAATCGATTCTTAAGGATATTGAAGTTTTGGTCACCGCGGGAATTTTGATCATCAATGAACCACCAAAAAAGCATGAATTCGAATTCAGCCATCACCTGATCCAACAGGCAGTTTATGAAATGATTCTGCCACCGGCGCGTACATTGATGCACCGAAAAATCGCGCGAAGTTTGATCGAAAGTGCCGGGGAAAAAGCAGCATCCCGCATTCTCTATCATTATCGCAATTCCAAAGATGCCGAGGCGGTGGTACGGTGGGCAGTGATTGCTGCCAAACAGGCAATGGCTTTATCCGATTTTGCCAGTGCCGCATCAATGTTGCAGGAAGCGGAAGAAACCGGACAGGCGATTCAAATCCCGGCGGTGACCATGTTGGAAATCCTGCGCATGTTGGGAGAAGCCTTTTCAGCGACCCACGAGCGGGAGAAAATTTACCAATACGCAAAACGCTATGCCGAAATGGCGCAGCAGATGAATGTCCCCGGCTGGCAGGAGACCTCCGCCCGCTGGATGCGCATAGCCAGATTAGCAACCGGAGAACTGTCGCAGTTATAGCGATTAGGCTGGTCCCGGCAGCGATAAAATCCCCTTGTGGGGACGGGATTCGAAAAAAACTCTCGTTATAGCGAGAGTTTACTCGGAGCGGGAGCGATAGCATCCCACTGCGGGGACGGGATTCGAAAACAAAAAACTCCCAGAACTTTGAGAGTTTTTTGTCATTCGGAGCGGGAGCGACGGGCATCGCTCCATTTGCAAGTAAATTTGGGGGGTCAGACTTTCAGGCCAGTTGGAGACTTGAAAGACTGTCAAAATGCGCTTTTGGGCGAGATTTTTGCTTTTTAATGGGCTTATCTTGCCTGTTGGTGTCATTTTATAACGTGTTGTGAAAAACGGCAAGAAAGACTTAAGTTTTTGTTAGGTTTGCAGGACAATCTTGCTCGCTGATTTAAATTGGATCAGTTGGATGTCCCTCTCCCTGTCACATGTGGAATGAAATATCACCGGTTTTTGGACGCGAAATCGGGATGTGTAATCCTGCAAACCGTCGTTATAGAGCAGATTGATCTGCCCTGCCACTTTTGTTTTAACCTCTGGGGTATTTGCAACGATAAGCCACACGGTCATTGCGAGCAAAGCGATGCAATCTCCGGTTGTGGTTGCAGTCCATCCTGCTGGCACAACTAGTATAAAGGGCTCGCGGCGGTAGAAATGGAATCCAATGTCAGCGGTGAATATTCACAAGTGTACCGACAGAAGACCAGTTGTAAAGCCATTCTGCCTCTTTGGTGTCCATATTGACACAACCATGACTCATTGGCGTTCCGAAATTATGGTGCCAATAGGTCCCGTGAATTGAGAAATCACCAGAATAAAACATGGAATAAGGCACATCTGGCAGATAATAATCGTTGCCAGTCATGGTATATATAGGGTATTTGTCATAAATATGGTACTGTCCAGTCTCTGTGGGGTAGTTGTCTATCCCAGTGGATACCAGGAAAGAGGCTATCAGGTTGGTGCCATCATAGGCACGAAGCATCTGTTCGCTAAGATCAATGTCAATCCAATGATCTTCAATACCCTTCAAAACTACGGGCGTAGAGGTTTCCGTGGGAGGTGACATTTTGAAGGGATAATCATCGTGATGAAGGTCTACTCTTGCAAGGTTGACCAATGACACTTTGACCCAGCCTTCTTGACCGTCTGATGTTTTCACATAGACCCAGATATTATTACTCAGTCTTCCGAACAACAGCAACTTTTCGCCATAATTGAGTATACGGATTGATGAATAATAGGTGCCAGGTCCTGTGCGTAGATTGACATTATTTACCGCTATAAAAACCGTCGCTGGTGGAATGGGAGATGGCGTTTTGACAGGAAAATCATTATTCAGGCCAGCCCCTGCAAGATCGACCCATGACACTTTGACCCAGCCTTCTTGACCGTCTGATGTTTTCACATAAAGCCAGGTATTATCACTAGATCTTCCCAACAAAACCAACGGATCGGCGTAGCTGAGCATCCGGATTACCGAAAAGTTGGTACCTGGACCTGAGCGTAGAATAACACGATTACCGGAAACAAGAACCGTTGCTGGTGGAGTTGAGGATCGTGTCGGGGTTTTGGTCGCGGTGGGTTCTCTGGTGCCGGTTGCTTTGGCTGTCGCGGTGGAGAAAAGGCCTGACTCAAACGGCATATCACCATTGGCGGAGGTATAGGAACTGCTCGCGGGTATGAACTGACCACCCAGCATGACGACCAATAAAACGGTGATGAAAATCCAAAATCGAGACATTAGGGGTTTTTTTCGCTGCGTGGCCTGTATTGTGTCGATTGTGTCATTCATTAAAGTTACCTCCCGATGTTCACGCAATTGACCTCATCGCATGAAAATAACGACAATTATGGCGTCTTTTCGAGCTGTTCGAGCATAGTTTTGCTGGGTGCAAAACCTGGGTGATAGATCAGGCTGGTGCGCAGATCAGCTATAGCGCGAGTTCTGTCGCCAAGGGCATAATAGGATAATGCCCGCCAATAATAGCTTTCCTCCAGGACAGGTTCAGCCATCAGTCCAAGTGTCTGATTCGCCAGGGTGATGACGTCCTGGTATCGCTCTGCGTAGTAGTACGCGGCATAGGGGCCAGTCTCATACCAGAGGATGCGGTAGGGTCGAGACTTTACCTCGATATCCGGGTATATTCCGAAGGCTTTATCGAATGCGGCGGCCGCGTCAGGATATTTCTGCAGACCTACCAGGCTTGTGCCGGCGTTGAACCAGGCAAAGAATTTATCGCGCACCTCCGTTAGTGTGGAAGTTTCTCTCATTGCACGGTCATAAGCGATTTGATAAGCCTCTTCATCTGTTGCAAGATGACCCAATGCATTGAGTACGTCATTTTCTCTTTCTGGCGGGTAAACGACAATGAAGGCAAAATTATAGGATCGCCAGGCCTGCTCCAATTCGCTGTAGGAGAAATCAAACCCAATGAACGAATCCAATAGCTCCTGAGGAATCTCTGCGCCCCACGGGGTGTAGATCGTGAGATAGGAATCCTGGACGGTGAGGATTTGTTTCTCATCGTCGTAGCCGACCACCAGGTTGTAATGACCCATCCAGCCTTCATTTCTCAACGTAAACGGCTCGAAACTTTTTTCGATCATCACTGGAAAACCTGCGTTAAGCAAGGTCTTCAGCGTCTGCAAGTCACCACCATACCGCCAGAGGGCGTGCAGCGCGGTGCGTTCGTTGACGAAATCGACCAACTCGTAAGGATTTACGTTTACATCCTTCCCATTGGGTTTAAGCACCCTGCCTGCATCGCTCTGGTCTTTGCCCCATTTGTAATAGGAAAGATACATGGAAAGAGTGGCCGGTCCGCAGTTATTCATGAGCTGACGTTCTAAACGTATGCCTTTTAGTAGAACAGAAGATGGCTGAGATATGGGAGTAAGGGTTAGCGTAGGAATCGGAGTAAATAATGTTTCAGGGGTAAGATCGGTTGGAAGGGCGGCAGGCTGGGTGGTAGTAGGTTGAATAGTAGGGTTAGATGTACGTGTAGGAGTGGGGGCATTAACAGAATTTACGGTTGAGACCGGTGTTCCCACCTTTGCATCTTTAAGAGTGGATGGAACGAAGACTGCCAGATCAGGCGGTCTTAACCAGTATTTGACTGTCCTATACACTTCGCGGGAATGGTAGCTTACTCTTGACCAGACCGGTGGTAGACTCACTACCCCTGTTAGCAGGACAACGACAGTTATAATGGTCAGCCATATTCTTCGTCGTTTATTCTGTACCGTGGGGTTATCATCCATGTTTAACACTTCCTTACAATAGAAATGATGCCTACCTTTTGCGTAGATCACTCCAGAGGAACAAGGTGATAATGGGGAATGGGGATTGTAATCACTTGGCCAACTTGCAAATTAGCCAGATCGATACCAGGATTAGCCTGAATCAGGCCTTCTGGAATCGCGCCAAAACGGCTAGCCAGATCGGGTACCGTATCGCCGGGGCGTATGGTGTATTTATACAGGCTGCCTGCCTCCAGGCCGCGCTTGCGCAGCACTTCGAAGCCGTTTTGCCCCGTCATACCCAGGCGGGAATTGTTCCATTCATTGTAAATAATACCCTCACCAGACGAATGTGGATCGTAGAGCAGATAACGCAGAATTAACATACTTCCCCACATCTTATGCCCCCAGATCTGATACTGGTTGGTGACAGTGTAGGCGCGCCCCTCGGCGTCTACCTCGGTGACGATAAACATATGGTCGAAACCATGATCTTTGGCATATATATAAACAAAATCAGCAGGTTGCAACGGCCAGGCGGTAAAGTCAAACTCTGCGAGGGGAGTATCAAAGCGAAAAACCTCGTAGTCGCGTTCGGGAAACAGGCTCCAGGGGCGGCTGTTTAGAGAGGGGCTTGCCTGCCAGTATGACTTGAGATCTTGTACCGGGCCGGCCTGGATGGGTAGCAATCCAGCATCGCGTAAGATAGCTGCGGACAGCGGGCCGCATATATTCTCAGCAGATTCGCTCTTACCGTCCAAGAAATTGAGACTGTGCGCAATCTTCGTGGCATCTTCAGGGTAGAATGCCTGATAAGCCAACGCAGCCTGGCGAAGGCGTTCCTGCCAGGGTAAGACAGGAGTGCGGATAGGTGTGGGCGTACGCATGTCCGTGTATCCAGCCTCCAGCATCCAATGACAAATCAGTGGGCCACCATAACGGTCTGGCTCGGGATCATCACTTGTTACGGTGAGGCCGTTATTGCCGCGCAGATACCCGGCAGGGCCACTGATCTGCTCCTGGGCAGCGGCTGAGAGATCTATATCACCGATAGCAACGGCATGGATGTGGATTTTTGACCTGGATTCCCCCTCACCATCCTCGCGCAACCAGGCTGCAAACCCAACCGTGCGTAGCGCGCGGATGAGCGGGTCAATATCGCTATAAAGAATGTATTGTGTATTGGTGCGCATGACCGAGATATCTACAGCTCCGCCGCCGAGATGGGTGCCAAGGTTGTCCGCACTGTTGTTACTGTAACTGCCCTGGATGATGGATCTTCCAACCACATCAATCTCACCACCATACAGCATGGCGGCCCGCTGAAGCATTGCATAGGTTCTGGTGTTGATGGTGTGATCATTGATTTGTACGCGGGTGTAATCGTCAGGTGGCTGCCAGCAGCCAGCCGGTTCGTAAAAAACCGGGGTGGGGTTGGTTGGTATGACAAATGCCAGAACTGGGTAGCTGGCTGCCTCCAGGGTGGGTGGTGGAAGAGGTGTCGGGGTGTGGGATGGTGATTGGGTAGGTGTGGTTGGCCAGGTTGGCGAAACGGAGAGATATTCACCTGAAGGAGTCGATGTGCGTGGCGCAGCAATCTGGCAACTTGATAGACCGAGAATATGGAAAACTGCCAAAGCCAACAGCCACTTTGAAAATACAGTTCTACCACTCATCAAGGTTAGCATTCGGTTAATAGACGTACAATCTAATCTGTGACCCTATTTTTCATTTACTTTATAACAATTCTATAACGGGTATATATCTAAATCCCATCTAATTCATTGTAATGCAATAGCGAATTTGGTACGACCACACTTTGTAGCTGATAACTCGATAGGTGAAAAGGACTGGTAGAATAGCGGGTCTTTCATTAGAAGGAATGGAGAAACAAAGCGCACTTGGGTAAAGACCTGCTTGGGATCCTCGGAATTCTTCTATTACTGTTTGAAGTCTATCGTTTTCTACGAAGATATTGACTTGTCCATCTTCTGGAAAAAAAGAAAAAAGAAAAGCGAACCCGTAATCCGGCTGTTCTGCGACCGATGAGTGAACGTGATTGCCGGTTTTGTTGAAGGGACAAGGGCAAGTGGAGAGAAGCCAGGCGTGAAAAGCCGATCTCTTGGCAGATGCGGAAGAGGCGTGGAGGACGAAAGAAGAAGATTCAGACGGAAGGGTACTTCTGCCCGAATATAGCTTGCGAGTACTACGGAATCATAGAGGAAGGGATCCATGCGCTGGTAGGGTATGGGAAGCATGGAAAACAGGAAGAAATCTGCGACTTCAAGTGTCAGGCGTGTAGGAAGAAATTTACGACCAGGCGGAATACCATTCTCTACCAGCTGAAAAGCCGTTCGGAATTGGTTGTAAAGGTCTTGTGGCTGCTGGCATTAGGTGTAGATGTGTGCGCACTGGAAGAAGCATTCGGATTGCGAGGAATAACGATTCGTACCTGGCTATGTCGCAGTGGAATGCAAGGGAAAAAGCTGCATGAACGGTTCATGGCCGAGGTGAAATTAGTGCACGTGCAGTTGGATGAGTTATGGGCGAACCTCAGAGATCGAGGCCAGGATATGTGGCTGTGGATTGCTAACAATGCAAAGGCGAAGATCATTCCGGTCATGCAGGTGGGAGCGAGAAACCAGGAAATGGCGTATTCGGAGGTGCATGAGTTGAAAGGGCGACTGGCGGTAGGGTGTGTGCCCGTGTTCAGCACAGATGGTCTTAAGCCCTATTTTTATGCCTTGACCGCCCATTTTGGAAAGTGGGAAACGGCGGATGGGTAAAAGCCTGTCTGGGTACTCCTGAGCGACTTTGTTTACAGTCAGGTGATTTCGTTTGCTCGCAAACGCAACACCAAAAGCGTAGAAAAACAGTAGAGGTAGAGCGGCGGGTGTTGGTTGGAGAAGCTAACTCGTATGGTGAACGTCTTCGCCAGGCTGGGGTGAGCAGGCGCATTAATACATCTTTTGTAGAAAGACTGAACTTAACTGTGAGACAATGCGTATCCAAACTGACCTGCCGAACCTGGGGACCGGCGAAATTCACGCCGGAATAGATGGAACATCTGGAGTGGTGGCGGGCTTATTATCACTTTGTCCGACCGCAGGAGGGCTTGGCGGAGGAATTGGCTCAGCCCGTCAAACGCAAGGGCAAGCAGCAGCTCAGAAAGTACCGGAAGCGGACTCCGGCAATGATGGCTGGGCTGACGAATAGATGCTGGACGATAAAAATGTTACTGGCATAACCTTTATTGTGAGTTGGATGGGAAGAGGGATGCAACATCGTGAATATATGGACTTTAGCCTGACTCACAGGCTGGATTTAGCTGGGTAATAAGTGGTTTTAAACGAAAAACAGGCTGGTCGACGTGTCTTCGAGTTGTACACCACGGATAAATGGTGTACCTGTTTTTTTACAAGAAGCGGAGACCTCTTGTGTAACACCTTTCGTTTTTTCTTCGAGCGGGAGCGATAGCATCCCCCTGCGGGGACGGGATTCGAAATAAAAAAACTCTCGTTTTATCGAGAGTTTATTCGGAGCGGGAGCGATAGAATCCCCCTATGGGGAC
>Ga0209521_10000539_pt1 | contig 29580 bp, 34 predicted proteins | sample Rifsed19ft4_FD_184016 | JGI IMG/M metagenome (GOLD analysis project Ga0209521, IMG submission 184016) | Soil microbial communities from Rifle, Colorado, USA - sediment 19ft 4 (version 2) | ecosystem: Environmental > Terrestrial > Deep subsurface > Rock core/Sediment | place: Rifle, Colorado...
GACCTCCTCGGTGATCTCCGCGGGCTTCATCGCGAAGGCCTTCTCGAGCCCCGCGTACCCGCCGGTCTCCCGGTAGAGGACGAGCGTGTGAGAGCCGGGGAGGTGGAAGTTCCGCGTCAGGATCTTTTCAGCCATCTACGCGAGTCCCTCGAGGATCCAGTCAACCTTCTCGCGGGTCAGGTTCCCCTCGTAGCGGTCGTCCACCTGCAGCATGGGCGCCATCTCGCAGGCGCAGAGGCACTCGACGCCGAGGAGCGTGACGCGGCCGTCCGGGGTGGTCCCTCCGACCTCGACGCCGAGCCGCCCCTTGAGGTGGGCCAGCACTTGCTGGGCGCCAAGGAGGTGGCAGGTGAGGTTGTGGCAGACACTGATGACATGCCGCCCTTTGGGCTCCCGGAAAAAGAGGGTATAGAAGGTGACCACCTCGTGCACGTGGGCCGGCGACAGGTCGAAGAGCCCGGCGACGTACTCTTCGGCCTCCAGCGAGATGTGCCCGAACGCCTCCTGGGCGAGCTGGAGCACCGGCAGGAGCGCGGCCCGCCTGTCGGGATAGAGCCCCTGGAGCCGGCGGACCTCCGCCCGCTGCTCCGGCGTGAACTCTACCCTGACCGCGCCGCGCGCGTTCATCGATCGAGTTCTCCGGCGATCATACCTCGGAGGGGGGCTCCGCCTCCCTTCCGAATCCTCCCCCCGAGGGTTGCGCCGGCGAAGCCGGCGCTCGAACAGCCGCGAGTTCCGTCATCGGTCCAGCTCGCCCGCGATCATGTTGATCGAGCCGAAGGTGGGAACGATGTCCGCCACCATCTCTCCCTCGATCATCCGAGGAAGCGCGGCCATCGGCGGAAAGCACGGCGGCCGGCAGCGGACGCGGTAGGGCCGGTCGGTGCCGTCCGAGACGATGTAGAAGCCCAGCTCGCCGTTGGCGCCCTCCACCGCGAAGTAGGCCTCCCCCTTGGGAGGCCGGATTCCGTACCCGTCCATGATCAGCATGAAATGGTTCATGAGCCCCTCGATGGACCCGTAGGTGTTCTCCTTGGGAGGAAGGACGACTCGCTTGTCGGGGACGTTGAGGGCCCGGTGAAGGGGCCGCTCGATCCCCGCCAGGTTGGGCGAGAGCGTGATCGGGATCAGCAACAGTCCCTCGGTCTTCCCCTGCTTGCCGAGGTCCACGTAGCTCGCGGGGTCGATGGCGCGGCCCGCCCAATCAACGTTGATGGGGCCGCCGGGGAGCGCGTCCAGCGCCTGCTCGACGATCCGCATGGACTGCTCCATCTCGGCCATGCGGACCAGGTACCGGTCGTAGTTGTCCCCGTTCCGGCCGGTGGGGATCTCGAACTCCACGTGGTCGTAGGCCCAGTAGGGCTGGGCGCGCCTCACGTCGTACGACACCCCCGCAGCCCTGAGCAGCGGGCCGGTGATGGCGTAGGCAATCGTGTCCTCCCGCGAGAGCGCGCCCACGCCCACCATGCGATCCATGAAGATCCGGTTCCCCGTCAGGAGCTTCCCCACCTCCTCGAGCACCTGGCGGGTCTCCTTGAACGCCTTGCGCACCTTCACCCCGAACGCGTCCGGCAGGTCGGCCTTGACGCCCCCCACGCGCGCGTAGGAGATCGTGAGCCGGGCGCCGGTCACGTCCTCCACGAGCTCCCAGAGGTACTCGCGGGCCTTGATCATATAGAGGAAGACCGTGAAGGCCCCGAGCTCCATTGCCGACGCGCCGATGCACGTGAGGTGGTCCGAGACGCGGGAAATCTCGCTCATGATCACCCGGACGTACTTGCAGCGCTCGGTCACGTCGATCCCCAGCAACTTCTCCACGCAGGAGGCGTAGCCGAAGTTGTTGATCAGCGGGGACACGTAGTTGAGGCGGTCCGTGTAGGGAATGGCGTTGTTGTAGGGGCCGGCCTCGCACTCCTTCTCGAAGGCCCGGTGCAGGTAGCCGATCTCCACGTCCGCGTTCACCACGGTCTCGCCGTCCAGCTCGGCGAGGATGCGGATGACGCCGTGCATGGCCGGGTGGGACGGGCCCATGTTGACGTAGAGGTGCTGCGAGCCTGAGCCCGTGCCGCTTCCCTCGCCCAGATAAATCTCGCGTCTCGTCCGTTTAGCCATAACGTCAGTTGTTGGGCCCGATCAGGGGCTGGCGTTTGGTCACGGGATAGTCCTTGCGGAGCGGATGCCCCTGGAACTCTTCGTACATGAGGAGCCGCCGGAGGTCCGGATGGCCGTCGAAGCGGATCCCGAACATGTCCCAGACCTCCCGCTCGAACCAGTTCGCGATCGGCCAGAGCCCCACCGCGCTCGGCGCGCGCGCATCGTCCTCCTCGACGCGCACCTTGAGGCGCAGCCGGTGGTTGTGAGGCAACGAATACAGGTGGTACACGACCTCGAAGCGCGGCCCGAACTCGCGCTCAGGATACTTCAGATAGTCCACCGCCGTGAGATCCATGAGGACGTTGAACCGGAGATCGGGGTCGTCGCGGCAGAAGCGGAACGCCTCGAGGATCGCCGACCGCTCCACCACCGCCGTGGGATCGCCGTGGTGGTCGTGGGTCTCCACGATCCCCGGGCCAAAGGTCGAGGTCAGCCGGAGCAGTATGGCCTGTCCATCCATTGGAGGGGAAAGAGTCCGGGGGCCGCGGCTAGTAGCGCTGAGCCCCGGCCGCGATTTTCTCTTGGAGCTTCATGAGGCCGTCGATCACGCTTTCGGGGCGCGGCGGGCAGCCGGGAATGTACACATCCACGGGGATGATGGTGTCGATCCCCATGACGGTGGCGTAGTTGTCGTAAAAGCCGCCCGTGCAGGTGCAGACTCCGAAGGCCACCACCCACTTGGGCTCGCACATCTGGTCGTACACGCGCTTGAGCACCGGGGCCAACTTGTGGCTGATCGTGCCCACCACGAACAGCACGTCCGCCTGCCTGGGAGAGAAGCGGGGCAGCCCCGCGCCGAACCGGTCCACGTCGTAGTGCGAGCAGGCGGTGGCCATGTATTCCATGCCGCAGCACGCGGTGACGAACGGATACTGGAAGATGGAGTACTTGCGGGCCCAGCCGATGGCCTCATCGAGCTTTCCCGTGAAGAACCCGCCTAGTCCCATTCGAGGCCTCCCTTCTTCCACATATAGAGGAACCCCAGCATGAGGATGCCGAGGAACACGAGCATCGCGAGATAGCCCGACCAGCCCAGCGGCCGGACCTGCACCGCCCAGGGGAAGATCAGCATGACCTCGATGTCGAAGATGATGAAGAAGATCGCGACCGTGGAGAACTTGATCGCGAAGCGGCCCTCCGGGAGCGCCAGCGGATCCTTCCCGCACTCGAAGGGCTCCGCCTTGACCGCCGTCACCCGCCGCGGCGCGAGGAGCGCCGGGAGCCCCATCATGGCGCCGCCCACCAGGAGGGCGATGCCGAAGACCAGCAGGATGGTCACGTATTCCACGCTCAGCTCCCGATGGCGGCGACCTGGCGCTTGGCGTGATAGGAGCTCCGCACGAGCGGCCCCGCTTCGACGTGGGCGAACCCCAACCGCGCGCCTTCCTCCGCCAGCTCCCTGAACTCGTCTGGGCGGTAGAAGCGGGCGATCGGAAGGTGCTGCGGGGACGGGCGGAGGTACTGACCGAGCGTGAGGATGTTCACGTCGGCGGCGCGGAGGTCGCTCAGCGTGGCCAGCAGTTCCTCATGCTCCTCGCCGAGCCCCAGGATGAGGCCGGACTTGGTGAGCAGGTCGGGAGCGGCCCGACGCGCCCGGCGGAATAGCTCCAGGCTCCGCTCGTACCTACCGCCATGACGCGCGACCTTGTAGAGGCGCGGCACTGTCTCGATGTTGTGATTGAGGATGTCGGGCCGGGCGTCGAGGACGGTCTGGAGCGCCTCCGCGGAGCCCTGGAAGTCCGGGACCAGCACCTCCACCCGACAGCCCGGCGCCTCGCGGCGGATGGCGCGCACCGTCGCCGCGAACACCGCGGCGCCTCCGTCGGCCAGATCGTCCCGGTTCACCGACGTGACCACCACGTGCTCCAGGCCCAGTGCCTTGACTGCCCGGGCCACGCGTTCCGGCTCCTCGCGATCCTCCCACACGGGCCGACCGTGAGCCACCGCGCAGTACCCGCAGTTCCGCGTGCACACGTCGCCGAGGATCATGAACGTGGCGGTGAGATCCTCCCAGCACTCGCCGATGTTCGGGCAGTGGGCCTCCTCGCACACGGTGTGGAGGTTCCACTCCCGCAGGAGGCCCTTGAGACGGATATAGCGGGGCCCGCCCGGAGCTCGGACCTTGAGCCAGTCCGGCTTCCTCGGGCTGGGGTGGAGAGGAGTTTCCAGGAGGGGGAGCGAAATCCCCATGGCGCGCGTTCCCTTTACCCGATTCATTATGCCACAAGAAGGGCTCCCGCTTCACGGGAGCCCGAGGTCCTGACCGGCCGCGCGGAAGGCATGGCCACCGCGCGACGGCAGGAGCGGAGATCGGGCCCGGAAGACGGAAGCGGCGCAAGATTCCGGCGGGGCTGGGCGTGGCGACAGCCCGGGTGCCCAGCCCAGGTGATTGGTGCCGAAGGGGGGACTCGAACCCCCACGGGTTGCCCCACACGCCCCTCAAACGTGCGCGTCTGCCAATTCCGCCACTTCGGCGCCGGCGAAGGGGGAGTATCTCACCGGGCGGGCCAGACTGTCAATTCGGCGCGGCCGGTCCCCGCGTTCCCGCGCGGGCTTTGCCCCGACCCGCGCCACCTGGCGCGGGTGCCCGCAGAGGTGGCTCGCCTTCGCTCGCGCATTTCCCCAGAGGGAAAGGGGGCGGAGCCCCTCTCCGAGGATATTCGGCGAGAGAACCGTCCCAGCGCCTACCTCCCCCACCGGACGAAGCGGCCGATGGCCTGGCGCAGGCGCGGGTCCAGGGCGTCCCGGATCCCCTCGCCCAGCAGGTTGTAGCAGAGCACGGTGACCAGGATCGCCAGGCCCGGGTAGAGCGAGAGCCACCACGCGATCTCGATGTAGCCCTGGCCGTCGTTCAAAATGTTCCCCCACGTGGCGTACGGGGGCTGGACGCCGAGGCCAAGGAAGGAGAGCCCCGACTCGGTGAGGATGGCGGCGGGGATCCCGAGCGTCATGGCCACGAGTACCGGGGGCATCGCGTTGGGAAGAATGTGCCGCCAGATGATCCGGAACGCGCTTGCCCCGATGGACTGCGACCAGATCACGAACTCGCGCTCCTTGAGGGACAGAAATTCGGCGCGGACCAGGCGGGCGACTCCCATCCACCCGGTGAACCCGATCACCGCCATGATGGTCCAGATCGACGGCTGGAGAAAGGCCAGGACGGCGAGCAGGAGAAAGAAGCGGGGGAAGACGAGCATCAGGTCCACGAGGCGCATGATCACGCCGTCCACGACCCCGCCGTGGTAGCCGGACAGCGACCCCAGCAGCACGCCGATGATCGTCGCGATGCCCACCGAGACGAAGCCGACGGCCAGCGACACCCGCGCGCCGTAGAGGATGCGCGACAGGACGTCCCGGCCGATCTGGTCCGTGCCGAGCAGGTGCACACGGGAGGGGGGCTGGAGGATCTTCTTCACGTCGGGCTGGATGCGATAGGGATCGTAGGGGGCCAGAACCGGCGCGAATACCGCCATGAGCACCAGCAGCGCCACGACCACTCCCCCCACGCAGGCGAGCTGGTTGCGGGAGAACGTCCGCCAGAACAGCCGGATCTCGCCGCGGGCGCGCGGGGGCATCGCGTCACCGCCTCACGCGGCGGCCGACCCGGATGCGGGGGTCCACCAGCCCGTAGGAGATGTCGGCGAGGAGGTTGGCAACGAGCGTGAGGGTGGACACGATGACCAGGTTCCCCATGATCACCGGGTAGTCGCGAGAAAAGACCGCCTGCACCATCAGCTGGCCCATTCCCGGAATGGCGAAGATCCACTCGACGATGACGCTGCCTCCGATCAGCCCCGGCAGCGACAGGCCCAGGATCGTCACCACCGGGAGGAGCGCGTTCCTGAGCGCGTGCTTGCCGATCACGGCCTGCTCCGAAAGCCCCTTGGCGCGCGCCGTCTGGATGTACTCCTGCCTGACCACTTCGAGCATGCTCTGCCTCATGTAGCGCGAGAACCCCGCGAGCCCGCCGAACGTGGCCACCGTGATCGGCAGGATCAGGTGGGCCCCGAAGTCCCGCTGCTGCTTCCAGAAGGACAGGTACTCCCAGTTGAAGTCGCGGAGGCCGGAGATGGGCAGCCAGCCGAGCTGGATGCCGAACAGGATCTGCAGCAGGACGGCGAGCCAGAAGTCCGGGGTGGCGAAGCCCACGAAGACGAACACGGTGGTGACCTTGTCGAAGACCGAGTACTGGCGGGTCGCCGAGAGGACCCCGATCGGCACCGCCAGCGCCAGAATGATCAGCATCTCGATGATGTTCAGGAAGAGGGTGATGGGCAGGCGCTCGCCGATCTTCTGGAGGACCGGCTTGCCGTCGGGGGCGAAGGAGCGGCCAAAGTCGAGCACGGCGATCCGCTTCAGCCAGTTCCAGTACTGGATGTGGAGCGGCTGGTCCAGGCCGAATTCCGCCTGGAGCGCCTGGATGATCTTTGGATCTATCTTGCCGAGGTCAGGGTTGATGAGGAAATCAAACGGCCCGCCCGGGGCGAGCTGGATCACGAAGAACGAGATGAAGGTGATACCGATCAGGAGCGGGAGGGCCAGCGCAAGCCGGCGGAGCGCGTAGAGGAGCATCTAGAAGACTCGGAGGGCTCGTAGTGCGCTCCCGGCCGCTCGACATGACGAAGCGCGCGCACAGGTCAGGGAGTGCATGAGGGCATTCGCGGGTCTTCTAGCCGGAGGTGTACCGCTGCCGCTCTTTCGGGACGTACCACTTGTTGAAGTTGTAGATGATCCCGTTCGGCGACGGCTCGATCCCGTGCACGCGCGAGGCCACGACCGGCAGGGCGTCCCGGAAATAGAGGAAGATGATGGGCTGGTCCTCCGCCAGGATCTCCTGGAACCGCTCGTAGTATTTTTTCCGCTCCTCCCGCTTGCAGGAGGCGCGCCCCGACTCTAGCATCTGGTCCGCCTCGGGGTTCGCGTAGGAGATGTGGTTCAGCTCGTCGGGGCCGGTCTTGGAGGAATGCCACACGTCGAACTGGTCCGGATCGAGGCCGATCCCCCAGCCGAGGATGATCGCCTCGTACCGCCGCTTCCTGATGAACTCCTTGATGAAGGAGGCCCATTCCAGCGTGCGGATCTCCGCGGCCACGCCGATCTCGCGGAGCCGCTGCTGGATGATCTCGGCGATCTTCTTCCGCTCCTCGTTCCCCTGGTTGGTCAGGATCGTGAAGGCGAACGGCTGGCCGGCCTTGTCTACGATCCCGTCGCCATCGGTGTCCCTCCACCCCGCCTCGGCGAGCAACTGCTTGGCCCGGGCCGCGTTATACGGGTACCGCGCAACGTTGGGGTTGTAGGCCCAGGTCCCGGGCTTGTAGGGGCCCGTCGCCTCGCGGCCCTTCCCGAGGATGACCCCGTCGATCAGCTCCTGCTTGTTGATCGCGTGCGCGAAGGCCTGCCGGACGCGACGGTCCGCGAAGCGAGGGTCCTTGAGGTTGAAACCAAAGTAGGTGTAGACGTTGGCCGGGTACTCGTACTTGTGGAATGCCTTGCGGAACGCGGGGTAGTTGGTCTGGCGCACAAACTGAATCGCGGTGAGACTGCCGACATAGTCCACACCCTTGGCCTTCAGCTCGAGGAAGATCGTGGACTGGCTGGGGATGATCCGGTACACGATCCGCGAGAGGTACGGCCGGCCCTCGAAGTAATCCGGATTGGCCACCACCACGACCTTCTCCCCGCTCTTCCACTCCACGAACCGGTAGGCGCCGTTCCCGACCGGGTGGCGGTTCTGCGGCGCCTCGCGCAGGACCCCCCCTTCAACGTATCCGGCCAGCTGGTGCCGGGGCAGCATCCAGATGCCCCAGGTCTCCAGCGCCTGGGCGAAGGGCTTGGGGTACGTGATGCGGACCGTGAACGGGTCGAGGACCTCGACATCCTTGACCTGCAGGAAATCCTCTTTGTACGCCGTCGGGGTCTTGGGATGGATCATGGTCTCGTAGGTGAAGCGCACGTCGTCCGCGGTGAACAACCACCCGTCGTGCCACTTCGCGTCCTTGCGAAGCCTGAACGTCAGGGTCAAGCAGTCCTTGGAGACATCCCAGGATTGGGCCAGGCTGGGGACGAGGGTCAGGTCCTTGTCGCGCTTGACGAGCCCGTCGTAGATCAGGTTGCCGACCGCGTGGGAGGCGCCGTCCGAGGTGATGTTAGGGATCAGGCCCTGGATGTCGCCGATGGAGGCCTCCACAAAGGTGTCGCCGTAGGCCGGCGGCGACGCCGACGCGCGCACTTCGCCCTTCCCCTCCACGTCGATGCCGCAGCCCGCCAGCGCCCAGAGCGCAGCCGCGACGAGCAGGAAGGGCGCGGCGGGCCGCTTCATTTCTGACCCGCCGGCGATGGAGCGGGCTGCTGGACGGGGGCGGGCTGGGTCATGACGGACGCCGCCCGGCGGGACGCCAGCATGGCGAGGCTGACGGACGTCAGCATGAACACGAGGGCCACCACCGTTGTGATCTTGCCCAGGAGCGTGGGCGTCCCCATGGAGCCGAAGACGGTCTGGCTGCCCGCGCCGCCGAAGGCCGAGCCGATGTCGGCGCCCTTGCCGGCCTGCAGCAGCACGATGGCGATGATGGCGAAGCTGACGATCACGTGGAGGACGACGAGCAGAGTGTACACGCCTTACTCCTTTGGGTGGGCGCCGCCGCGGGCCACGGCCTTCCTGACGATCCCGGTGAAGCTCTGCGCCTGGAGGCTCGCGCCGCCCACGAGCGCGCCGTCGATCTCCGGCTCCCGGCAGAGGTCGCCCGCATTGTCGGCCTTGACGCTGCCCCCGTACAGGATCCGGATCGCCTCTGCCGTTTCCTTGGAAGCCAGCTCCGACAGAAGTCCGCGCAGGTAGCCGTGAACCTCCGAGGCTTGAGCGGGGGTGGCGTTGACCCCGGTCCCGATCGCCCAGAGGGGCTCATACGCCACGATACACCGTCCGAGGTCTTCAGGCGAGACCCCCCCGAGCCCGGCCCGCAGCTGCCCTTCGACGACCGTGAAGGTCAACCCCTGGCGCCGCTCGTCGGCCGATTCCCCCACGCACAGAAGCGGCGTGAGGCCATGGGCGAGCGCGGCCCGGACCTTCCGGTTGACCTGCGCATCGGTCTCGCCGAGATGCTGGCGCCGCTCGGAGTGGCCGATGATCACCAGGCGGCAGCCGAGCTCCGCCAGCATGGCGGGCGATACTTCGCCGGTGAAGGCGCCCTGCGCTTCCCAGTGGCAGTTCTGGGCGCCGAGTCCGATGGGCGACCCGGCCAGGACCTCGGCGACGGCGGCGAGGGCGGTGAACGGGGGGCACAGGACGACCTCCGCCCGCGGGCGCTTGAGGGCATCCCTCACCGCGCTCGCCAGGGCTCGGGCCTCGCCCAGCGTGCCGTGCATCTTCCAGTTCGCGACGACGAACGGGGTGCGCATCACGCGCGCTCCGTGAGGGCCGCCACGCCCGGAAGGATCCGCCCCTCGAGAAACTCGAGGAACGCGCCGCCGGCGGTGGACAGATAGCCGATCTTCTCGGCCACCCCGGCCTGCTGGACGGCGGCCACCGTGTCGCCGCCGCCGACGACAGAAAAGGCGTTACATCCCGCCACAGCCCGGGCGAGGTCCACGGTGCCCCGGGCGAAGCGCGGGCGCTCGAAGACGCCCATGGGCCCGTTCCAGACGACGGTCTTGGCCCCGCCGAGGGCCTGGGTGAACCGCCCAAGGGTCAGGGGACCGATGTCCAGCCCCATGAGGTCCTCCGGCATCTCCCGGATGCCGACGGTGCGGCTCTCGACGCTCTCGGGGCTCTCGGCCACGACGGCATCGACGGGGAGCCCCACCGATTTTCCGCGCCGGCTGGCTTCGCCCAGCACCCGCCGCGCCATCTCGATCCGCTCGGGCTCGACCAGCGAGCGCCCGACGCCGTGGCCGAGGGCGCGCAGGAAGGTGAAGGCCATGCCGCCGCCGATCAGGAGCGTGTCCACCTTCTCGAGGAGATGCTCCACCAGCGCGAGCTTGTCGGAAACCTTGGCGCCGCCCAGGATCGCCACGAGCGGGCGCTCCGGCCGCTCGAGGATCCGACCGAGCGCCTCGAGCTCCCGTCGCATGAGGAGGCCGGCGGCCGCCGGGGACAGAGACCGGGTGATCGCCTCGATGGAGGCGTGGGCTCGGTGGGCCGACGCGAAGGCGTCGTTGACGTAGCAATCTGCCAGCCTCGCGAGCGCCCCAGCAAAGACGGGATCGTTGGCTTCCTCTTCGGGATGGAAACGGAGATTTTCCAGCAGGAGCACCTGGCCGGGCTCGAGCGACCGGGCCCGGGCTTCGACGGCCTCGCCCACGCAATCAGGAGCGAGCGGAACCGGCTGACCCAGCAGCTCCTCGAGGCGCCTGGCCACCGGAGCCAGCGAGTACTTCGGGTCGGGCTTCCCTTTCGGGCGCCCCAGGTGGGAGGCGAGGATCACGGAGGCCCCGGCTTTCAGGCAGTGCTGGAGCGTCGGGAGGGCGGCCTGGAGCCGGGTGTCGTCGGCGACCTGCCACTCCCCAGCCTCCGGCCGGGGGCCCGCCAGCGGGACATTCAGGTCCACCCGCAGGAAAACGCGCTTGCCCCCGAGGTCGAGATCCTCGACGCTCAGCTTCGGCATGTGGGCCGGCGAGCGCGCTCGCTCAGAGCGACTTCGCCATGAGGCGGATGAGGTCGCGAATCCGGCAGGAGTACCCCCACTCGTTGTCGTACCAGGCCAAGACCTTGATGAGGGTCCCCTCCACGACCGCCGTCGAGGGAAGATCTACGATCGCCGAGTGGGAGTTGCCGTTGAAATCCGACGAGACCAGCTCCTCGTCGGTGACGTCCAGGATCCCCCGGAGGGGGCCGGCCGCCGCCGCGCGGAAGGCGTCGTTGATCGCCTCGACGCCGGCCGGCCGCTCGAGCTCCGCCACCAGGTCCACCACCGACACGTTGGCGGTCGGAACCCGGATGGCGATCCCGTCGAGCTTCCCCTTGAGCTGGGGCAGGACGAGCCCCACCGCCGTCGCCGCCCCGGTCGTCGTGGGGATCATCGAGAGCGCGGCCGCGCGCGCGCGCCGGAGATCCTTGTGGGGGAAGTCGAGGACCGGCTGATCGTTGGTGTACGAGTGGACCGTGGAGGCGAAGCCCCGCTTGATGCCGAACCGATCCACCAGCACGCGGGCCACGGTGGCCAGGCAGTTGGTCGTGCACGAGGCGTTGGACACCAGGTGGTGGCGCGCGGGGTCGTAGGCCGACTCGTTGACGCCGAGGACGATGGTGACGTCGGGATCCTTGGCCGGGGCCGTGATCACGACCTTCTTGGCGCCCGCGGTGAGATGCTTGGAGGACGTCGCCCGGTCCCGGAAGAGGCCGGTGGATTCCACCACGACGTCCACGCCCAGCTCCTTCCACGGCAGCGCCGCGGGGTCCTTCACCGAGCAGACCCGGACTTCCTTGCCATCCACGAAAATCGAGTCGCCCTTGGCGACCACCTCGGCGGCCAGCGCCCCGTGGACCGAGTCGTGCTTCAGCAGGTGGCCAAGCGTCTTGGCGTCGGCCAGGTCGTTGACCGCCACCACGTCCAGCTCTTTGGTCCCGAGGGTGGCCCGGAAGAACACCCGGCCGATCCGTCCAAAGCCGTTGACACCGACCCGAACGCCCATGTGGCGGCTCCTTTTGTTAAGACGTGAAGGCTGCGTGGCAACCGGGGAAGACATTATAAGTGGGCGCCAACGAGACCGTCAATGGCCTCAAGGAACGCGCGCGAGGGTGAGGACCCCCACGGCGCTGGCGCCCGCCTCGAGCAACACGCGGGCGCACTCGGCGACGGTGGCGCCCGTGGTGAAGACGTCGTCGATCAGCAGCACGTGCCGGCCCTCCACCGCCGCCGACCGGGATAGCGTGAAGGCGCCCCGGACGTTGGCGCGGCGCCGCTCGGCGTCCAAGTCTGTCTGCGACAGCGTGGGACGCCGGCGCCGGAGGGCCCTCGGCTCGACCGGCACCCCCCACCGGCGGCCGACCCGGTTCGCAAGGAGCACCGACTGGTTGAACCCCCGCTCGGCCTCGCGCGACGGGTGCAGGGGAACCGGCACCAGGCAATCGACCGCGCCGACGGCAAGCATGGCGGAGCCGGCCTCGGCCAAGAGGTCGCCCAGCGGGCGGGCCAGCGCCGTCTTCCCCTCGAACTTCAGCGCGTGCACCGCCTCCCTCACGCGCTCGCCGTAGACCGCCGCAGCCCGAGCGTAGCCAAAGGGCGGGCGACGGCGACGGCACGGCTCGCAGGGGGACCCCTCCACCGGCCGGCCGCCCTCAAAGGCTGGGAAAGGGCGCCCGCAGGTGCGGCAGTACGGCGGGGGAAGCCGCTCCAATCCATCCCAGCAGGGCCCGCAGAGCGGATCCCGGCGCCCTTCGTCGAGGCGCGCGCGGCAGAGCGGGCAGAAGGGGGGAAAGAGCAGATCGACGAAGGCGAGGGCCCACTCCTTCCACAAGGGAAGCGAGTCAGGGCTGGGAGGTGTTCCAGCGTCCGCAGCCCGGGCAGCGGTCCTGCCAGCGGGCGTGGGCGAGGCCGCAGGCCGAGCATTGGTGCGGCCACTCGAAGCTCTGCGTCAGCGCGAGGGCACGCCGGTATTCCTGGAAGGCGTCGGGGCCCTGTCCCCGGCGCTCGAAGATCGCGCCGAGGTAGGCGTGCAGTGGCGCGAAATCCGGGGTCCGGACCTCCACCTTTTGAAATTGATCGGCGGCCTCGTCGAGCATTTCCAGTTCGAAGTACACCCGTCCCAGGGCGAACGCCAGCGCCAGATCCTGGGGGGCGCGGGCCAGGGCATCCTGGTAGAGGGCGATCATGCGGCTCGGCCGCCCCTCGGCGCGGTACCGCTCCTCCAGCCGGCGCAGGAGGACCGGCGCCGGGGCGATTTCCAGCGCCCGTTCCCAGCTTCGGATGGCCTCCCGCTGGTCGCCGGCCTTGAGGGCGGCATCACCCAGGGCGACGTGGGCCGGGAGGAACCCCCGATTCGCCCGGAGCGACTCCTTGAAGTGGCTCAAGGCCTCCTGCGGCTTGCCGTCGGCGAGGAGGCGCTTGCCGACCTCGTAGTGAATGCCGGCGAGCCAGTCGAGCTCGGCCGGCCGCTCGGCCTCCGCGACAAGATCCACCAGGCGCTGCTGGGCCCTCAGCGCGTCGCTCCACCGCCCCTGCTGGAGCGTCAGATCGCGGATGGCGCGGAGGGTCGTCAGGTGGGTGCGGTCGCGCTCGAGGATCCGCCGGTAGGTCGCGAGGGCCTCGTCGAGGCGCCCCGCCCGCTGGTAGTCCAGGGCGACGGCCAGCAACGTGTCCGCGCGCTCTTCGCTCCGGAGCGCCTGGAGGTGGTGATCCAGCGCCGTCTGGTGATCGTTCCGCGCGCGGGCCAGCTCACCGAGCCGCAAGTGCGCTTCGGCGTGCCCCGGCTCGCGGGCGAGGAGCTCCCCGTAGGCCTCGGCGGCGGACGCCGGCTTCCCCGCCAGCTGGGCGTCCACCCCGCGATGGTAGAGCTCGGCGAGGCTCTCCTCCCGCCGCGCGCGACGCGCGACCGTGTAGTCCCGGAACGTGCGGCTCAGATCGCGCAGCAGGGTCAGGAAGAGGGCGACGCACGCGCCCCCGAGGAAGGCGCCCACCACCAGCGCCATCAGCGGAACGTCGTACTGCCAGTCTGGGGCGAGCGAAAGTCGGACACGCCCCGTGTTCAGGGAGGTGAGGTACGCGACGAGGGCACCGAAGAGGAGGGCGAGCAGGAAGCCGAGGCGGAGTGACACGGCAACGCCTTACCCCGTGGCCATTCGCTCCTCTTCTTCGATCGCGCGCTGGCAGCCGATGCAGTACCGGGCGAAGGGAAGGGCCTCCAGGCGTTTCTCCGCGATGACCTCGCCGCACCGCTCGCAGGACCCGAAGGACCCCTCGTCGAGCTTCTGAAGCGCCGTCACCACCTCTTTGAGGAGGCGGCGATCGCCGTTCCCGAGCTCGAAGAGAAACTCGCGCGTGTAGGCGGTGGTGGCCTGGTCGCCGAGATCCTTGATGGAATCGTCCTCCTGGCCTTTGCCGTAGAGGGCGCTCTTGCCGACCTCTTCGACCAACTGGCGGTGCTTCTCCACCAGCATCTTCCGGTAGTGGGCCAGACGATCCTTCCTCATCGTTCCCTCCTCGCCGCGGGGCGACCCCGTCGGTTTGAACGCATACGCTACCACGGCCTGTCAAGGAAATCAACCTGGCCGACTCAGCGCTCGACCGAAAGCAGCGGGGCGTCGCCCCAGAGCCGCTCCAGCGAGTAGAACTCCCGTGTCTCGTCGAGAAAGACGTGCATGACCACGTCGCCGTAATCCAGCAGCCGCCATCCGCTCTCCGCTGTTCCTTCGCTGTGGTGCTGGCGGATTCCCGCCGCCTTGAGGGCCAGGCGGATCGCCTCGATGATCGTCTCCATCTGGGTGGTCGAGTTGCCGCTGCAGATCAGGAAGAAGTCGGCGACCCCGGAAATACCCTGCAGGTCCAGCACGACGAGCCCGATGGCCCGCTTCTCCAGCGCCGCCCGCGCGCCGATCTGGACTTTTTCCGTGGCGGTCAGCGGCGGCATCAGCCCTCGTCGCGGTAGAGGCGATGCTCGAGGACGTAGGCCCTCACGGCCTCCGGCATCCGATATGTCAGCGACCGGCCTTCCCGCGCGCGCCGCCGGAGGTCGGAGGAGGAAATCGGCAGGGAGGTGGCCGCGACGAGCAGGACCCCCTTGCCCGCGGGCTCCGCCGCCGCGAGCGGTGGCGGGACCCGGATCCAGCACTCCTGGCCGATCTCCGCCAGCACCTTCTGCGCCTGGATCCCGTCGGGATCGAAGGCGGACTCGGCCCGCGGGATGACGACCAGGCGCGCGAGCCGGGCCACCCGCTGCGGGTCCCGCCAGGAGAGGATATCGAGGAACGTCTCGGAGCCGACGAGGAGGAAGAACGCCACGTCGGGCCCCCCCTCCTGCTGCAGCGCCTCGAGCGTGTCCACCGTGTACGACGGCCCGGGCCGGCGGAGCTCGAGATCCGACATCGCGAAGCGCGGGTTGCCGCGAATGGCCAGCTCGGTCATGGCGTAGCGGTCCCCGGCGGGGGCGAGCCCGCGGGCGGGCTTGTGGGGCGGGGCCGACGCCGGGACGAAGAGGATCCGGTCCAGCCGGAGGAGCTCCAGGATGTCTTCGGCCAGCAGCAGGTGACCCAGGTGGATGGGGTTGAACGACCCGCCGAAGACCCCGACGCGCGGCAACGCCGGCCTACTCCCGCACCTGGCCGTCGCCAAGCACGACGAACTTCGTCGTCGTCAGCTCCTCCGCACCCACCGGGCCGCGCGCGTGGAGCTTGGACGTGGAGATGCCCATCTCCGCGCCCATGCCGAACTGGCTGCCGTCCACCAGGCGGGTCGAGGCGTTGACGAGCACGCACGCCGCGTCCACCTCCTGGGCGAACCGGCGCGCCCGCCGGTAGTGCGAGGTCACGATGGCTTCGGCCAGCCCGGACCCGTGGGCGCCGATGTGGGCGACCGCGGCCTCGAAGCTGTCCACGACCTTCACGGCGAGGATCAGGTCCAGATACTCGGTGTCCCAATCCTGGTCGGTGGCCGGACGGCACTCGGGGATGAGGGCGCGCGTCGCGGGGCACCCCCGGATCTCTACCCCGGCTTCGAGGAGGCGCGGGGCCAGCGCGGGGAGGAAGCGGGCGGCCACGGCCCGGTGGACCAGCAGGGTTTCCATGGCGTTGCAGACGCTGGGGCGTTGGACCTTCGCGTTCACCGCGATCTCGACGGCCATGGCGAGGTCGGCGTCCTCGTCCACGAAGACGTGGCAGAGGCCCTTGTCGTGCTTGAGGACGGGCACCGTGGCCCGCTCGGCGACCAGCCGGGTGAACTCCTCCCCGCCCCGCGGGATGATCAGATCCACGTAGCGGTCCAGGCTGAGGAGCGCGAGCACCGCGGCGCGGTCGGGGGTGTCGATGAACTGGATGGCGTCCGGCGTGAGCCCCGCCTTCTCCACGGACTTCGCGAGCACGGTGGCGATCATGGAGTTGGAGTCCAGCGCCTCGCTCCCGCCCCGGAGGATCACCGCGTTCCCCGCCTTCAGGCAGAGCCCCGCGGCGTCGGCGGTCACGTTGGGGCGCGATTCGTAGATGAACCCGACCACGCCGAGCGGGACGCGCACCCGCGCGATCTCCATGCCGTTGGGACGTCGCCAGACCTCCACGGTCTTCCCGACCGGATCGGGGAGTCCGGCCACCTGCCGGAGCCCGGCCGCCATCTCCTCGATGCGGGCCTCGGTCAGCGTCAGCCGGTCCAGGAACGCGCGCGGGTAGCCCTGGCTCCGAGCCCGATCCAGGTCCGCCCGGTTCGCCTCCAGGATCATGGCGCCCTTTTCCTCCAGGCCGCGCGCCATCTGGGAGAGGGCGTCGTTTTTCAGCTTGGTCGAGCACAGGGCCAGCGCCCGGGCCGCCTCCTTGGCCGCCCGCGCCTTGGCTTCCACCATCTCCCGGATGTCCATGCTGAATCCCTCCTGCGGCTACAGCAGGACGAGGTTGTCGCGGTGAATCACCTCGTCGAAGCTCTTGTAGCCGAGCCGCTCCTCGATATCCTTCGTCTTGGCGCCCTGGATCTTTCTGAGCTCCGCCGCGTCGTAGTTGGTCAGGCCGCGCGCGAACTCCTTCCCGTCTGCCGCGCTCAGCGACACGACCTCGCCGGCGTGGAACTCCCCCTCCACTTCCACGACGCCCGAGGGGAGCAGGCTCTTCCCCCGCTCGACCAGGGCACTCCGCGCCCCCGCGTCCACGGTCAGCCGCCCCTGCGGCGGCACGGCGAAGGCGATCCAGCGCTTGCGGCCCGCAAGCCGGTCGCCGCGAGGAACAAAGTAGGTGCCCAGCGGCTCGCCCCGCAGCACGCGCCGCAGGGTCCCGGGCACGCGGCCGCTGGCGATCACCATCGGAATCCCCGACGACGTCACCTTGCGGGCCGCTTCCAGCTTGGTGCTCATCCCGCCCACCGAGACCTGCCCGTCGGCGTCCCAGACGAGGCGCTCGATCTCCTCCGTCACCGCGTCCACGGTTTCCAGACGCCGCGCCTCCGGGTCCACGCGCGGGTCCCCCGTGTAAAGCCCATCCACATCGGTCAGGATCACCAGGAGGTCGGCGTCGATGAGGGCCGCGACCAGGGCCGCCAGATTGTCGTTGTCGCCCACCTTGATCTCTTCCACCGCCACGGTGTCGTTCTCGTTGACGACGGGCACGACGCGGAACCGGAGCAGGACCTGGAGGGTGTTGCGGGCGTTCAGATACCGGGGCCGCGCGCTGATGTCCTCCTGGGTGACGAGCACCTGGGCCACCCGGATCCCGTGCCGTGCGAACGCCTGCTCGTAGTGCCACATGAGGGCCGACTGGCCCACCGCGGCGGCCGCCTGCTTTTCGGGGATCGAGCGGGGGCGCTGAGTGAGGCCGAGACGGGCCATGCCCGACGCGATGGCGCCGGACGACACCACCACGACCTCCCGGCCGTCCTTGGCGAGCGCCGCCAGCTCATCGGCCAGCGCGCCGATCCGGTCGGGCAGGAGGCCCTGCCCGGGGGCGGAGATCAGGCCGCTGCCCACCTTCACCACCAGGCGCTTGACCTTCGGCAGCGCCCGCCGCGCGGGAGCCTCTCTCAGCTGGCGGCTCTGGCCCATCGCTCCTGCTCGAGGCGGTCGGCGGCGTCCCGCATCAGCTCTGCCAGCCCCTCTCCCGTCACCGCGGAGACCGCAAAGAACGGCAGCCCCTTGGCGCGCGCCAGCTCCTCCAGCTGACGGCGGCGCGCCTCGGTCCCGGGCAGATCGGTCTTGTTGGCCACGACCACCTGGGGGCGGTGGACGAGCTCGGGGGAAAACGCGCCGAGCTCCCGGAGGATCGCATGGAAATCCTCCACCGGGTCGCGCCCGGTGCCGGGATCGAGATCGATCAGGTGAATGAGGAGGCGAGTCCGCTCCGTGTGCTTGAGGAAGCGGATGCCGAGGCCTTTGCCCTCGGCGGCGCCGGGGATCAGGCCGGGCAGATCGGCGATCACGAACGAGCGCCCCTCGGCCACCCGGACCAGTCCCAGCGTGGGCACGAGGGTGGTGAAGGGGTAATCGGCGATCTTGGGGGTCGCCGCCGAGACCCGGGAGACCAGCGTGGACTTGCCCGCGTTGGGGAACCCGACGACGCCGACGTCGGCCAGGAGCTTGAGCTCCAGGTGAAGCCAGCGCTCCTCGCCGGGGCGGCCCAGGTCCGCGCGGCGCGGCGCGCGGTTCGTTGCGCTCACGAAGCGGGCGTTGCCGCGGCCGCCGCGCGCGCCCCGGGCCACCAGGAGCCGCTCGCCGTGGGCGAGCAGCTCCCCCAGGCGCTCCCCGCTGGCCCGATCGGCGACGACGGCCCCGATGGGAACCTTCAGGACGAGATCGGCGCCGCTCCGGCCGTGCTTGTCGCCGCCCTGGCCGTGCTGGCCGCGCTCGGCCGCGTAGTGGCGCTGGTAGTGATAATCGAGGAGGGTGGTAACGTGCCGATCCGCTTCGAACCAGATGCTGCCGCCGTCGCCGCCGTCGCCGCCGTTGGGGCCGCCCCGCGGGACGAACTTCTCGCGGCGGAAGCTGACGCAGCCGGCGCCCCCGTCTCCGGCCTTGACGAAGATATCGATCTCGTCGACGAACATCAGGCCCCCCGGGGGTCGCCGGGGTGGATCAGGCGGGGGTGGCGGAGACGCTCACGTAGCGCGAGTCGCCCCGCCGCTCGAAGCGGACGTAGCCCTCGGCCCGGGCGTACAGGGTGTCGTCGGAGCCGCGGCCCACGTTGTTGCCTGGCTTGAACGGCGTCCCGCGCTGCCGGACGAGAATACTGCCGGCGGTGACGAACTGGCCCGCGAAGCGCTTGATCCCCAGCATCTGGGGATTCGAGTCGCGGCCGTTTCTCGAGCTTCCCACACCTTTCTTGTGAGCCATGCTCTTACACCTCGATTTTCGTGATGCGGACCGACGTGAAGGGCTGGCGATGCCCCTTCTTCCGCCGGTAATTCTTCCGCCGCTTGAACTTCACCACGGTGACCTTCCGGGCCCGCCCGTGCGCCAGCACCTCGCCGACCACCTTCGCGTTCGCGAGGGCCTTCGGCTCGATGACCACCTGGCCGTCTCCCGTGGCGAAGAGGACGGTCCTGAACTCCACCGGGCCCCGCTCGGCCTGGGGCAGCCGCTCCACCCGGATCACCTGACCCGGGGACACCCGGTACTGCTTTCCGCCGACCGCGATCACCGCTTCCATAGGTTTGCTATTCGACCACGAAGTGGGCGAAAAAGTCAAGCCGGAGGCCCGATTACCCCCGGCCGGGCCGAGAACCGAGCAGCCCAAGGCCCGAGGGAGGAGCCAACCCAGAGCGTAGCGACCGCAAAGGAACGGATTGGCGACGATCGAGAACGCCGGGATGCGACGGTTATCGGCCCGGCACTTAGGAGTAGGAGCCCTCGACGAGAGGCTTGCCCCGCCACATGACCGGCGGAGCCTCCCAGCGGTAGGGCAGCTCCACGTGGCCCCCGGGCTCCCGGATCGTTTCGAGGGCCGCGAGCGTATCGCGGAGGACGGCCAGCTGCTTGTCGCGGTTCCCCGGCTCCCCCAGCATGCTCCCGCGCGGGAAGCGCACGCGCGCCCACCGGGGCGGATTGACGCGCTCGGTGGCGGCGGGATTGTTGGAGAGGGAGATGGTCGAGATCCCCCAGGCTTCGATCTCGCGCTGCACCAGTCCGCCGGACTGGTGACAGACCGGTCAGACGGGAATGACGAGGGCGACCTCCACCCCCTCGGCCTTCATCCGCGCGGCGATGGTCGGAGCGGTCTCGGCCGCCAGATCGGCGGCGCGGGTCACGTAGCCCATCGTGCTGTAGTGGGTCGGCGCCAGGCGGCCGATGAGGCCCGCGGCCTCCAGCTCCCCCAGCCGCTTGAGGGGAAAGATCGTGTTCATGTCCGCCTCGGCTGCCTCGTGGGCGAAATGCGGATGGGCGATCGCCAGCCCCGTGAGATCCACCTCGCGCGGCAGCGCGCGGAACCCCCAGTCCCCCTCGAGCGCATCGCCATCGAAGGGGAGATCCACGCCCGGGCGATAGAGTCCGCCGGTCGTTACGACGGCCAGGGCGCTCTGGGCCACGGGTTTTCCGAGGGGCGTCCAGGGTGCCTCGCGAAAGGTCGGCCAGGGATACGTCTTGAAGGCCGGCCCGTACTGGTGCTGGGCGATCAACGGGTGAGCCTCGGGCCACCAGGCGGCGTATTGGGACCGGAACTCGGCCAGCCAGCGGGCGTCGCTCCTCACCGGCGGCACGGATTCTTCACCTGGGGCGGGCACCCGGTGCGGAGCACACGCCCGCCCCCGCCGCATCCTCGCGCCGTACCAGTTTCACGCCCGATCTCAGCCCGCGTGATCGCGTCACGGCCAACACGTCCACCGCGACCCTTCCCCAAACCACGCCGCGCACCGGCGCCAGCTGCGCCCGAGGGAGAGCAGGCCCGCGTCCAGGTCACCCAGCCCGAGGGGAAACAGTTGAACCCATTGGTCAAGCATTACGGTTTCCCGTCACGCCACCGTCAGGTAACGACCCAGCCGCTGGCGGAGAAAGAGTCGTGATCGGTGCACGCGCGACTTCACCGCCGGGAGACTGATGCCGAGGGATTTGGCGATCTCCCGGTTGGGCATCCCCTCCACATCGTGCAGGAGAAACGCCGTGCGATAGTCCGTCGGCAGAGCCTCCACGGCGGAACTGAGGACGTCCCGGAGCTCCCGGTGGAGGATGGGCTCCTCCACCTTTCCGGACCAGTCCTCCACCGGCTCGGCGTGGTGGCCGTTCCCGTCGAAGTGGGGCAAGAGCACCTCCCATGAGATTTCAGCGTGATCCCGGCCGCGCCGCCCCCGGAGCTTCTGGTAGGCGGTATTGGCCGTGATCCGGTAGAGCCAGCTACCGAACGCCGACTCCCCCTTGAAGGTTCCGATCTTCCGGGCCGCCGTCCAGAGCGCGTCCTGCGCCACTTCCTCCGCGTCCTGGGGATTGCCCGTGATCCGAAACGCCAGCCGGTAGACCCGCTCTCCGTACTCCTGCACCAGCGACTCGGCCGCGCCCGGCTCCTCGCGCCGGAGCCGCCGCACCAGGACCTCGTCGCGGTCGCGCCTGGTCCCTTCCCGAAGGGCACGCCGAACCATCGGTCGAACCTCCAGGGCCTTGGGGCTCACGCGGGGGCCCCCGTCGTGTAATGCGCGAGGTAGGCCTTGAGCTCGCCCACGCACATTTCCATCACCTGGATTTCCTTCGTCACCTTGCTTATCAGGATCGCGCCCTCAAGGGATGCGACGAGGAACTGGGCGAGCCGCCCCGCGTCGCACGCCGGCGCCAAGCTCCCGTTGGACTGCGCTTCCCTCAACGCCCCCGTCAACCGCTCGCGCCAGTGCGTGAAGATCTCGGCCAGCCGCTGGCGAAACCCCTCGTGCACATCCGACAGCTCCGAGGCCAGGTTGCCCATGGGGCAGCCGCCCACACAGTTGCGCTGCCGCTGGGTCTCCAGGACGCCATCGAGGAAGCGGTGGATCCTGTCGAGCGGCGGGCGGCTCGGATCGGCGAAGCTCGGCTCGAGGGTCCGTTCGACGAACCCCCGGACGATCCGGTCGAGAATCGCGTACCCGAGCTCCTCCTTGCTCTTGAAGTAGTAGTAGAAGTTGCCCTTGCCGACCCCGCTTTCCCTCAGGACGTCGTCCAGGGACGTGCCGCGGTACCCGCTCACATGCATGAGCCGGGTGGCGGCGTCCAGGATCTGCTCCCGGGTGTGTTTTTCAGCCCTCACTGAGGTCGTCATGGTCTGTACCAACCAGTCGGTACATACTTTAGTCCATTAGACGCCAGCTGTCAAACAAAGGATTCTCTCCTATGATTTCAATGGCTTCTGGAGTATCCGGGAACGGGACGGAACACTAGAACAAACCGTTGGCGACGCGGAGCGTCAGCTCCACCAGCGGCTTCGGATAGACCCCGAGCCCCACGACGCCGAGGGCGCAGATCAGGATCGCCAGCGCGAGGGGCGGCGCGACGGCGATCCGGCCGGTCCGCTGAGGGGCCTCGATGTACATGCGCCGGGCCAGGATCAGGTAGTAGAAGAGGGCCACCACCGTCAGGACCGCGCCCACCAGCACGAGCCAGTAGAGCCCGACCTGGGCGGCGGCCCAGAAGACGTAGAGCTTGGCCCAGAAGCCCGCGACGAACGGGATCCCCCCCAGCGAGAGGAGGCAGAGCAGCATGGCCAGGGCCAGGAGCGGTGAACGCTGGGCCAGGCCGCGCAGCGCGTCCAGGTGCGTGGAGCCCCCCTCCGCCTGCGCCACGCTCTCGACCACCAGAAAAGCCCCCATGTTCCCGAAGACGTAGGCGACCAGGTAGAAGAGCACCATCGCCGTGCCCGACGCCGACACGGCGGCGAGGCCCACCAGCATGTAGCCGATGTGGGCGATCCCCGAGTAGGCCAGGAGGCGCTTCGAGTTCCGCTGGGGGAGCGCCATCAGGTTCCCGGCGACCATGGTGATCGCCGCGAGCCCGGCCACGATCGGGACCCACAGCGCGACCGGGTCGCCGACACCCTCGAGGAACACGCGGAAGATCGCCACGAACCCCGCCGCCTTCGGCGCCACCGAGAGCCACGCCACGAAGGGCGTGCTGGCGGCCTCGTAGGTGTCCGGCACCCACATGTGGAACGGAAAGGCCGCGATCTTGAACCCGAACCCGGCCAGCACGAGCAGCATGCCGAGGATCAGGAGCGGGCCGGGCGCCGCCAGGGCCCGCGCGACGCCGGCCAGATCGGTGGTCCCCGTCGCGCCGTACACGAAGGACAGGCCGTAGGCCAGGATGGCCGAGGAGACGGTCCCGACCAGGAAGAATTTCAGCGCCGCCTCCACGGCGACGTCCTCTCGCTTCAAGAAGCCCGAGAGAACATAGAGCGGGATGGACATCAGCTCGAAGGCCACGAAGAGCAGGATCAGCTCGCGCGCCGACGCGAGGACCAGCATCCCCAGAAGCGAGGCCAGCAGGAGCAGGTAGTACTCCGGGGCCCTTCGCCGGAACGCCGGGTCGGGGAGCGACAGCGACCCCAGGATCCCGATGAAGGTGGCGACGAGAAAGAGCTGCTTGCCGAAGAGCGCCAGGCCGTCCAGCACGAAGGCCCCGCGGGCGGGGGCGGGCGAAGCCTCCAGGAAGAATGAGCCGACGGCGAGGGCCAGCACCCCGACGGCCGAGAGGAGGCCGACGATCCGGCGCTCGTCGCCGCGGGTGACGAGGCCCACGGCGAAGACGCCCAGCATCAGGAGCCCCAGCCCGACCTCCAGCACCAGCGTGGTCATGGGCGGACCCCCAGCCGGGTCAAGAGCGGGACTGTGGCCGTATCGATCGGGTACACGGCGATCCATGGAACCATGCCGAAGAGGACGATCACGAACATGAGCAGCACGAGCGCCACCCACTCGGGCCCGCGGGCGTCGGGCAGATCGTGGAACTCGCCGTGGGCCGGCACCTCGCCCCAGAAGATCTGCTTCACCACTCGGAGGACGTACACGGCGGTGAGGAAGGTCCCCGCCACCGCCGGGAAGAGCCACCAGGAATGCGCCGAGCGCCAGGCGCCCAGGAACGTGAGGAACTCGGCCACGAAGCCCGAGGTGGCGGGCAAGCCGAGCGAGGAGAGACCGCCGAGGGTGAACGCCGTCGCGATCCCCGGCATCATCCGGCCGAAGCCCCCCATCTTGAAGATCTCCCGCGAGTGCGCCTTCTCGTAGACCAGGCCGACCAGGGCGAAGAAGAGGCCGGTCATGATCCCGTGGGCGAACATCTGGAAGACCGCGCCGTTCAGCCCCGCCTCCGTCAGCGTGGCCGCCCCGAGCAGCACGATCCCCATGTGGGAGACGGAGGAGTAGGCGATGACGTACTTGAGGTCGGTCTGGGCCATGGCCGACAGCGCCCCGTACACGATGTTGATGGTCGCGATTGTCCCCACGAGCCACACCCAGTCGTGCGTGCCCTCGGGGAGCAGCCCCATCCCCAGCCGCACGATCCCGTAGGCGCCGAGCTTCATGAGGACGCCGGCGTGGAGCATGGAGACGGCGGTGGGCGCCGAGGCGTGGCCGTCGGGGGACCAGGTGTGGAGCGGCCAGATGCCCGCCAGCACCCCGAACCCCACGTAGAAGAGCAGGAACACCCAGCGCTGGAGGACCGGGTCGAAGGCGGCGCCCTCCATCTCGAGGAAGGAGAACGACGAGCCGCCCGCGGCCATGTAGAGGGCCAGGATCCCCACGAGGATGAAGGCCGACCCCAGGAGCAGGTACAGGGTCAGCTTCATCGCGGCGTACTCCTTGGACCCGACCCCCGTCTCCCGCATCGCCCAGCCGAAGATGCCCCGCGGGCGGACCTGGGCCGAGGAGCCCCAGATCCCGATCAGGAGGTACATGGGCAGGACGGCCAGCTCGTAGAACAGGAAGAAGACGAAAAGGTCCAGCGAGACGAAGACACCGAAGACGCCGGTGACCAGGACCAGCAGCAGCGCGTAGAACTCCTGGCTCCGCGTCTGGACCGTCCAGGAGGCGAAGACCCCCGAAAAGATGATGATGGACGTGAGCAGCACCAGGATGAGGCTGATGCCGTCCGCCGCCACCTCGTACGAGATCCCGAGCGGCGGCACCAGCGAGATCTTCTCGTAGAACTGAAACCCCGCGGCCTCCGTGTCGTAGGCGAGATAGACCGCGAGGGACAGGACGAGCGAGATGCCGGTCGTCACCGCCCCGATCAGCCGCACCGCCAGCGGGTGATGCCGGGCGGTGAACATGATGAGCATCGCCCCCACGAAGGGCGCCCAGGTGATGAGCGTGAGGATCGGAATGCCGTTCCAGCCCATCAGCGCCAGTAGCTCCAGACGATCACGAGGAGGAGGCCGAAGGCGACGCCGTAGAGATAGTCCTGGGCCCGCCCGGTCTGGATCCGCCGGAGGCCGTCCCCCCACCGGAGCGTCCAGGCGCTCGCCAGATTCACGAGGCCGTCCACCAGGTAACGGTCCACCCACCCCACGAGGCGCGAGAAGCCGAGGAGGAGGCCGCGGTAGATGCCCCCGTAGAGGTCGTCGAGCCAGAACTTGCTCAGGGCGGCGACGTAGAGCGGCCGGAACGTCCGCGCCAGAGCGTCGGCGCTGACCGCGCGCTTCTGGTAGGTGAGCCAGGCGAAGACGATTCCCGCTACCGCCAACCCTGACGCCAGCCACGGAATCCACTCGGGACCGTGAGCCTTTTCCTCCCCTCCACTGGCCGCGAGGCTGATTCCCCAGCCCAGGGTGAGAATCGCGAGGATCCAGAGCGGCCCGCTCATCACGAGCGGTACGTCGTGGGGATGGCCCTCCGCGGGGCGATTGCCGAAGAAGACAACGAAGACGACGCGAAACATGTACAAGGCCGTGAGAAAGACGGTGAGCGCCAGCATCAGGAAGGGTGTCGTGAGCCCGCCCTCCCAGACGCCGGCCAGCACCGCATCCTTGGAGAAGAAGCCGGCGAAGGGCCAGATCCCCGCCAGGGCCAGCGTGCCGACGAGGAAGACGATCGCGGTCTGGGGCATCGCCCGATAGAGGCGCCCCATCTTCCAGATGTCGTTGGTGCCGACGGCATGAATGACCGCGCCGGCGCCCAGGAAGAGGAGTGCCTTGAAGAGGCCGTGGGTCAGGAGGTGGAAGAAGCCGGCGGCGGCCGCGCCGGCGCCGAGCGCCGCCATCATGAACCCCAACTGGGAGACCGTCGAGTAGGCGAGGACCCGCTTGATGTCGGCCTGGACGAGGCCGAGCGTGGCGGCCAGGAGCGCGGTGAAGGCCCCCACCCAGCCGATCAGCGCCAGGACGTCGGGCGTCAGCAGGAAGAGCGGATAGACGCGGCTGACGAGGTAGACGCCGGCGGCCACCATTGTCGCAGCGTGGATCAGGGCCGAGACCGGCGTGGGTCCCTCCATGGCGTCGGGGAGCCAGACGTGGAGGGGGAACTGGGCGCTCTTGCCGACAGCCCCGAGATAGATGAGGAACATGATGAGCGCGAGCCCAGCCGTCGGCAGCGTCCTGTCCGCCGCCATCTGGAAGAGCCCGGAGAACTGGAAGGTTCCTGCCTGCCCCCAGAGCAAAACGATGCCGATGATAAAGCCGAGGTCCCCGGCCTTCGTCACCCAGAACGCCTTTACCGCGGCCCGCGCCGCCTCGGGCTTCGTGTACCAGAAGCCGATCAGGAGATAGGAGCAGAGCCCGACCAGCTCCCAGAAGATGAACATCTGGAGGAAGTTCGAGGCGAGCACCAGCCCCAGCATCGAGAACGCGAAGAGCGAGTGGTAGGCGTAGTAGCGGCCGAGGGCGGGCGGCGTTTCGTGCTCCAGGTAGCCCAGCGAGTAGAGCTGGACGAGGAACGAGACGAGGGCCACCAGGACGAGCATGCTCGCAGCCAAGTGGTCCACGAGGATGCCGACGGTCGCCATGGGCCCGCCCTCGGCGGGGAGCCAGGGCCATGTCAGCTCGACGCTCTCGCGCGGGAGCGTTCGCCCGAGCACGAGCGAGGCCAGGAGGGAGCCACCAATGGCGGCGATCGAGAGCGCCCCGGCGACCCTGCCGGCGCGCCGGAGCGGGGGAACCACCGCCAGGAGGACGAACGAGCAAAACGGCAGCCCCAGGGCCGCCAGGGCCAGCGTGCCGGCATTCATGTGGGCGCGATCAGCCTTTTAACAGATCCAAATTATCTGCTTCCACCGTGCGCCGGACCCGGAAGATCAAAATGACGATGGCAAGCCCCAGCGCGACCTCGGCGACGGTGATGGAAATGGTGAACAGCGCGAAAATCAGTCCCGCCGTCTCGCCCGTGAAGCGCGCGAAAGCGACGAGGTTCACGTTGACCGCGTTCAGCATCAGCTCGATGCCCAGGAGGATCCCGATGGCGTTCCTCCGCGTCAGGACGCCGAAGAGGCCGATCGTGAAGAGGCAGGCCGCCAGGATCAGGTAGGGCTGGAGCCCCATCACTCTTCCTTCCGCGCGAAGAAGAGCGCGCCGAGGAGCCCCGCCAGGAAGAGCACCGCCAGGAGCTCGAACGGCAGCACGAAGCGGGTGAGAAGGTCGCGCCCGATGGCCTGGGTGAGGTCCCCCGTCAGGGGCGGGGCCGCCGCGGGGAGCTTCGCCCCGGCGATGAAGACGACGATCCAGACGAGGACGGCCAGGGAGACGAGGCCCCCGGTGAAGACGCCCCGGTTGGTCTGGGCCAGCCGCTCCCCGACCAGCCGCTCCGTGACCACGATGGCGAAGACCACGATCGTGACCACGCCGCCGGCGTAGAGGAGGACCTGGACCGCGGCCAGAAACTCGGCCTGGAGGAGGAGGAACACGCCGGCCGTGGCGACGAGCGCCACCGCCAAGTAGAGGACCGAGTGGAAGAGGTTCTTGGAGAGGACGACGGCGAGACTGGAGGCCAGGAGCACCAGGGCCAGCCCCCAGAAGCCCGCCGCCTCGAGACTCACTCCGCGGCCTCCGCCTTGGCCGCTTTGGGCGGCCTCTGCATCTCCCTCAGCTTGTTCCCGGTGGCCCACGACGGCTGGAACTGCTGGCCCAGGGCGTGGAGGCGGTCCTTGTCGAGGAGCAGCTCGCGGCGGTCGGAGGTGGCCAGGTCGAAGGTTTTCAGCATGATGATGGCGTCCGTGGGACAGACCTGGACGCAGAGCTCGCAGAACTCGCAGGCGTAGAGCTCCAGGGTGAAGGTCTTCGCGTAATTGCGCTTCTCCCCCTTCAGCATCTCCACCTTGATCACCTGGGGCGGGCAGACGTACTCGCAGAGCCGGCAGCCGATGCAGGCCTCCTCCCCCGTTTCGTTGTAGGCGAGCGCCAGGATTCCGCGCAGGCGGTCCGGGTAGGGGCGCACGACGTCCGGGTAGTGGACCGTCACGGGCTTTCTGAACAGGTTCTTCAGGGTGATCGTCATGGCCCAGGCCACGGCGCGGGCCGTCTGCCAGGTCTCCCCCCAGAAACCCATCCCGTTACGCGACACGGCCGCCGCTCCACGCCACCCAGAACCCGGTGGCCATGAGGAGGATCAGCGTCGCCGGCAGCAGCACCTTCCAGGAGAGCCCGAGGATCTGATCCACCCGGATCCGGACGAAGCTCCAGCGCACCCACGTGACGAGGAGGAAGATGAACAACGCCTTCAGGAGGAACCAGGCGGCGCCGACGACGGGATGGGCGCTCCCCGGGCCGAGCCAGCCGCCGAGGAAGAGCAGGGCGCCGAGGCAGGAGACCCCGAACATGTGGGTGTACTCGGCCAGCTGGATCAGCGCGAACTTCATCCCACTGTACTCGACGCGAAACCCGGCGACGAGCTCCGACTCGGCCTCGAGGATGTCGAAGGGCACCCGGTTCTCCGAGGCGATCGTGGCGATGATGAAGGCGATGAAGGCGAGCTGTCCGATCACGGGATAGGCCACGAACCAGAGCCCCCGCTGCGACTCCACGATGGCCGAGAGCTGGAGCGAGCCGGCCAGCAGGACCGGGATCAGTGCCGTCAGGACGAAGGGAACCTCGTAGGAGATGATCTGGTTGACCGCGCGCATGGCCGACAGGAGCGCGTACTTGTTGTTGGAGCCCCAGCCGCCCATGAAGAGCCCCACGATCTCGAGGGAGGAGACCGCCAGGAAAAACAGGATCCCGATGTTCAGGTCCGCGAGCCCGAGCCCCGGGGCGAAGGGGATCGTGGCAAAGATCAGGAGCGAGGGGATCAGGAACACGATGGGCGCCAGGTTGTAAACGGGCCGGTCGGCCAGCGCCGGAACGATGTCCTCCTTGATCAGGAGCTTGATCGCATCGGCGATGGGCTGGAGCCAGCCGTGGGGGCGCCCCACACGGTAGGGCCCGATCCGCGACTGCATCCGGGCGGCAAACTTGCGCTCGACGTAGGTGAGGTACGTGACGATGAGCACGACCGCGTTGAGGAGAATAAAGGCGGCGATGACGTCCCGCATCAGCGATCCACCTCGCCGAAGACCGGGTCTACCGACCCCATGATCGCGACGACGTCGGCCACCTTGTGGCCGGGCACGATGTGGGGAAGGATCGCGAGGTTCGAGAAGGACGCCCCGCGCCACTTCATCCGGTACGGCTTCGGGCCGCCGTCGGCGATCAGGTAGCACCCCACCTCGCCCCGCGGCCCTTCCACCCGGGCGTAGGTCTCGCCCTTTGGGATCCTCACCTGCCCGACGGACTTGAGCGCGGGCCTGGAGGAGATGGGCCCCTCCGGCAGCCCGTCCAGCACCTGACGGACGATCCGGATGGACTCCCTGAACTCCTGCATCCGGACGCGGTAGCGTGCGTAGCAGTCCCCCCCCGTCTCCACGGGGATCTTGAAGTCGAAGTCTCCGTAGGAGGAG
>Ga0209521_10000542_pt1 | contig 29532 bp, 24 predicted proteins | sample Rifsed19ft4_FD_184016 | JGI IMG/M metagenome (GOLD analysis project Ga0209521, IMG submission 184016) | Soil microbial communities from Rifle, Colorado, USA - sediment 19ft 4 (version 2) | ecosystem: Environmental > Terrestrial > Deep subsurface > Rock core/Sediment | place: Rifle, Colorado...
AACTCGCGGGTGCCATCCAGCGGATCTACAAGCCAGTAATATCGCCATTTTTGTCTGGTATCAAACGGTAAAGCAGCAGACTCCTCGGAAAGCACTGGAATATCCGGCGTGAGTGATGCCAGTCTGTCGCAAATGGCCTGGTGGGATGCCAGATCCGCTGCAGTCAGCGGAGAGTTGTCACCTTTGTGTTCAATGGCAAAATCAGATTCATAATTTTCCAGGATCCGGCTGGCCGCTTCTTTGGCGATATTACTGATTTTTATCGTTAATTCGGTTAGGGATGGCAGGTTAGAATATGGTTTGTTCATCTAATATATTTTACGGTAATCAGCTCAACAAATGAAATCGGACATCACAGGAATTGATATACTATTTATATGATTAACTGGAACGATGTTGACACTGTATTACTTGATATGGACGGCACATTGCTCGATCTGTATTTTGATAATTATTTCTGGCAGGAATATTTGCCTAAGCACTGGGGAGAAAAACATGGTCTGGATGTGGAAACTGCCAAACGCGAATTGGTTCCCAGATTCAAGAGCAGGGAAGGCACTCTTTCATGGTATTGCCTGGATTTCTGGTCGGACGAGTTGAATATTGATGTTTTAAAACTGAAAGCAGACATTGAACATCTGATACAGCTTCGCCCGTCTGCACTTGAGTTTCTGGAATCGCTCGTATCCCGGGACAAGATACCAGTGATGGTCACGAATGCCCATCAGGATCTGATTACAATGAAACTTGAAAAGACTGGGATTGGGAAATATTTTCGTGAGGTGATCAGCTCGCATCGGCTGGGCGCGCCAAAAGAAGAAGGGGAGTTCTGGCATAAATTAAATCAGGGTATGAATTTTACCCCAACCAGGACAATATTGATTGATGATAACCTGATGGTACTCAGGACGGCCCGTTCATACGGGATTTCAAATCTGTTCAGCATTGCCCGCCCGGATAGTCAGGCGCCGGTACGTGATACGGAAGAATTCATGGCTATCCATGATTTCAGGGATGTACTATAAATTATTTTCTGCAGGTAAAGATAAAATCCCAGATCTGATGTTCCAGTTTATGGCCTCTTGTCTCAAATTTTGTCAATGGCCGCCAGTGTGGACGGGGGGCAAACTGGCCATGACCTGACAGGTTTATTAATTCCTTGTTTTCGGCAAATACTTCAAGGATGTGTTCTGCGTAATCTTGCCAGTCAGTTGCGATAAAGACACGAGCGTGCGATTTCAGACAGGGTTTTAATAAATTGAGTAAAGGTTGACTGATAAGGCGCCGTTTATGGTGGCGTTTTTTGGGCCAGGGATCAGGAAAGAAAATGTATACCATATCCAGGCTGTTCACCGGGATCTGATATTGTAATAACTCGATAACATCGTGATTGCTGATACGGACATTCGTTAATCCATTTGCCACGATTTGCCTGAGCAGACTTCCGATGCCGGGCCGGTGCACTTCCACTGCCAGATAATCATTTTCCGGATGATTTGTGGCTAGCATAATTGTTGTGTCGCCCATACCGGTCCCTATATCGAGGATTTTCGGGGCAGACCGGTGAAAGATTTTATCAAGTTCGATCTCCGCATGACTGAATTCAATACCGAATTGATCCCAGTAATGCTCAATCGCGTGACGTTGACTCTCCGTAATACGGCCCTCACGCCGCACAAAACTGCGGATATGGTTAGCTGTATTGTTCACAGTCGAATTCTGATAATCCGGCCCGGCGAGTTATTGATCAGAAAAATTGCCCATCAATCGGTGAAGTAGCACTGGCGTAAGCCCGGCGTGGCATACGTCCGGCAAGATAGGCCTCACGGCCTGCCTCTATGGCCTTTTTCATGGCGGAAGCCATCAGCGCCGGATTTTTTGCTTCTGCGATGGCTGTATTCATAAGCACGCCATCACAACCGAGCTCCATGGCAATGGTCGCATCAGAGGCCGTTCCCACACCGGCATCCACGAGGATGGGCACCTTGGCATTTTCAACAATGGTACGGATATTATAAGGATTGCGTATACCGAGGCCTGAGCCTATCGGCGCAGCCAGTGGCATGACAGCGATGCAACCCATTTCTTCAAAACGTTTGGCCATGACCGGATCATCCGTGGTGTAAACCATGACCTCAAAGCCATCAGCTATTAATATTTCTGCGGCCTTGAGCGTTGCAGTAATGTCCGGATAGAGTGTTTTTTGATCGCCAAGCACTTCAAGTTTTACCAAAGTATGGCCATCCAGCAATTCGCGGGCGAGTTGACATGTCCTGATGGCACTGTTTACATCATAACAACCCGCTGTATTGGGTAATATGGTGTACTTGTCCGGTGAAATCACATCCAGCAGACTGGGTTCATCCTTGTTCTGGCCGATATTGGTACGGCGTATGGCAACTGTTACTATCTCTGCTCCACTCGCTTCAATTGCTTTGCCGGTTTCCTCAAGATCCTTGTATTTGCCCGTACCAACCAGCAGGCGTGAGGAATATGCTTTTCCGCCTATAAGTAATTTTTCGGCCATGGAATTTGTGAGTTCACTCATGTGAAATTGTCAGTCATAAATTATGTGGTGATGTATATTTTATACTAACCACCACCTATGGCATGCACAATCTCGATAATATCGCCGGAATTGAGAATGTGTGACTGAAACAAGCTGCGGGGGACAATCTGATGGTTGACTTCCACAGCCAGACGGCCAGAGAGATTCAGATCATCGAGCAAATCCTGAATGGTCAAGATATTGTCTATGCTGAGGGGATTGCCATTTAATTGTATATGCATAAATCTTGACTGTAATGTGCGGCAGTGCCACGGATCCTAGATTTTAATTTGCATCCCTTCCTTGGCAAGGTGACATTTCAGTGAAGAATTATTTTCTTTGATAATTTTTTCAGCGTGCTGATAGATAACATTAATGGCCTCGTCATCATAATTAGGATCATGGTGATAGAGATAAAGCTCCTTTACTCCGGCATCAATGGCCATATTGATGGTATCTATATAGCATGAGTGGCCCCAACCACGTTTTTTCTCATAATCTTCAGGAGTATATTGTGCATCATGAATAAGAATATCGGCGTTTTCTATGAGATCGAGTTCTGACTGGTGTTCCTCCTGGATCATATCGTCGTATAATATTTGTTCTTCCTCGTTTAATTCTCCGCGGCGCTGGCGGACTGATTTTTCTATAAAATTACATTCATTGTCAGAAATGTAGATTATAGTTTTTCCATTCACCCTCATGCGGTATCCATAGGTTGACCCAGGGTGGTGTACGTTACTGTATTCTATAGAGATTGGCCCATGCCGGAGTTTGTCTCTGTGAGGTGGAATATAGTGTATATTTGCGAGCCAGGATTCCGTGCCGACAGGGAAATAGGGTGCGCGCATCTGTGCCGAGACATGTTTTTTTATCTCGTCATCATCATCACCTGGGCCAAAAAAGCTGACCTTCCAGTCCGGAGAAAAGGCGGGCACAAAAAAAGGCAGACCACAGACGTGATCCCAATGGTAATGAGTCAGGATAATCAATAGTTCACGTATGTCCTTCTGCCGTATCAACTCGTTGCCAAAAGGAATAATGCCTGTGCCTGCATCGCAGATCAGTATATGGTCATCTACCCGGATTTCCACGCAAGACGTATTACCTCCCACATTCAGATGGGAGGCAAATGGCGCAGCATGGGACCCACGCACGCCCCAGAAACGGAGGTAAGCATTACTCATTTTTTAATCAGCCGGATTTTGTTTTCGCTTTAGTATATTTTACTATGACATCCGTAATTGTCTGCATCGGCATTGGTTTGGGTATGAAATCGAGCACCCCCAGTTCATTTGCTGCAAGCCGATCCTGTGCATAATCTTTTGAGCTTACCATAATAACAGAAGTATTCTTATGTAGAGGAAGTTTTCTTAGATCATTCAGTAATGTAAGGCCATTTTTGTCGGGAAGAATAATGCTCAAAATGAGCAGATCAGGCTTTGCATTATTGAGATAGGCCCACGAGTCAGCGGCCGAATCAAAGATCAAGAGCTCTATGCCCAGGTCCCTTGTGCTGCGCTCAAATAATTTTTTTATCGCCGGACTGTTGTCAACGACAACCACAGTCGGCCATTCGATTCCCATGATGCACAAGCCTATCGTCAATTCTGACCGGGAGATTAGCTCCAAGCCAGATAAAAAGTCAATATTAATCTATTGATTTAATTGGCTTTTTAAATATTATAAGTATTTTTATGGTGACGCTGATTGAGATGTTATTGCCTGTCACAAATGCAGTCTACACCAATTTAAAATGCTCCCAAATAGCCAGCATCAGGGATTTATATTCTCGGGATAATAAATTGGTCAAGGGCAGGGTATTGGAGCGGGTGATGGGAATCGAACCCACATTATCAGCTTGGGAAGCTGATGTTCTACCACTGAACTACACCCGCTAAAAAATACAAACGATTCCCATCACAGGTGATGGGCTTATTCCGTACCTCCATGTACTCCACCCTTAGGGCCAGTGTCGCTACGCTCCCCTGTTCAAAATCGCTCCCGGCGATTTTGTCGAACCCACATTATCAGCTTGGGAAGCTGATGTTCTACCACTGAACTACACCCGCGATGGTTGATGAATTCTACATGCCTTCCCTGGCGCTCATTAAGGCTTTGTTTCACACCGGCCTCGCCGTCCGCTGGCGAGGCGCTCAGCGGATAAAAGACACGTTAAGTGTCTTTTATTTGATCCGCTTCGCCCAATTATAAATCATCAAGCTTGAGCTTCAGGAGTATGAAATCCAGATTGTTGGTAAGCAGGCGATCCCGGGCCTCCTGCAGTTTTGCAGGATCTTTGTATGGCCCTACACGTACACGATGCCTGATATCACGTCCATTGATGACAACACGCTGGATATCGGCACTGACGCCCAGTAAAGCAAGCCTGGCTTTTACCTCATCCGCAGCTTCATATTGCTCAAATGAACCCACCTGCAGGATATAGACGCCGGAATCATCAGCGGCGATAGGCTCAGATTTTTTATTTTCTTCGGCCTCCCATTCCGAAACGTTAACTTCCATATTGGGTAGTATCTGATAAAACTCGAACTGGGGTTCGGTTATTCCTGTTTCTTCAATACTGTCGGCATCCGGAATTACGGGTTTTTTAATATTTTGAATCACCAGTTCCGGTGATTGATCTATCAGGATTTCTGTCTGATGTTCTTTCAGATAAACAATAAACGCAACAAATAACCCAATAACAAGCCCGGTTATAAATGGCATAACCGGCTGTAATTGTGTTGTTACAGTTTTTCCGTTCTTTTTACGGTTGATATTTTTATAGTCTCTGGTCATCAGACCACCATTATTACATTGCTTCAGGAGAGGAAACACCCAGGAGAAAGAGGCCATTCTGTATCACCTGCTGTATTGCAGAAACAAGACTGACACGTGCATTACGTAATTTCTCGTCCTCAACCAGTATCTGGCAGGCATTGTAATAAGTATGAAACTCATATGCGAGATCGCGCAGATAATAACCAATCTGGTGTGGCTCATAATTGTCGGCAGCTGTAAGAACAGTTTCGGGATAAGCAGAAAGCCTGGCGAGCAATTTGTGTTCATGCGTTTCTTCCAGCATGACAAGTTCTGCCACATCTGTTACCAATGAGAAACGAAAACCTTTCTCCTGCATCTGGCGTTTAATGCTACATATACGTGCGTGTGCATATTGTATGTAATAGACAGGGTTGTCTTGCGACTGGGATTTCGCCAGTTCCAGATCAAAATCCAGATGCTGATCACTTTTCCGCGTGACGTAAAAAAACCGTGAGGCATCCTTGCCGACTTCATCACGTAACTCCCGCAAGGTAACAAACTGGCCGGAGCGGGTAGACATCTGGACCTTATGACTCCCACGATACAGGGAAGCAAACTGTACTAGCAGTATATCCAGTTTCTGCGTGTCTATTTTGAGAGCCGAAAGTGCTGCCTTGATCCTGGCCATATATCCATGATGATCTGCGCCCCAGATATCAATCGCTCTGTCATAGCCCCGATCGAATTTTGATTTGTGATAGGCAATATCCGAGGCAAAATAGGTCAGTTGTCCGTTATCACGGATGACAACACGGTCCTTTTCATCGCCAAATTCCGTAGAGCGAAACCATAAAGCACCGTCTGCTTCATACAGGTGGCCATTCTTTTTCAATGTACCTATACAGGCATGAACATCATCGCTGGCAAGCAGTCCCCGTTCTGAAAACCAGCTATTGAAAACAACCCCGAATTCATCAAGGTCATTATTAATATCAGCAAGAATTTCGTTCAGTCCGGCATCAAATACATATTCATAGTTAGCATGACCCAGTGCACGCTTGATATATTCAATCAGGCTATCAAGTTGTTTTTCGCAATCTGTCTCATTATTGAGTAATGCATCAAGCCCGATGGTGTCTGTTTTTAACGATTCTATTTTCTCGTCATATATCTTGCCGGCAATGGATTTGACATAGTCTCCCTGATAGGCCTTTCCCGGAAGACGGATATCAACCCCGCATTTTTCAAGATATCGCAGATAGACACTCACAGCGAGAATGTCCATCTGCCGGCCGGCATCATTAATGTAGTATTCCCGGTCAACCTTGTATCCGATCGCCTCAAGTAGATTGGCTGTCGCCGCGCCATAGGCCGCACCACGGCCATGTCCGATATGTAAAGGTCCGGTTGGATTGGCGGACACAAACTCGATCAGTATTGATTTACCTTCGCCATGTCCGGAGCGTCCATACGTATCGCCGGAGGTTAGTATTGTATTAATGACCTGGAGATGGGCATGTCTGGTCAGGAAAAAATTGATAAAACCCGGCCCGGCAATTTCAATCTTCTCAATAAAATCTGTAGCGGGTATGTTTTCAACAATTTTTTCAGCAATTTTACGAGGAGTTAGATTTATCTGTGTGGACATCACCAATGCAGTATTTGCCGAAAAATCGCCATGCTTTTCATCACGCGGCTTCTCGATCTTGGTGGCGTCATTATCATTCAGTGCCAGCTTTTCTTTTTCACCAAGCCGGTTCAGTGATTGCCTGATCAGATCATGTAAAACCTGTTTCAAAGATTTCCCCTAAAAAAAGTTGCACATTGTAACCTGCTCCGGTAATGAGGAGAAGATAAGCAATATATAATGTAAGGATTTATTACTTTGAGATGCTGTTGGTCGTGAAGCACTTTATTTAACCACTGTCAGGCCGAGACTTTCCCAATCCTGCATGCCGCCACGATACCATTTCAGTTTGCTGGCTGGATAACCGAATACCAGCAGTGAGCGGATATTGGAAGGGGATTGCCCACACCAAAGGCCGTTGCAAAACAGGATTAATGTTTTTGCCCCGGAAAAATCCCAGAGACCTTCGCTTGTTCTTACCCCGAACCTCTCCTTGAAAATATCACTGATAGTGAATGGATCTGCGCCAGCACCCGGATTCAGAGCGGTCCAGGGGATATTGACAGATCCGGGTATTGTCCCTTTCTCAACCCAGTCCTGTGTGCGGGAGTCGACAACCAGTATTGAACTATCTCCTGCATTGATGCGTTTCAGGTAGTCCAGTAATTCAAGTTCCCCTATGGTTTCCACACCTTCTGCGATAGTTACAGGTTGAATACAGAATGGAGGGCACTTTCTGGATGTTTTTGCGTAAGCCGGGTTGATAATATTATCGGGATTCTGGTTTCGCATAATGGTTACATTTGTACCATTATGAACAACTTTAACTGAATCTATGTCTTCGGTTATGGCAACATCAACCGCCTGAGTGTCCAATGGACACAATAAGACCAGGAGAAAGTAAAACATAAATTCCCCCCTGTAATTTTTACACATAGTTTTGTTCCTCATGTTTCCCGCTTGTACTATCAGCAAGCAGAATAAATTCAAGAAGATAATCTTACAACATATCCTGTGGATCAATGTCCAGAGACCATCTGACCTTACGTCCGCTGGGCAGGTTTTCAAGGGAAATTATCCAGGGTTTTAGAATATTTCTGAGATGCTTCCGGTTAAGCATTTGCAGCAGCAATTGCATACGGTAATTTCCAGCCCGTTTTTCTATGGGGGCAATTATCGGCCCGAATATCTGCAACTGTGTGTTTATTGCTGGCAACAGATCACGGGCATCATGCAAAAAATGATTAATTTTATGCTGTTGATTTGCCTCTGCCCGTAACAACACCTGATAACAGAATGGTGGCAGCATGGTTTGCTTGCGTTCATCCAGTATCAACTTTGAGATTTTTTCATAATCATGCCCAGCCAGTGTTTTCAGTAAAGGGTGATCCGGGTGATGGGTCTGTATGATGACAGTGCCTGGTTTATCTGCGCGACCGGCACGCCCACTGACCTGCATGATGATCTGCGCCATACGTTCTCCCGCACGAAAATCGGCGCTGTATAGACCCTGATCCGCATCAATTATGCTTGCCAGAGTCACTTTCGGGAAATGGTGTCCTTTGGCCAGCATCTGGGTCCCAATCAGGATATCGATGTTTCCTTTCTCTGCATTTACCAGCATGGACTGGATAGCCCCCTTGCGCCGTGTTGAATCCCGATCTATTCGCATTATATTTGCGTGCGGGAAGTTGTTCTCCAGTGTTTCGGTAAGGCGTTGTGTACCATGCCCTATTTCGATAATATTTTGATTTGAACATTCAGGACAGTTTTTTATCATCTTTTCCTGATGCTGGCAGTGGTGGCAATATAATTTATTAATGTGTTTATGGTAAGTCATTTGAACATTGCACCGTGGGCATTTCGCTATCCAGCCACACTGATGGCACATCATTACCGGGGCGTAACCACGCCGGTTCAGGAAAAGTAATACCTGCTGCTTCTTCTCAAGATGCTGACGGATGATCTCAAGCAATGGCGTGGATAATGCGCCATCCATAGTACAGCTGCGAATGTCGAGAATATTAATTTCTGGTAAAAGTGCATTGCCGGCGCGTTTTGTAAGTTTTATTTCCTGATAACGTCTATTTACGACATTCTGTATTGATTCGAGCGAAGGTGTGGCGGAGCCCAGAACTATCGGAATTTTATTTTGATGCGCCCTGAACAAGGCCAGATCGCGGGCCGAATACCTGAACCCTTCCTGTTGTTTGTAGGAAAGATCATGTTCCTCATCAATAATTATGATGCCCAGTTGCTTGAATGGCGTCCAGATTGCTGAACGGGTGCCGATAACAATATTAATATCGCCGTCTCTGGCGCCGAGCCATGTTTCCAGACGTTCCCTGTCAGTAAGCCCCGAATGTAACAAACCTGTTTTTATATTCAGTCTGGATTTAACGCGCTCAATAAATTGTGGAGTCAATGCAATTTCAGGTAGCAATACCAGGGCCTGAAGACCATGGTTTAAATGTTCCCTGATGGCATACAGATAAACTTCTGTTTTTCCACTACCGGTTATTCCATTGAGCAGAAAGGCCTGATAATTGTTTCCTGCAGAGATAATGGTCGAGACAGCATGCTTCTGTTCAGCATTGAGCTGGATAGTGTCCCCATACAGGGCAAGATGCCTGTCGTCTGATACTTCATGGGGAAAAGCCTCAATCCATCCTTGTTCAGACAGGGAATAGAGTGGTTTCCGCCAGTTTTTGAAATTCTTGCGGATAGTTTCCTCCGATACGCCATCAGGATTTGATCGGATTAGCTTGAAGATTGCTGTTTTAAGTGGCGCATTAACAAATACATCATCAGGCTTGTTTCCTTCGCCGGACTTTAATTTCCAGTAATGTCCGTGTTTTTTTAACACAGGAGAACCATTGCTTAATAATTTCGGCAACGTCCCCAGCAAAACCTCACCTGCCGGGTGCTGGTAGTAATCGCTGGCCCATATCAAAAACCGTAAATGATGTTGTTCAAATATGGCCTTGCTATCAAGCACTTCAATAGCGTATTTGAGCTTGTGTGGTTCAACTTCACTATCACCGGCAATTTCCACCAATAATCCGATCTTTTCTTTTGATTTACCAAAAGGCACCCGCAGCCGCTGGCCGGGAACCAGTTGTTCCGGCCGACAGCCATTTGGTGGCAAATAATCGAACAGACGGCGCAGCGGCGTATTGATCGCTATGCGGAGTATCAGGGGTTTAGAAGGCATGCACAGTTAATAATGTGGCGATTGGATCAATACAAATTAATTTAAGGAATTATCAAAATACATGCTGCCGGGACACTGATTCACTGTTTTGCAATACCGGTATAATATTGCAGGTCAAAAAATATCCTGAATGCTGGAGGTTTCCCCGTCATGTTTGCCCGTGCCTGAAATACTATCGGTAATTTCCTTCGGAGTGTATTTTGAACTGAAAACCTCGAAGATGGCGTTGGTACTTTCTGGTGGAGCAAGTTTGCCGGTTTGTGGATCTATCCTTGCAAATACCAGTCCCGGCGGACGATCCAGTATGCTTTCCGGCATATTCTCAAGTGCTGTGCGCATGTAATCTATCCATATGGGCAAGGCGGCCCGGGATCCGGTTTCCGCGCTACCCAAGGGCAGGAATTTGTCAAATCCAACCCATGACACAGCAATCAACTGTGAGTTAAATCCGGAAAACCATGCATCACGCTGGTCGTTGGTTGTGCCGGTTTTGCCGGATATATCCTTGCGGTTGAGTTCCAGTGCGCGGCGTGCAGTACCATGCAAAACAACATCACGCATGATGGAATTCATGATCCACACATTTTCGGAATCAACAACCTGCTTTGCATAGTGGATCTGGCCGGGTTCAGGTGATGACATATTCCCGGTATTGTCTGCGAAGCTGCCACCTCCTGTTGCAGGTTCGCACTGCGGGCAGGCAACCGCAGGATTCGCCTCAAACAGGGTTTCGCCAGCTTCAGTATAAATACGCCTGATAAAATAGGGGTCGATCAGATAACCACCGTTTGCAAATACACAAAATGCGCGTGAAAGTTCCCATGGTGTTACCGTGCCACTGCCCAGAGCGAGTGAAAGATTTTTAGGCAGCCGTTCGATATCAAAGCCGAAACGGGCGATGTAGTCCATAGCAAACGGGATCCCAATGGAATGTAACAGCCGGATGGAAACCAGGTTCCGTGAGTGAGTCAATGCTTCCCTGAGCCGGGTCGGGCCATAGGTCTGACGGCTGTAATTTTCCGGACGCCACACGTCTTCTATTCCGGGGTCTTCAAAAACAACAGGTGCATCATTAATAAGGGAGGCTGCAGTATAGCCCGCATCAAGTGCAGATGAATAAATAAATGGTTTGAATGCAGAACCTGGTTGCCTGGTTGCCTGGATGATACGGTTAAACTTACTGCGCTGGAAATCGAAACCACCTGCCATAGCAAGCGTTGCTCCATCAGATGGACGCATGGAAACAAGACCGCCTTCAACATCCGGTATTTGAGCAAGCTTCCAGGCACCTGTGGCATTTTTACTCAAGCGTACAACGTCTCCTGCCTGCACAACTTCCGCAGCGTTCTTGGGGGCTGCTCCACGGTAATTCTCGGAAATATAGCGGCGCGCCCATGACAGACCCGGCCATTCAATTTTTATCAAACCAGTATTAACAAGATAAGCAGTGGCAGTTTGATCCTTTACACTCACTATCAATGCAGGATAAAGATTGCCCAGGAAAGGAAAGCTTTGCAGTAAACTTTTCCATGTCTCTTCATTCATATCACTGCCAAGGTCGTAATGATGTTCCGGTCCACGATATCCATGGCGTTCATCATAATCCAGTAAACCAACGCGTAACGCATCGTTTGCAGCAACCTGATTGCGATCTTTAATTGTCGTGACCACTCTCAGACCTGATGTATAAGTGTCATCACCATATTTTTCTATAAGATCCTGTCGCACCATTTCTGCAACATACGGCGCCACAAGTTCAACCGCAGGGCTATGCAGTCTGGCTGTTACTGGTGCATTGATAACAGACTGATACTCTTCGGGACTGATATAACCTTCATTCACCATGCGCTGCAAAACATAGTTGCGGCGTTCTAAAGCCCGCGTGGGGTTAGTGACAGGATTTGTTGTTGATGGCGCTTTAGGGAGTCCTGCCAGCATGGCGTATTGCGGCAAAGTGAGTTCGTCGAGAGGCAGGCCATAATAAACCTGGGCGGCAGCGGCGACACCATATGCACGTTGTCCCAGGTATATTTTGTTTAAATACAATGAAAGTATGTCGTCTTTGGATAATTCCTTCTCAATTTTAAAGGCGAGAAATATTTCATTAAGCTTGCGCAGGTAGGTCTTTTCCCTGGTCAGGAAAAAGTTGCGGGCTACCTGCATGGTAATGGTGCTGCCGCCCTGTGTTTTTTCACCGGTTTTTATTAAGTGTAATGAAGCGCGCAATATTCCCTGCCAGTCAACACCGGGGTGTTGATAGAAGCGGTTATCTTCCGCTGCCAGTATGGCCTTGATCATGGTATCAGGGACCTGGTCCAGTGAAACCGGGATTCGGCGTTGTTCTCCAAACTCGGCAATTAATGAATGATCTTCACTGTAAACACGCAACGGCACCTGCATTCTGACGTCCTTTAACGTCTCTATTTCAGGTAATTGGGGGATCACATACCAGGCCAAACCGGCAGCACCGGTGATACCCAGGGTGAAAAAAATCAATAAGAGATTAAAGGTAAAACGCAACATATTGTGTGGTGTACCGTAAAATTATCCAACATCTATTGTTTTCAGATGATAATTGTATTTTTTACTTATTTACATTAGATAACTGTAAAAACTATTTGTTTTTTAAATTTGTGTTGGCTATAGTTGGCATAATAAGTTAATGTTGTAGTATATGTATGATATATAAGTCACGACGTTAAAAGGAAAAAATAGTGTTCCTGTTAAAGAAAAAAACTACACCAGTATTGGGGATCGATATTAGCGCAACCGCAATTAAGTTGCTGGAATTAAGCCGCAGCGGAAGTAAATATCGTGTTGAAAGTTACGCCGTTGAGCCACTTCCTGCAAATTCTGTTGTGGACAAGAATATATCCGATGCTGATGCTGTTGGCGAGGCCATAGGCAGGGCTGTCAAAAAATCCGGTTCACGTACCAAGGATGCTGCCGTAGCTGTTGCCGGGTCGGCTGTAATTACCAAAATTATCACTATGCCAGCCAATCTGTCCGATGCAGATATGGAAAACCAGATAAAACTGGAAGCAGACCAATATATCCCGTTCTCACTGGATGAAGTCAGTCTTGATTTTGAAGTTATCGGGCCTGCTGAAAATAATATTGACCAAGTTGATGTCCTGCTTGCAGCTTCACGCAGTGAAAATGTCGATATGCGGGTAGCTGCCCTTGAAGTAGGGAGCATGAAAGCAAAGATAGTCGATGTTGAAGCTTTCGCCCTGGAAAATACTGTGAGCATGATGGCAAGAGATTTATTTGGTGGCGGAGAAGGGCTGACGATTGCCATTGCCGATGTCGGTTCATCAGTCACCACATTCAGTGTGCTCGAAAATCTGAAGATCATTTATTCCAGGGAACAGCATTTTGGCGGAGCACAACTTACTGAGGAAATTCAAAGACGATATGGACTCTCATATGAAGAAGCCGGGATGGCCAAGAAACTGGGTAAACAGGGTGGATTGCCAGACAATTATGAACTAGAAGTATTGAATCCATTCAAGCAATCCATGGCACAACAAATAAGCCGTGCACAACAATTCTTTTTCTCATCCAGCCAGATCGCGAGTATCGATCACCTGGTCCTGGCGGGAGGTTGTGCATCGATTCCCGGTATACAGGAAGTTGTACAATCAACAGTAGGTGTCCCTACGATTGTTGCTAATCCATTTGCAAATATGTCTGTTTCTTCAAAAGTACCGGCGCAAACCCTGAGTAATGATGCTCCCTCATTAATGGTGGCTTGTGGTTTGGCATTGAGGAGTTTTGGCTGATGTCTAAGATTAATCTTCTTCCCTGGCGTGATGAACTTCGCAAGCAAAGACAGCAGGAATTTTATGTCGTGCTGGGTATTGCGGCACTTGTAGCGGTTGGTATCTGGGGTGTTGTGCATCTCTATCATACACAGTTACTTGAATATCATCAGTCACGTAATCAATATTTAAAACTGGAAATAGACAAGCTTGACAAGAAGATTGCAGAGATCAGGCTATTGCAGAATGAAAAGGAACGTCTTCTGGCCAGGATGCGGGCAATTGAGCAACTGCAGGGGAATCGTCCGTTGATAGTGCGTCTGTTTGATGAGATGGTAAACAGTTTACCCGAAGGCGTGAGTCTGCTGCGTGTGACACAGAAAGGGTCTAGTGTGACAATTAACGGAGTGGCGCAATCGAATGCAAGAGTTTCAAGCTTTATGAGGAATCTGGAAACATCTGAATGGTTAAAAGACCCGCAGCTGGAAATTATTCAGGCAAAAGATGAAGCGGGTCAGCGTATCAGTAATTTTACCTTGCGTTTTACACAGACAGTGCCAACCGTATCAGATGACACGGAGGGCGGCACATGAACTTGGATGAACTGAGAAACCTGGATCCAGAGCATATAGGAGACTGGCCGTTACCGGTAAAGATTGCCCTGGTTTTAATTATCGCTGCGGTAATCCTTTTTGCGGGCTGGCATTATGATATACAGACCCTCAGGGTTACGATAGAAAGCGAAAAAACAAAAGAAGCTGACCAGATTACAAGTCTTGAGTCGAAACAAAGACAGGCAGCCAATCTTGAAGCATTGAAACGTCAGATGCAGGAGATGCAACAGTCTTTCGGTGATATGTTAAGGCAACTGCCGAACAAGACTGAGGTTGCTGGTTTGCTGGTAGATATATCACAAACCGGACTGGCGGCTGGACTGGAATTCGAGTTGTTCAAGCCGTCAAACGAAGTGCCTTCAGAATTCTATGCAGAATTACCGATCCAGATAAGCGTTATAGGCGATTATCACAAGTTTGGTGAATTCATTAGTGGTGTTGCGGCATTACCACGCATAGTCACTACACACGACATCAGTATTGAAAAACGGGGTGCAAAAGGCAAAGAACAGGAAGCAACGCTGGTATTAAAGGCGACCGCCAAGACCTATCGCGCCCTTGATGAAGAGGAAGGAAAATAATGGTTATTGTCAGAACAACATCATACCGGGCGTTATGGCTGGTATTTGTGGTACTTGTTTCAGGGTGCGTATCCACTGACATGAGTGATCTGCAAATGCGGGTTGATGAGATACTGGCCAGACCTGGCGGAAGGCTTGAGCCTCTGCCTGAAATAAAGCCTTATGAGGCCTATGCCTATAAATCTGCACAGGCCGGAGCACGTGATCCGTTTCAATTATTTTACCAAAAATCCCAGGAAGCTATTGCTGATACCAAGGATAGCGGCCTGACTGAAGCCATGGAGAGGGAGATTAAATTCAGAAACCGGGAAGAGCTGGAATCATACGAGCTGGATAGTCTGCGCATGGTAGGCACATTGGAAGACCAAAATACACAATGGGCAATAGTCCGCGATCCTCAAGGTACGGTGCACCGGGTCAGGGTTGGCAACTATCTGGGCAGAAACATAGGCAAGATTCTGAATATTCAAGAAGACAGCATTGAGCTAAGAGAGATTATCAAAAACGTTGATGGGCGCTGGGAAGAACGTCAGGCGGCCCTTGCTTTGGCTGGGGAATAAATCTGATCAGGGGTGGCATATGAATACAAGCAGACCTAATGAAATCATTAATAGAGGTAAATTGGCAATGACTAAATGGCTTGGTCGCATCAGCATAACCATTTGCCTGGTATGCGTGAATGTATATTTTCAGGCACCATCCTATGCAGCAACACTGGATGATATGAGTTATTCATCTTTACCGGGAGACAGAGTACAGATACAACTCAAGTTATCAGAACCTGTGCAGGGTGATCCGCTCAATTTCACAATTGATAATCCAGCCAGGATAGTCGTGGATTTTCCGAATACCAGTCTGAATGTTGCTGAGAAAAACCAGGCTATCGGCATCGGGGCGGCACATAGCGCCTCCATAGTAGAAGCCGCAGGCCGGACACGTGTGGTCCTGAATCTGGTGAAATCGGTTGGATATGATATGTCTGTGCAGGGGGATACCGTCACGTTAACACTGGCCGCAGTAACAGATTCTGCTGTTACAAGCACGGCGCGAGCTTCCAGCACTACCAGGGCCGCAAATTTTGATGCGAAAATAGAGAGTATAGATTTTCGCCGTGGCAGTACGGGAGAAGGCCGTATCATTGTTACCCTTTCTGATCCTTCTGTTGGTGTGAACCTGGGCCAGGAAAGTGGCAAGGTTGTGGTCGATTTTGTCGGAACCAATCTGCCCGAGGAACTTAACAGGCGCCTGGATGTGGTCGATTTTGCGACACCAGTAAAAGAGATCGATACCTCGCTTTCCGTAAATGGCGCACGCATGGTCGTAACGACAACAACGCAGGACTTTGATCATCTGGCCTACCAGTCAGATAATCAACTTACCATTGAATTCAAGCCGCTGAGCAAACAGGAAAAAGAGGCCATACAAAAGCAGAAGTTTGGTTATACCGGTGAGCGGTTATCCCTGAATTTCCAGGATATTGAAGTTCGTGCAGTGTTGCAGTTGATTGCTGATTTTACCGGCCTCAATATGGTCGCCAGCGATACTGTGACCGGCAATGTGACCCTGCGCCTGAAAAATGTACCATGGGACCAGTCACTGGATATCATTTTGAAATCCAAGGGGTTGGGTATGCGCAAGGATGGAAACGTAATACTGGTTGCGCCCCAGGCTGAGATAGCAGCAAGGGAGAAGCTTGAGCTTGAAGCAAGTAAACAGATTGAAGAACTGGCGCCATTATCGACAGAGTTTTTACAAGTTAATTATGCCAAGGCGGATGAACTGGCCAAATTGATAAAGGCCGAGGCAAATAACCTTTTATCCACCAGGGGTAATGTCACAATCGATTCCAGGACCAATACACTGATTATTCAGGATGTTGCTACCAGCCTGGAGAGTATCAGGGCGATGGTGGCGAAACTGGACATACCTGTGCGCCAGGTATTAATTGAATCACGTATTGTCAATGCCGATGAAAGTTTTTCCAAGGACCTCGGCGTGCGGTTTGGATACAGCAAGGCAACCAGGGAAGACCCCCTTACCAATACATTGGGAGGATCAGGGGAACCGGGATTATTTATCGGAGGTGGACAGCCAGGCACTACGGATTTTGGCGGTACCACATCATTTAATAATGGCACAAATGAGAATCTGATGGTGACTTTACCGGTTGCAGGTGCTACCGGATCATTGTCTCTGGCCTACGGCATTATCGGTTCTTATCTGATGCAGCTTGAATTGTCTGCTGCTTTGGCAGAAGGCCGTGGTGAAAACATTGCCAGTCCCAAAGTAATCACCGCCAACCAGCGTGAGGCCGTTATTGAATCCGGTGTGGAAATTCCTTATCAGGAAGCATCGTCCAGTGGTGCAACTTCAGTATCATTCAAGAAGGCCGTGCTGGCACTGAGAGTCACACCGCAAATAACACCTGATGATCGTGTTTTGCTTGATCTTTCTGTGAATCAGGACACCCGTGGGGCACCTGATGTTTTGGGTGTGCCCCCCATCAATACCCGGAGCGTAAGCACACAGGTGCTGGTAGATAATGGCGAGACGGTCGTACTGGGTGGTGTATATTCACAAACAGCAAATAATTCATCAGACAGAATACCGTTCTTCGGAGATTTGCCCTATGTCGGCTTTCTCTTCAAGAGAACTTCCGAAAGCACTACAAAATCCGAACTGCTTATCTTTGTAACACCAAAGATACTGAAGGAAAATCTGCAAATTTAGTCCATTTAACAACCATAACATCAGTTAATACTTTACAGGGTGTGGCCATATTGATGGTCACACCCTTTTCTTTTCTGCAGTTGATCGGTCCCGATTATTGAACCTATCTCAAGATTCCGCGCGGTCGCGACGGCGAGGTTTGCGGTGGCAGGGCAAGGAAGAGTAGTTGGTTGTTCCAAATGAGCGACGAGCGACGCGGCCATGTGCCGCAAACACCCCGTCCCTGCGGGTTGCGCAACAAAAACCTGCACTCTGCGTTAATCGGCTTGGCGATAGCTACGGCTATCACCTGTGCCTCGCGCGCCTTGACCGCGGGCTTTTGGTGCAGCAATGCGGCTCGTGAGGAATCTTGAGATAGGTTCTAGTATCATGCATGACATATTGTTAATTATTAAAGACCAACGCCATAAGCTGACACCAATTGAAAAATCACAACAACATATTTCTTATCGGCCCGATGGGTGCGGGTAAATCGACGATTGGCCGCCGGCTGGCAAAAATACTCAATTTACGGTTTTTTGACAGCGACCAGGCAATAGAAAATCGAACCGGCGTCAGGATTGCGTTAATATTCGATATTGAAGGAGAAGAAGGTTTCCGCAGACGGGAATCCGATGTGATTGAGGAATTGACAGGACAGTCTGATATTGTCCTGGCAACGGGAGGTGGTGTTGTTCTTAATCATGTAAACAGAAAAAATCTCGCTGAAAGGGGTGTGGTTGTATATCTTAGAGCAGGAATCAAGCAACTGTTAAAACGCGCAACCAGAGACAATAAAAGACCCCTGCTGAACACGGACGATCCCCGGAAAAAAATGGAGGAATTACTCAAAACAAGATCTCCCTTGTATGAGGAGATTGCTGATCTCATTGTGGATACAGACCGGCAACCGGTTTCACAGGTTATAGAGGAAATATGCAAGTACAGGGCAATACAATGAAGGAAATCAGGGTAGAACTTGGTGAGCATGCTTACCCGATATTTATAGGCGGGGGATTGCTGGACAAGCCGGAAATATTCAAAAATTGTATTAGATCAAAACAAGTGTTGGTGGTCACCAACGATACCATCGCGTCCTTGTACCTTGAGCGGACCATGCGGTCCCTGGGTAGTTTTACAACAGACAAAGTGATACTCCCTGATGGTGAGCAATACAAGACACTGGATGTAATGAATGAAATCATTACCAGGCTGTTGCAACAGCGCTACAGCAGGAACTGTTGTCTGGTCGCCCTGGGTGGCGGGGTTATCGGGGATATTACCGGCTTTGCGGCAGCCTGTTATCAACGGGGCGTTGATTATATCCAGGTGCCAACTACTGTACTTGCCCAGGTGGATTCTTCAGTGGGCGGGAAAACTGCAGTTAATCACAAGCTGGGCAAAAATATGATAGGTGCCTTTCATCAACCCCGGGCCGTCATTACGGATATTTCTACATTACTTACGCTGCACGACAGGGAGCTCCAGGCCGGGCTTGCCGAGGTCATAAAATATGGCTTGATACGCGACCGGAAATTTTTTGAATGGCTGGAACAGAATATTGAAAAACTGTTGCACAGGGAAATTCAGGAAATCAGTTATGCCATAGAAGTGTCTTGCCGGAACAAGGCTGAAGTTGTAGCGATCGATGAAAAAGAGTCAGGTATGCGGGCAATATTGAATCTCGGCCATACTTTTGGTCATGCGATAGAAACAGGACTTGATTATAAAGGCTGGTTACATGGTGAAGCGGTCGCTGCCGGTATGTTGATGGCGGCCGATTTGTCCAGCCGGCACGGCTGGTTGTCAACACAGGACCTGGAGAGGACAAGAAAAATTCTCACTAGAGCGAAGTTACCAGTCAGATTGCCACCAACTTTAACTCCAGCCAGGATGCTGGAACTCATGGCAGTGGATAAAAAAGCCAGGGATGGTGCCATGCATCTGGTCTTGATGAAACAGTTGGGCGAAGCATTCGTTACCAACCAGTTTGATCCTGAAAAACTCAGGGCAACACTGGAAAATTTTTCTTCCGCAACGGAGTCCCGCTGATGTCTGAACTGGCTTGTTATGCAGCCAGAGAAGATAATTCCAAAGGACGTATCTTCGGGGAACCACAACCGGAGCATCGAAATCAGTATCAGCGTGATCGCGATCGCATAATTCATTCTGCTGCTTTTCGCCGGCTTGAGTACAAAACGCAGGTATTCGTAAATCATGAGGGTGATATGTTCCGTACCCGCCTCACCCATTCCATCGAAGTTGCACAGATAGGACGCACCATCGCCAGGGCATTAAAACTTAACGAAGATTTGACAGAGGCGATTTGTCTGGCACACGACCTCGGTCATACACCGTTCGGCCATGCCGGGCAGGATGTCCTGAATAACTGCATGAAGGATTATGGCGGATTTGAACATAACCTTCAGTCATTGCGGGTTGTCGATCTGCTTGAAGAACGCTATGCGGATTTTCCCGGACTGAATCTTTTGTTTGAGACCAGGGAAGGGATACTCAAACACTGTTCACGCAAGCATGCTGTCAAACTCGGTGATCTGGGACGGCGTTTCCTGGAAGGTGGTCAGCCTGGTCTTGAAGCGCAGGTGGCCAATATTGCAGACGAAATCGCCTATAACAATCATGACGTGGACGATGGCCTGCGTTCCGGGTTAATCGCCACGGAGCAATTAAAAGTCTGTGAATTGTTCAGTGACCAGTATGATATTGTCAGCAGGCAATGGCCGGATTTGAGTGAAAGACGACTGATCCATGAGATAGTCCGGCGCATGATCAATACACTGGTCGGTGATTTGATTGCCAACAGCCGGACAAAGATTGATCAGTATCAACCTGCCGATATTGATACGGTACGCAGTCTGCCAGTACCGTTGATTGGTCTGGGTGAGGAGATTTTGAACAAGCATATGGAACTGAAACGGTTTCTGAGAAAAAACCTCTACCAGCATGACCGTGTGCAGCAAATGACAGGCAAGGCCAAACAGACGGTTAAAACCTTGTTTGAAGTCTATATGGCTGATACCGGTTTATTCCCCAAAGACGTCCAGTTGCGCCTGAATAAAGAAGAAGATATTGCCGGGGCCTCTGGCCGGGCACGGGTGATAGCTGATTATATTGCCGGGATGACTGACCGTTTTGCTATCGCGGAGTTAGAGAGAATTAATTAACTTGTTGAAATGCAAGGCTTACTTTTAAGCATGCTCCATGACATAATATATTGTTGCACCGTGACATTAATGGCCCGCTTTATTATAATTTCCTCCCTTTTTGGGGTCTGGTCATGGTGATATCGAGTAGGCCATAAGTCTAAATAACAAAGAGGGCGGATTTTGCCCTCAAAACAGTGGCTGTAATTATGGTGGTGTTTTAATGAAACATAGCATTGGTCAACCGACGCAAGGCCTGTATGACCCCAGCCAGGAACACGATGCCTGTGGCGTCGGTTTCGTCGTTGACATGAAGGGCCGCAAATCACACAAGATTGTCACAAACGCCCATACTATTCTTAAAAATCTGTTGCACCGTGGTGCTTGTGGCTGCGAGGAAAATACCGGTGATGGTGTCGGCATACTGATTCAGAAACCGGATAAATTTTTCCGCAAGGTATGTAAGGAAATCAATATTGAATTACCGGATATAAATAAATACGGCGCTGGTATGGTGTTCCTGCCAAGAGATCCGGAACAATCTGCACAATGCCGGAAGATTTTTGAAACGATAATCAGGGATGAAGGACAACACTTGCTGGGTTGGCGTGATGTTCCCACGGATGATTCACTGTTGGGCCCCAGCGCCAGGGCAGAAGAACCGGTTTTTAAACAGCTTTTCATCGCCTGTGATGACAGCATCACAGATCCTGCGGCATTCGACAGAAAACTTTATGTAATACGTAAACGTACCGAGCATGCTATCGCCAATAGTGACTTGGACGAAAAGGCCTTGTTTTATGTGCCGAGCCTTTCATACCGTACCTTTGTTTACAAGGGCATGTTAACCGGTACGCAGATAGAACCGATGTTCCCCGAACTGGGTGATCCCGACATTGAATCGGCAATGGCCCTGGTCCACCAACGGTTTTCCACCAACACCCTGCCGCAATGGCGGCTGGCACATCCGTTCCGTTACATCTCGCACAATGGTGAAATCAATACCGCGCGCGGCAACACCAACTGGATGCTGGCCCGCCAGGCACTCTGCGAATCTGAATTATTTGGCGATGATCTGCAAAAGCTTTACCCCATAATCACTGATGGAAACAGTGATTCTGCAACCTTTGATAACGTCATGGAATTTCTCTATCTTGCAGGCCGGCCATTACCACATGCTGTATTGATGATGATTCCTGAAGCCTGGAGCGGACACGAAACCATGGATGAAGAACGCCGGGCTTTCTACGAATACCATGCCTGTCTGATGGAACCCTGGGATGGTCCTGCCTCAATTGCATTTACTGATGGTGAAGTGATTGGTGCAGTACTGGACCGTAACGGGTTAAGACCTTCGCGTTATTATGTCACCAAGGATGACATGGTGATCATGGCTTCAGAAGTGGGCGTACTGGAAGTCGCACCGGAGAATGTGAAAATAAAGGAAAGGCTGCATCCCGGCCGTATATTCATGGTGGATACCAAACAGGGACGCATCATCGACGATGCAGAAATCAAGAACCAGTTTATCAAGGAACATCCTTACGGCGAATGGTTGAAAAAGAACCTTGTCCCGCTGGAAAAACTACCTACACCGAAAAATATTCACGGCACTGATCCTGACACCCTGTTGCAGCGGCAGCAGGTCTTTGGCTACAGCCATGAAGATTTGCGTATATTGATGGCGCCGATGGCTGCAACAGGCATGGAACCCATCGGGTCCATGGGCACCGATGCCGCACTTGCCGTGTTGTCCAATCGTTCAAGATTGTTATATGACTATTTCAAACAACTGTTTGCACAGGTGACCAACCCGCCGCTCGATGGTATTCGCGAAGAACTGGTGACCCAGGTCAGTACCACGCTGGGACCGGAAGGCAACCTGCTGAAACCCACTCCCGAAAGTTGCAGGCAGATCAAACTGCAAACGCCGGTCATTACCAATGAAGAACTTGCCCGCATCCGTGATGTGAATCTGCCCGGCCTGAAAAGCAAGACTGTTTCCATCCTCTATCCGGTTGCTGAAGATGGACCGGGAATGGATGCCGCACTTAAGAATATTTGTGCCGAAGTCGATGCTGCTGTTGCTGCAGGTTATACCAATATCATTCTTTCCGATCGTGGTATTGATGAAGAAAATGCCGCCATCCCGGCATTGCTCGCAACGGCCGGTGTACACCACCACATGATCAGGACAGGAATACGCACCCGTGCAGGCCTGGTGCTGGAATCCGGTGATCCCCGTGAAGTCCACCACTTTGCGGCATTGATCGGTTATGGCGCCAACGCCGTCAATCCTTATCTTGCCTTTGAAACAATCGGTGATCTTATCGGCAAGGGACATGTGCCGGAAATGTCACACGAAGAAGCGATCAAGAATTTCATCAAGGCCGTCAGCAAGGGACTGATCAAAACCATGTCCAAGATGGGAATCTCAACAGTGCAATCCTATCGTGGTGCACAGATATTTGAAGCCATAGGACTTAGCAAGGAATTCGTTGATAAATATTTCACCTGGACGGCCTCACGTATCGGCGGTATAGGTATTGATGTCATCGCCAGGGAAGCCAGCATTCGTCACCATAATGCATTTCCCGATCGTCCGGTCAAACAGCCCGACCTGGAATGGGGTGGTGAGTACCAGTGGCGACGTGATGGTGAATATCATCTCTTCAATCCGGAAACAGTTTTTAAATTGCAACATGCCACCCGTTCCGGCCAGTACAAGGTATTCAAGGAATATTCCGACCTGATAAACAACCAAAGTGAACATCTGGCCACCCTGCGTGGCCTGTTTGAATTCAAAAAATCTCCTGTCCCCATCGAAGAAGTGGAACCGGTTGAAAACATCCTGAAACGTTTTTCCACGGGCGCGATGTCCTACGGATCGATCAGTAGAGTTGCACATGAAACACTCGCCATTGCCATGAACCGGCTGGGCGGAAAATCCAATACCGGCGAGGGCGGTGAAGATCCGGATCGATATATACCGGATGCGAATGGTGATTCGCGCCGGAGTGCGATCAAGCAGGTCGCCTCGGGCCGTTTCGGTGTCACAGCAGAATACCTCACCAACGCCGATGATATTCAAATCAAGATGGCGCAGGGAGCAAAGCCGGGCGAAGGCGGCCAGTTACCAGGGACCAAGGTTTACCCCTGGATTGCCAAGGTGCGTTATTCCACCGCCGGTGTCGGATTGATCTCACCGCCACCGCACCATGATATTTATTCCATCGAGGACCTGGCGCAGCTGATTCACGATCTGAAAAACGCCAACCCGAAAGCGCGCATCAATGTGAAGCTGGTTGCTGAAGTGGGTGTCGGAACAGTCGCCGCCGGTGTGGCCAAGGCACACTCCGATGTCGTACTGATCTCCGGTTACGATGGTGGAACCGGTGCATCACCGATCAGTTCATTGAAACATGCCGGACTGCCCTGGGAACTTGGCCTGGCCGAGACGCAACAGGTACTCGTGCAGAATGGATTGCGCGACCGCATCGTGGTGCAGACTGACGGACAACTCAAGACCGGTCGTGATGTCACCATCGCCGCGTTACTCGGTGCAGAAGAATTCGGTTTCTCCACCGCACCCCTGGTCGTATCGGGTTGTATCATGATGCGCGTCTGCCATCTCAATACCTGCCCGGTAGGTGTTGCCACCCAGAACCCGGAACTGGTCAAGAAGTTTTCCGGCAAACCTGAATTCGTTGAAAACTTTTTCAGATACATTGCAGAAGAAGTGCGTGAATACATGGCGCAACTGGGTTTCCGCACCATGAATGAAATGATCGGCCGTGTCGATAAACTGGATGTGAAAAAAGCAATCGATCACTGGAAGGCACAGGGCCTTGATTTCAGCAAGATCCTGTACAAACCGGTACCCCGTCCCGGTGATGACATTTATTGTTCCAAAACACAGAATCACGGTCTGGAAAAATCACTGGATGTCACCACACTGGTGCCGCTCTGCAAGGATGCGCTGGAATCCAGGAAAGAAGTCGATATTATCCTCCCGATTCGCAACACCAACCGGACCGTGGGCACCATCCTCAGCCATGAGATTACCAGGCGTTACGGTGCGGAAGGTCTGCCGGAAGACACCATCAGGATCCATTTCAATGGTTCGGCCGGCATGAGCTTTGGTGCATTCGTCACCAAAGGTGTCACCCTCACACTGGAAGGTGATGCCAACGATTATCTCGGCAAGGGCCTGTCCGGCGGCAAGATCATTGTCTACCCGCCACGTCATGCCACGTTTGTACCGGAAGAAAATATCCTGGTCGGTAATGTCCTGTTGTACGGGGCCACCGGTGGCGAAGCGTATTTCCGCGGCATAGCCGGTGAACGTTTCTGTGTCAGGAACAGCGGCGTGAATACCGTCGTCGAAGGTGTGGGTGATCACGGTTGTGAATACATGACCGGCGGTCGTGTAGTGATAATTGGCAAGACCGGCCGTAACTTCGCAGCCGGTATGTCCGGCGGTATTGCCTATGTGCTGGATGAAGCGGGTGATTTTAACATCCGTTGCAATATGGGTATGGTCGACCTCGACAAGTTTGAAGATAAAGAAGACATCGAAACCGTCAAGATACTGTTAAACAAGCACATTCAATATACCCAGAGCAGTGTCGCGAATAATATCCTGGATAACTGGGCAAAATATAAGAGTAAATTTGTGAAAGTCATGCCAAAGGATTACAAGCGCGTACTCGCCGCCATCAAGAAAGCAAAAGAACAGGGCACATCCGTAGACGAAGCCGTAATGGAGGCCGCCCATGGCTAAAATTACAGGTTTCATGGAGTACAAGCGGGTCAAGCAACCCTATCGCCCGGTCAGGGAACGCCTCAAAGACTGGCACCAGGTGATGGCACCGTGGCCGGTGGAGCCACTCAAGGAACAAGCCGCCCGTTGCATGGATTGCGGCATCCCGTTTTGTCACCAGGGTTGCCCGCTCGGTAACCTGATCCCGGACTGGAATGACCTGGTCTATCGTGATCAATGGCTGGCAGCAATCGAGAGACTGCATGAAACAAATAATTTCCCTGAATTCACCGGCACGTTGTGTCCCGCTCCCTGTGAAGGTGCGTGCGTACTGGGGATCAATGATGATCCCGTAACTATCAAGGCAGTTGAAATTTCAATCATTGATAAAGCCTGGGAAAACGGCTGGGTCAAGCCTATGCCGCCGGAAATCAAGACCGGCAAGAAAGTCGCCGTCATCGGTTCAGGCCCGGCCGGGCTTGCTGCTGCCCAGCAGCTCTGTCGCGCCGGGCACGACGTTACCGTGTTTGAGCGGGATGATCGTATTGGCGGTTTACTACGTTACGGCATCCCGGAGTTCAAGATGGAAAAGCGGGTGCTGGACCGCCGTCTTGATCAGATGCGCGCTGAAGGTGTGATCTTCGAGACCAACAGTCACGTCGGGGTCAATGTTTCTGTAGATGATTTAAGGAAAGAATTTGATGCGTTAATATTAACCGGTGGTGCCTGTGCGCGACGGGATTTGCCTATCCCCGGACGTGAATTAAAAGGCGTGCACCAGGCCATGGATTACCTGCCATTACAGAACCGTCGCTGCGAAGGCGATGAGATTCCAGATGATCAGTTTATTTCTGCTGAAGGCAAGCATGTGGTCATTATCGGTGGTGGTGATACCGGCGCCGATTGCCTGGGGACGGTCCACCGCCAGGGAGCCAAATCCGTCACTTCACTTGAGATCATGCCACGCCCGCCGGAAACCCGCTCCCCGAACAACCCCTGGCCGGAGTGGCCGTTTATCTTCCGTACCACTTCCGCCCACGAAGAAGGGGGTGAAAGGTTGTATTCCGTTTCCACCAAGCGCTTTATCGGCGATGAAAAAGGTAATTTGAAGGAGCTGGAAATTGTGAAAGTGGAAATGCAGCGCGAAGCCGGGCGGGTCATCTTTAATGAAATACGTGGCAGCAATTTTACCATCCCCTGCGAACTGGTACTCCTGGCGATGGGATTTACCGGCGCTGAGAAAGAGGGAATGCTTGAGCAACTGGGTGTGGCCATCAACGAACGTGGTAATGTCTGGCGCGATGAAAACTGGATGACCAATGTGCCCGGTGTATTCACCGCTGGTGATATGCAGCATGGACAGAGTTTGATTGTATGGGCGATTAGTGAAGGCAGATCAGCGGCAAGAGGGGTGGATGAGTATTTGATGGGAAGCTCAGATCTCCCCGCATTGCTTTAAAAGCCCACAGCTGGCACCATCCGGCGCTAATTCGCCACTCCAAACTCATCATTTATTACTAATAAACTCGGCTTTGGCATCCTGCGTCGCTCTACCGCCTACTTCCATGTAAGCGTCCTCGCTTGCAGCGGCGAATTATCACCGCCTGCACGACCACCATGGATGGTGGAAGTGTAGATTAATGAATGGAGCAGTTATCTACCTCAGCTGAGTGCTTTTAAATATTTTGTTGGGTACTCTTAATCCCAAGGTCGTAGGATCGACCCCTACACGGCCCACCAATTAAATCAATAAGATATACACATTTCTATAAATTTAAGATATTATGAATTTGCTCATGTAGGCGTTATGTAGGCACAAATACGGCTATTTTTGTTGATAGAAACCACATATATCTAACTAGAAACTAACCCTTGTGCTAATATTTTGAAAATCTTGCATGTGTATAATTTCACCCAACCTCTGATGAACCCTAACAAGAAACCTGATTAGATATGACTCAAAAGAAGAGAGTCTTAAAGGCCTTAGCTACTGATACTATTGTTGAATCGATTTTTGAAATCAGATTTCAAGGCACACAATCAAACATAGGTGATATCCTTTCTGGTTTAATATACCAAAAGCATAAATTAGATTATCCAAATATTGAAAAGTTACCAATATCCCATTTACCCGTTCAACTTATTGACATGGATCCAAGCCTAAGATATCAGGCGACTAACAAATTCACTGGAAATAAAACTGTCTTATTAATTGGAGGCAATGTACTTACTGTAAGCAAGCATAGTCCATATGAAGGATGGACTAATTTCAAAAAGAGAATTAATAAATGCCTAGCTACACTTGATGAAACAAAATTAGTTAAAAAAGTCGAACGAATTGCACTCAGGTATACAAACTTTGTTCCAGCGGATAATAAGATTATAGGTAAAGATAAAATATTGTTTTCAGGAACACTAGGAAAATTTGATTTAACGAAATCTATTTGTCATGTAAGGACTGAAGTTATATTTAATGACTGTCTAAATATTGTTCAAGTTACTTCAAATGCAGAGCTTACTGCTGATAAGCGTGCGGGAATAATACTAGATATTGATACTCAATTGACTAAGGATCTTTCAAATTTTTGGAGTGATAAATCTAAATTGCTTGAAAAAATACATTCAGTGGAAAAAGAAATATTTCTTAGTATTCTGACTAATGAGACATTACAGAAATTAGGGCCAACATGGAGTTAATTATGGAAAATACAACTGAAATTTTAAGAATTAAAGATAATATTAAAGGGACTCAGTCTTCAAAAAATAATTTATCTTTGTCCCAACTATTGTTATTAGTGCCATTTGCATTTTCAGGCACACAGTCAATTAGCCATCTCTCTTCAGTAACAATAACAAATCTACCTGATACTCTAAGTACAATTGAAATTCGTACTATGAATTCGGTAGATGAGATGTTGGCAGATGTGATTTATAAAATACACAGTAGCCTAATAGATAATCAAGCTGACATAGATGCTGATTGCAGAGATGTGCTCTATTCAAATTTATGGAATCTTTATAGTTAAATAAGCTTAACTGATGTTGGATGATTTAATAAATTCGGCAAATATTAGTTTTCCGGCTTATTTAACCCCAGCCCAAAAGGACGAACTATACTCAGAGCTAAAAAAATTTCCTACTAAATTTAACTACTATTTATATGGCCATGAAGGTAAAAATTGGATGCAAGGTGATGGGCTATTTGGCTTTATTGCATTAAATTTTTATTCTGGCGAGAAAAAAAATGTTTCAGGAATAATAATCTCTAACTCTTGCGATATAAATATACATAATAAGATACCTAAGAATAGAAAAATTATATTTGCCCCGCTCATAAAACTTGCAGACTATTATTCATTTTTAAAAAGCACCAAAAAAACCGATGAAATAATTACAAATACAATTGACACAATTAAATCACAAAGAGTTACAGACATTTTTTATTTCCCAGAAATAAAAGGGAAAATTAATGAAAGCATAGCTCTTTTGGATGATTTACATTCGATGCCGATAAGTGAATTCACACCAGCTGAAAAAACTCAACTTTTTAGATTAAGTCAAAGCGGGTTTTATTTATTTCTGATAAAATTATCGATACACCTGACTAGGATGTTTGAGGGGGTCGCACGTTCAAATTGACGAAGACCTATTATTGTTTTTAATTAGTTATTCAATTTTTAATAGGTACAAGATCGAGGTCAGGTCTTGCGAGTGATCGGAGTCAGGTCTTCGGTAACCGCTCCCGGCGTTACTCTACCTCCTGCATCCATGCAGTCGTGAATC
>Ga0209521_10000543_pt1 | contig 29489 bp, 25 predicted proteins | sample Rifsed19ft4_FD_184016 | JGI IMG/M metagenome (GOLD analysis project Ga0209521, IMG submission 184016) | Soil microbial communities from Rifle, Colorado, USA - sediment 19ft 4 (version 2) | ecosystem: Environmental > Terrestrial > Deep subsurface > Rock core/Sediment | place: Rifle, Colorado...
CCCCCCGCCGCGCCTCGTTTTGCAGGAGGGCGCGGAGCTTCTCGGCAACGATCTCCTCAAGGCTGTACACACGAATCGTGCCCGCGAACGCGTCGCCGTAGCCCTGGAGAATCGGGCGCGCCGCGGCGGGAAGGGCGAGGACGAGGAGGAGGACGAGGACGAGGAGCGGGACCGCGGACGGCCGAAGGCCGCGACTCCTCGGATGCGTCGCGCGCGCGTGCATCCCGCCGCGCCACGGTCCTCGGTTTACTTATACGTTTCCGGGCGCGAGGCCGCCGGCTCGTCCGAGGAAGGGTTTAAGGGCGCACGGCCGTTCGTCGCCCTCCGAGAGGGCGCAATGCGGGAGATCGTCGAGTGCGTCCCGAACTTCTCCGAGGGCCGCCGCCGCGACGTCGTGGACGCGATCGCAGACGAGGCCCGATCCGTTCCGGGCGTGACCGTCCTCGACGTGGAGATGGACGCGAATCACAACCGGTCCGTGATCACCTTCGTCGGCGAGCCCATCGCCGCCAAGGAAGCTGCGTTCCGGATGGCGGCGAAGGCAGCGAATCTCATCGACATGAACGTGCACCGCGGCGAGCACCCCCGGATTGGCACCCTTGACGTGCTCCCGTTCATCCCGATTGCCGGCGTCACGATGGAGGACTGCGTCCGGCTCGCGCGCGAAACTGGGAAGCGGATTGCAGACGAACTCGGCATCCCCGTCTACCTTTACGAGGCCGCGGCCACGCGACCGGACCGGAAGCCGCTGCCGATGCTCCGGAAGGGCGAGTATGAGGGGCTCCGTGAGGACATCCGCACCCATCCGGATCGGGCCCCCGACTTCGGGAAACCGGAACTCCATCCCACGGCCGGCGCGACCATCGTCGGTGCCCGCCAGGCCCTGATCGCGTACAACGTGAACCTCGCCACCTCGGACGTCTCCATCGCGAAGAAAGTCGCGAAGGCCGTGCGGGAGAAGGACGGCGGCCTGCCCGCGGTGCGGGCCCTCGGGTTCGAGCTCAAGGACCGCGGCCTCGTCCAAGTCTCCATGAATTTAATCGACTACAAGATCACAGGACTCGAGCAGGCGTTCGACGCCGTGTCCGCCCTCGCCGCCAAACACGGCGTTCCCGTGTCCGCCTCCGAGATCGTGGGCCTCGTGCCGGCCGATGCGCTGCCGCCGAACCCGATCGAACGTCTCAGGCTGGAGGGTTTCGACATGAAGCGACAGGTGCTCGAGAATCGGCTCGCAGGGTAGCTCAACCTACCACAACCTCGGTTCTTGCGGGGCGTGGTGGCGTGAACATCTTTATATGCGGTGAAAACATGTAACGATCACATGAAGCGTCGTATCCTCCAGACGGACCTCAGCCAGCCCGAGTACGAGGCACTCGCCCGCGTCGCCCAGGGCCGCGGAGTCACGCTCAAGGAAGCGACCCGAGAGGCGGTCGCGCAGTGGGTGGCCTCGGAAGGCGGGTTCGAGGGTTCTCCGCTCTTCGACTTCCGGTTCGTGCTCAAAGGCGGACGGGCGACGGACTCGTCCGATGATGACGCGGTGATATACAGGAGGCGAAAGACACGAGGCTCTTCATCGACTCCGGCGCGTTCGTAGCGCGGTTCGTCGAGAACGACGCGAACCACGAAGCCGCGCTCAGGACCCTCGAGGACGTTCGCACCCAGCGGCTCCCGTATCGCTTGCTCTTCACCTCGAACTTCGTGATCGACGAGGTGCTGACATTCTTGTTGTGCGAACGAGGGCACAAGGATGCGAGTCAGGTCCTCCGATCGCTCAGGAGCGACCCCTCCCTTCGCGTTCTGCACGTCTCAGAGGACGTCGAAGCCATGGCGGACGAGGAGTTCCTCCGGTTCTCGGACCAGACGATCTCCTACACGGACTGCACGACCAAGGTTCTCATGCGAGAGCACGACATCTCGACGGTGTTCTCCTTCGACCGAGACTTTGAGGTCATGGGCCTGATCCGCATCCCGTAAGGCGCCCCGACCGGGTCCCGCATTCTTTTTCCGTGGGCACGCCTTGACGGCACCGTGCCCAGGTCCGTGGAGCCGTTCCTCGAGCGCGTGGCGGCGGGGACCCCCACGCCCGGCGGCGGGACCGTGAGCGCGATCTGCGGGGCGCTCAGCGCGGCCCTGTCCCGGATGGTCGCGAATCTGGCGGTGGGGAAGCAAGGGTACGAAACCGTGCAGCCGGACCTCGCGATGATCGAGGAGCGCGGGAAGGCCCTGCAACGGAAGTTCCTCGATTTGGCGGTGGAGGACTCCGCGGCGTACGATGCCGTCGTGGTCGCGATGCGACTCCCGAAAGCGACCGAGGCGGATCGTGCGGTCCGGAAGGACGCGATGCAGTCCGCGTACACCCGCGCGACAGAGGTGCCCATGGAGACCGTCCGAGCGTGCGTAGAGGCGTTCGAGATCTCCCGGTTGGCGTCCGAGAAGGGGAACCGGGGCGCGATCACGGACGTCGGCGTCGCGGCCCTCCTCGCGGAGGCGGCGATGCGGGGGGCCGCCCTGAACGTTCGCGTGAACTTGGCGGCGGTCGCCCACCCCCGTTGGCGGGACGCGATGGAGCAGGAACTGCGGACGCTCCTCCAGCGGGGAGCGGAACTCTCGCACGTCGTGAACGCGCTCGTCGAGTCCCGGATGTAGACCTGCAAGCCCCGGTGGGACGCTCTCTCCCGGGTGCTGGGTTGCCCTGTGCGGCGCCGACGTTGGCGGCAGACCGCTCTAAGGGCCCGGCATCAGGCCGAGCTGGGCCATGAAGGTCATGTTGTCGTAATAGATGCTCAGCTGCTTGACCTTCCCATGCTCCGCCCGCGCGACCGCCACGGCCTTGCCCGAGATCCGCTTGTTCGTCGCCGGGATTGGCGGCTGGCCGGGCGTCTCGAGCGGCCCCAGGTGGGTGGCCGTCCATTCGCTCTCGTCCGCGACCCAGTCCCCGCTCACGATCCGGTTCACGGAACGGATGGTCGCGTCCGGGAACGGCTTCCAGTTCTCTCGGAAGTGGTCCTCGACCGCCCTCCGCCCGTGGATGGGGGCGGGCAGATTCGCCTCCCAGTACGTCACGTCGTCCGCCATCAGCTCACCAACCCTCGCTGCGTCGTGCGCGTTCAGGGCGTGCTGGAACGCGTCCGCCAACGCCGACACATTCTCTGTATGCGATGTCATCAAGGCTCCTCCCGGGGCGGGGAACCGGAGCACAGTATATAGGCGTTTGCTCCCGCTAGGCGTTTGCTCCCGCACGGCACACGAAAGACGATAGATGCATGTACAGCGAATGCCTATCCAACGATTGCCGATGCCGCCACGAACACGCAAGGGAGAGGTGTTCGCGGACGCGATCTTCCGGGGGCCCTCCGGACGTGTCGCCACGATGCGGCTGGTCGTGGACACCGGCTCCACGTACACATGGATTCCGGCGCGCCTCGCCCTTGACCTCGGAGTGAAGCCCGTGGACACCGGGACGTTCTACCTTGCGGATCGTCGTCGCATCCGACGAAGGGTCGGCGAGGTCGAAATTGAGATTGCGGGCCGAAGAGGGACACGTTTCATCGTGTTCGCGAGGGAGCGTGACGCGAATGTCATTGGCGTGGACGCCCTCCAGGGTCTGCTCCTGTACGTGGACCCGGTCGACCATCGCCTCCGAAAGCGCAGGAGCGCGTGGGCCCTCTCGCCGCGGGCCGTCGTCGCTGGGCGACCACCACGGCTTTCCGCGGTGCGGCGACCGCACCCCTCTGGATCGATTCGGTGAGCAACGCCTGATCAGCGAAGGGGACGCCGTCATCCCTGCCCCACACCCTGGGCAGTCGCTCGCATCGACGAACCGGTGGAATCCAAGATCTTCCTCTGAGACCGACGGAAAGTACCTGTGGGACGAAAGTCTATGAGGGCGAGGATGCCACGAAGGACCCGGATGGGTGAAGTGTACGCGGAAGCGACGTTCCGAGGCCCGAAAGGCCGAGAGGTCACGCTTCGCCTCCTCGTCGACACGGGTTCGACGTACACGTGCATCCCCAGCTCCCTCGCCGGGACCCTTGGCGTCCGATCCGTGGGCGTCGTGCACCTCGAGCCCGCCGACGGCCGGTTGGTGACGCGCGCGATTGGAGACGTGGAGATCGAGATCATGGGACGACGCGCGCCCCGGCGCATTGTCTTCGGGCGTCGAGGCGATTCGAGCCAGATCGGTGTTGACACCCTCCAAGGGCTCCTCCTTGACGTCGAACCGACGACGCATCGGCTGCGTCGGCGGACCTCGGCGCTGGCGGTCAGCCCCCGGGCGACGCGCCTGATCATGAACCGCGGGCGCCGCCGTTCGGACACGGCCACCTGAACCTTCAGCCAACCGATTACACCGGGCCTGCGAGGGAGAGCCACCCGAGCGACGATGGCCATGCCGGACCCGACTCCGGTGCGGGTTGCGCCGACGCGCGCGAGCGAGAAGCCTTTAGGGGAAGAACCGATGCGGCGGACGTGGAGCGAATCGCTGCCGCGCGCGGCACGAAGCTTCGCTGCAAGGGCTGGCGGCAGGAGGCAATCCTCCGCATGCTCGAGAACAACCTCGAGAACGCCGAGAAGCCCGACGAGCTCATCATCTACGGGGGCACGGGGAAGGCGGCCCGGAACTGGGACGCCTACGGGCGGATCGTGACGTCGCTCACCGACCTCGAGGACGACGAGACTCTCCTCATCCAGTCCGGGAAGCCCGTCGCGGTGTTCCGGACCACCGCCAACTCCCCGCGGGTCCTGATCGCGAACGCGAACCTCGTCCCCCGATGGTCCACGTGGGAGCACTTCCACGAGCTCGAGAAGCTCGGCCTCACGATGTACGGACAGATGACCGCCGGCGGGTGGTCCTACATCGGCTCCCAGGGGATCGTCCAGGGGACGTACGAGACGTTCGCCGCGTGCGCCCGCCAGAACTTCGGCGGGAGTCTGAAAGGTCGGCTCGTCCTCACCGGGGGCCTCGGCGGGATGGGCGGCGCGCAGCCGTTGGCGGTGAAGATGAACGGTGGCGTCTGCCTGGCGGTGGAGGTCGACGAGTCCCGGATCCAACGCCGCCGGGAAAAGACGTACGTGGACCACGCCGCGCGAGACCTCGGGGAGGCCCTGGCAATCGTCAACGCCGCCAGGGCGGGCGGCCGCGCGGAGACGGTCGGCCTCCTCGGGAATTGCGCAGACGTCCTCCCGGAAATCCTGGGGCGCGGCATCGTCCCGGACATCGTGACGGACCAGACGAGCGCTCACGACCCGCTCGGCGGCTACATCCCCCAGGGACTGTCCGTCGCCGAGGCCGAAGAACTGCGGGCATCGGATCCCGCGACGTATCGCAAGCGCGCGCTCGCGTCGATCGCCGTCCACGTGCGGTCGATGGTCAAGTTCCAGGAACGCGGCTCGATCGTGTTCGAGTATGGGAACGGCATCCGCGCGCACGCGAAGGAGGCGGGCGTCGAAAACGCGTTCGCGTTCCAGGGCTTCGTGCCCCTGTACATCCGGCCGATGTTCGCGGAGGGCCGCGGGCCGTTCCGGTGGGTCGCCGTGACGGGGGAGCCGAACGACATCCTAGAGACGGACAAGGTCGTCACGCGGACGTTCCGAACGAACGGCCAGCTTGTGAACTGGATCGAGAAGGCGGAGCGGTTCCTCCCGTGGGAGGGGCTTCCCGCGCGCGTGTGCTGGCTCGGGTACGGCGAGCGCGCGAAGTTCGGGACGATCATCAACGGGCTGGTGAAGGACGGGACGCTCACGGGCCCGATCGTGATCACTCGAGACCACTTGGACGCGGGGAGCGTGGCCTCACCCTACCGGGAGACGGAGGGGATGCGGGACGGGAGCGACGCGATCGCGGATTGGCCGATCCTGAACGCGCTCCTCAACACGGCGGCGGGCGCTGATCTCGTGGCCGTGCACAACGGTGGCGGCGTGGGGATCGGATACAGCACGCACGCGGGCGCGCTCGTCGTCTGCGACGGGACGAACGCCGCCAAGAAGCGGATCGAGCGGGTGCTGACGACGGACCCGGGCCTCGGCGTCGTGCGCCACGCGGACGCGGGGTACCCGGAGGCGGTCGCGTTCGCCAAGGAAAAGGGGATCCGGACGCCGGGCCTGGAGTGAGGTCGTGGCGGTCCCGCGTGTGGCGGTGGATGCGATTGTTCTCCATCGTGGGAAGCTCGTCCTCGTGAAGCGGGGGACGCCACCGTTCCTGGGGCAGTACGCGCTCCCCGGAGGCGGGGTCGAGTTCCGCGAACGCCTGGAGGACGCGGTCGAGCGGGAGGTCCGCGAGGAGACCGGGCTCGTCGCAGAGACCGTCCGACTCCTGGGCGTGTACGGGGATCCGGATCGGGACCCGCGGGGCCACACGATCTCCATCGCTTACGTGTTGAACTCAATCGGCGGACGATTGAAAGCCGGCACGGATGCATCGGACGCCAAACTGGTTCCACTTACGCGCGTGCCCCGGCTCGCCTTCGATCACTCGCGGATCGTGGAGGACTACCGCCGGAGCCTCAAAGGCTGACGTCGCGCTTGCCCCACTTCTCCCGGGCCCGGCCGGGGAGCCACCCGAGGACGATCAACAGGAGCGAGGTAGCGGTGAAGAGGACCCACCCGCCCGCGCCTTCTACGACCGCCCCCGCGACGGCACCGAGCGCCGCCAACGCAGCGAAGCGGGTTATGCACGCGGCGGCTCCGGCCAAGAGGCCAGCGACCGATCCCGCGGCGACGGCGACCCACATCAAGTACGCGACGAGGATCCCCAGGAACGCGAGGGAGGCGCCGATCGCGAGCGTGCCTTCGCCGAGGAACAGGAAGAGGGGCAACGTGAACACCGCCAGGACCGCGGACAGCGCGACGAACAGGCCCTGGTACGTCTTTCCGTAACCGTACATCTCCTTGTACCGGCGGGCGAGCGCCCCCGGCGGTTCCGCGGAGGACACCGCGCGGGCCTCCTCCATCTCCGCCGCCGAGTCCTGGAGGTGGGACCGAAGCTCGCGGAGCACGTCCTCGCGCACCCTCGGGTCCATCCCCGCCAACCCGCGCGCCACGCGCCGGAGGTACTCCTCGATGCCGCTCATCGGCCCCGCCTCAGGATCCGGTCGACGCTCGTCGCCATCTCACCCCACACCCGCGTCGCCTCGGCGAGGGCGGACCGCCCGCGGTCCGTGAGCGTGTAGTACTTCCGCGGCACGCCCGCGTCCCGCTCGACCCATTCGCTCTTCACGAACCCCCGTTCCTCGAGCCGCCGGAGCGCGGGGTACAGCGTCCCCTCCTTGACGTCGAAGAACCCGTCGGACCGCTCCCGGAGCTCCTTGATCAGCTGGAACCCGTACTTCGGTTCCCCGGTCAGGAGCGCGAGCAGGCACAGTTGGATCGACCCCTTCTTCAGTTCCGCGGTCCATTCCGCGCTGACTTCTGGCATGAGGGTTACGGCCGGTATCCGGACGTCCCTATTTGATGATTGGACTCATCGTCCCGCGAACCGGACCGCCCGTTGCGCGTGCGACCAGGCGCCGAGGGAGTCGCAGATCGCGTCCTCGTACTCCAACATGCCCCAGTCCCGGTCCATGTCCGAGAGGTCTCTCTCCGCCTCTCGAATCTCGCGGTCGACCTTCCCCTGGTTGTCCGGATCGTGGACGGGCGTCTCCCTCGCCTCCTCCAGCGCGACGCGCGCGAGCATCTCGTCCGCCTTCACGAGGAGGTTCGCGATCAGGTCGCACTCCGCGTCGAGCTGCGCGCGCTCGGCGTCCGTCCAACGGGAGGTCTTGAGGCGACATTGCACGGTTCGAGGACCGGATTCATCGTCATCCTCGTCCTCCTCGTCGTCGTCCTCGTCACCGCCGCCGCAGTCGCAGCCCCCCTCGTCTTCCTCGTCATCATCATCATCATCGTCGTCGTCCCCGCCAAGGATGCCCATGCCTCCGCGCCTGCCGTCCCCGTCCTCGTCGTCATCGTCCCCGCCGCCATCGTCGTCATCATCTCCGTCCTCGTTATCCTCGTCGCGACAGTCGCGGTCATCTTCGTCGTCATCATCCCCGTCATCATCACCGTCATCACCGCCGCAGCGGCAGTTGCCGCGACCATCATCGTCATCGTCGTCGCCGCCATAACCCTCGTCATCATCGCCGAGGAACCCCATCCCGCCGCGCTCGCGGTCCCCGTCCTCGTCGTCATCGTCGTCATCATCATCGTCACCATCGTCCACGACGAGTTTGACGAGGCGGTCCACCGCGGCGCGCTCGCAGAGGAAGACGTTCGCCCCGAGCGCGGGGTCGAGGTGGGCCCCGTCAATCCACCACGGCCGGACCTCGTACGCGAACGCGAGGTCGGCGACGGGGTCCGCGTCGAGGGAGAGGGAGAACCCGAGGCTAGCGTCGTGCGCGTGGACCTTCAGCGTCACCTGTCCCGTCTGCTTGTCCCGCTTCGACTCCACCGCCAAGTCTTGCTCCCACGCGTCGATCCACAGGGCGTCCTCGTAGCGGAGGCGCTTCGTCGGCCAGTTGTCGGGCAGGTCCACGGTCGTGACGACGCCGTTCCCCCACGTGATGCGGAACGACTGGTATGTCCCTAGGTCCGTCCACGAGGGCCCAAGCACAAGATCGATGCGGTCGCCCGCGTTCTTCGCCACGGAGACGTCCACATCGGGAATGGCGGTGATCGCGGTCGGCCGGAACGGGTCCGCATACCCCAGGCTCATCCAGACGAAACGTTCCGCGTCGTCGAGGTTCCGGACGAACCGCCAGTCCCCCCGGTCGATTGCCTGCCGTTTGAGGTCGCGGATCCGCTCGGTCGCTTCGGTCTTCAAATCGAGGGCGGAGGTGACGTGGATTGAGGACGTCGCCTGAGAGAACCCGCCGTCGTCGTCCGTCACCGTCAGCGTGACGACGTAGTCGCCGGGCAGCGCGTACGCGTGCTCGATTCCATCCGCGGCGGCGAAGGGGAAGGTGCCGCCGGGGCTGGGCAGCGGGTCGGGGCCGACGCCGTCGTTGAAGTCCGTGCCGCCCGCGATGACGGTGCCATCGCCGAAGTCCCATGAGAACGTGAGGTCGTCGCTGCCCACGTCGACCGCGGAGCCGTTGAACGTGATCGGGTCGAGCGGGTAGAAGTGGCCCGCGGGGAGATGGCGGTGCTGCTCTTGCGTCGCCTCGTCGATGGAAGAGGGGGGCGCGACGTTGAACACCGTGATCGTGGCGGTAGCGACACCGCAGCCGCCATCGTCGTCGCACACCTCGATGGTGACGAGGAACGCACCGTTGTCCCCGTAAACGTGATCCGCCGCCAACGATCCGGTTGTCGGGACGCCGGGGCTTCCCGGAACCTCCGTAACCGCCACCGGCTCCACGGAGCCGTCGCCCCAGTCGATCATGGCGGTGAAGTCCTCGCGCGTGCCGGCGGGATCGAAGTCGAATCCGGGGTCGGAGAACGCAGCGACAAAGGAAATCGTCGCGGCCTCGTCTACCTGGGCATCCGACACTGCCAACGTCGGCGGCACGTTGAGGATCGTCACGATCGCCTCGATGAAGGTCGCGCCGCCATCGTCGTCCTCCGTGTCCACGTGGATGAGGTAATCGCCGTTGTCCCCATACGCGTGGGGGCGCACCTCGAAGGCGCTGAAGGGGAAGGTGCCGTTCGGGGACATAGGGGGATCCGGGCCGACGCCGTCATTGAAGTGCGTCGCGACGTCGTCCGGGGCTCCGTCGCCCCACGCCCACGTGAACGTGAGGTCGTCACTGCCAGGGTCCTCGGCGGGGACCCGATAATCCGTGAGTCCTCCTTCGTCGCGAACGGAGTCGCATCCAACGATCCAGGGACAATACTCGATCGTGTACGTCGGCGGCAAGTTGTCGACGGAGAACGTCGTCGTGACCGCCACGGCTCCGCCGTCGTCGTCCTCAACGCGGAGGGTGACCGCGTACCGGCTGTTGTCCCCGTACGTGTGCGACGAGGGATCCGAGGCGGTGAACGGGAAGCTACCGCTGGGGGACGGATCGGGGTCCGCGCCCACGCCGTCGTTGTAGTAGGTCGTGGATTCCGTGGGCCCGAGCTCCCACGTCCACGTGAACGTCAGGTCGTCGCTCCCGGGATCCAGCGCCGTGGCGGTGAGCGTCCATGCGAGGCCCTCATCGACGGCCAGGAACGTCGGCGGCAGGACCGTCAGGACGGGAGCGAGGTTCGACACGAGGAACGTGCCCGCCGACGTCGTGACGCCGTCGTCGTCGTCCCCGGCCTTGACGGTCCAATCGAAGGTTCCGTCGTCGCCGCACACCGGCGTCTGCGCGTCCACGACATCCCGGGCATGCACGTCGGGACTCGGGTCGGGGTCAGGGACCACGGACGGGTCGTTCGGATAGAGAGTAGCCGCGGACCAGCCCGCGCATCCTCCGGACCAGACCACGGCGAGGTCGTCGCTCCCGGGATCCGTGACCTGCACTTCGAACGCGAGGGACTGCCCCTCGTCTCCCGCCGGGATCGAGGTGAACGCGATCGTCGGGGCGACGTTCGCCACCGTCACCGCGGCCGTCGCGACGTCGGTCAAGTCCCCGTCGCTCACCTCGACCGTCGCGGAGCCGGACCAGTCGTCCCCGAACGTGTGCGTGGCGGTCGGGTCCGACGAGGAAGCGGTGTCCCAGGCGCCATCGCCGTCGAAGTCCCACCGGTACGTGAGCGCGTCGCCGTCGGGGTCCGTGCTGCTCCCTGCGTCGAACGTGATCGGAGAACCCTCATCGCCGGAGTACGGACCGCCGGGGCTCGCGGTCGGCGCCTCGTTGCAGTCGTTTGACACGCGGACGACCCCGCTCAGGGACAACGCGAGTTCCGTTCCGTCCCCGTCGATCCATCGCTGGGACTGCATCGGGTCCACGCCGAAGTGCGTCACGGTGAGGTTCATCGTCCACGAGCTCGTCGGCAGCGGCCCGAGGATGCCGCCGTCCGTGTTCGTGAAATAGTGGAATTGCCCCTGGGGGGTCCGGCTCAGGGAGAACTCGCCCGGATCGTCCGAGAAGACGACGCCTGCCCCCGAGGGGATTCCGACGATCGTCACGTCCGTCTCCGCGTCGGGGGTGCCGCCGTTGTCGATGTTGAAATGAAACATGAGGTATGTGTTCCCCGTCGTCGCGTCCTTGTACAGGAAGAGCACGGACACGTACGCCTCGACGAAAGGCGTATGCGCGCTCACGCTGTAGTAGTCATAGTAGGAGATCGCGGACTCGCTCTCCGTGACGGGGGCTACGTCGTATGAGGTCGCGCCTTGGGTCACGCAGTACGTCGCCTGCGTGGGCTCCGGCGAGGGATCCCCGAGGGATGTCGGCGGGGAGGGGGGCGCCAAGGGAGCAGTTTCCGGGAGCGACAGAGAGGATGCGAGCAGGACGGCGGCGAGCCCAAGCGCTACGGCCACCTCGGGCATCCGCACGGCGATTCCTCCTCCCCCTGCCCCCGACTCAGAACCTCATTCCCGGGAACCCGTTTAACCCTTCCCCGTCCGAACGTCTGCCGCGGGACGGTGCGGCGCTCAGGCCCGTCCGGCGCGGATCTCGACCTGGTGCCCGGCGTCGTCCACGTCGAACACGTGGTGACCGAGGAGCTCTCGCAGGGTGAACGTCATGGAGAACGCGCCCGCGTGGAGCGTGAACTCCGCATGCTCGAGGCGGTCGACGGGGACGAGGACGACCATGAGGACGCCGTCCCAGCCCGACGTCGTGTGGCTCGCCCACCGCACGGCCTGGCGGTTCTCCCGCGGGAGGAGGGCGTCCCCGCGCTCGAAGGAGACCGCGCGCTCTCGGGCGATCCCGCCCTCGGAGATCCGCGCCCCGCCGCTCCAGTCCGTTGCGTCGCGCGAGGCGTCGTCCGTCCCGTTGCGGTCGAGGAATCCCCAGCGTGCGCCGACCCCGATGCGCGCGACGTCCCGTACCTCGTGCCGCTCGAGGAGGAAGCCGTGGATCTCGATCGCGTGGCCCGCGCGGTCGACGACCTCGCGGTGGCGGAGGCCGATCAGCTCGGACGCCTCCCATACGAAGGACGCCTGGTCCGTGTGAAGCGTCACGTGCGCCGCAGGGTCCGTCCTCGGGATCTGCAGCGCGTAGACGAGACCGTCCCAGCTCACGGTCGTCGTGGACCTCCACTCGACCGTCTGGCGGTCCGTCTGGCGGTACACGAGATCGTCTCCGCCCATCCGCCGGTCCCCGCCGCTCTCCCAGCGGACGGTCCGAACGAGGCGCACCGCCCCGTCCGTCGTCTGCACGAAGCCGTCCCAGTCGACCGGGGCGAGCGTGGGCGCCGCGATCCCGTGGCCCCGGAATCCGCCGCCCTCGTCCGACGTCGCGGCCCACATGCCCTGGAGCGCGCCACCGGCCCCGCCGTTCGAGTAGTTCCAGTGTCCGTCGAACGCACCGTGCGCGCGGTCGCCCCGGGACCAGGCGCCCGAGAGGTAGCCCCCTCGGTCGGAGCCGGTCATGTTCCACTGACCTCGGAACGAGCCGCGACCGTCGTCGGGGATCACGAACTGCCCCCAGAGCGCACCCTCGAGCCGCGTGTCCGCGACACGCCATCGGCCCAGGAAGGAGCCGCCCGTGGGATCCGACGAGGCCCCATCCGTGGTGTCATCCCGCTCCCACCGCCAGCGGCCCTCGAGGAACGCGACCGCGGGGTCGTCCAGATAGCCCCATCGGACCGCGAGCCCGATCGTCACGGACCGGTCGTCGCACCGGGGCGCGTCCGCGGTGTCGACCGCATCCGCACACACGAGAGAGTCGTCCGCACCGTCCCGGGACACGGCGGTGCTCGGCGTCCCGTCCGGGCTGGACGCAAGGACGACCGGCCCCGCCAACAACACGAGCGCGACGATGAGGGCGCTCGCACGCCACTTCGGTTTCATGCTTTCTCCTCCCTACGCTCGCGTTGGGCGAGCCACACTCGGGGCCCCCGGTCGATGGACCGCGGCTCCGATGGATCGTGAACAGGGATGAGACTCGACGGGTCTGTTCGCAGGGTCACGCCCTCCCCTTGCGCGCCTTCCGCCGCAGCAGCACCGCTGGCACGAGCGCCCCGCCTACGACCGCGATCTGGAGCGCCACGAGGATCGAAGGCGCCACGTTCGTCGTGTTCGCGATCGGCGCGAGGACGGACGTCGCGCTCAGGCCCGGGTCGTGTTCGATGACTTGGCCCTGCGGGTAGACGAACCCACCGAGCAGCCGAATCCCGAGGTGCCCGTCGTAGAGGTCCCTCGCGCGTTCCGCGTGGTAGATTTCAAACGTCATCGTGTCCGGTCGGCCGTCGACAGTGACCGCGCTGACCCAGTACCAGTCCCCGGCCCGCCGCCATTCCTCCGCGAACTCGAGGCGGTCCCTCGCGATCAGGACGGGACGCGTCGGGCTCGCGTCACCCTCGCAGTGGTAGAAGGAATCGCCGCGCAGGCACGAGCCCCCGAACTGCTCTTGCATCCACAGGAGGACCGGGGAGGAGATCCGGTTCCCGAACGTGAGGCCCGTCGCCAACCCGAGGCGCGCTCGGGCGTCGCCGCCGAAGTCCCAGCCCTCGATCCGCTGGTCGTACTTCCCGTCCACCGTGATCAAGGAGCCCTCCCGGGTGCGATTCTCGAGGAACTCGGAGGCGATCGGAAGGCGCTCGCGCCCGCTCGCGAGGGTGACGCGGTACACGGGGATTGCGACGCTCCCGTCTTCCGCCGTCGCGGACAGGTGGAACGTCAGGCTGATCCGCTCGAGGGCGCCGTCGGACGGCAGGCCCGACCGCCAGATCCACGAGACGTTGTCCCAAACCCGCGTGTACGGGACGTCCACGGTGCTCACCGTGAAGTTCACCCACGCGGCGTCCGCCGTCACGACCGGCTCGATTGATCCGTCGAGGTACCATCTCGTGTTCAGGTCCAGGTACTTCACGGGGACGTCCCCGGCGGAACGATTTCGGAGATCCGTCTCCGGCCGGAGGTCGAACAGCCCATCCCCGTCGTCGAGGAACTCGAACATCCGGTCGAAGTGTTGGGCGACGAACGTGTGGACCGGGAGTGCGCGCGTGCCCAAGTAGTTCCCCTGTTCGTCGTACAGCTCCGCCGCGCCGAAGAACCGCTGGTAGTCGAGGAAGAACATGACTCCCCCCTTCCGGAGGGACTCGTTCGTCGCCCAGTGGACGCCGAGGGAGACGTCGCCGATGCGCACACGAACCCACTCTCCGCCCCCGAACCGGAGCGTGTGGTCGATCTCGACGACGGGGATGCCGCGGTCCGGCAGGGGAGCGGCCGATGCGGGCGAGGCCAGCGGGATCGCGAGGAATACCGCCAGCGCGAGGCCCACGATCAGCGTCTTCACGCGCCCACCCGTTCGACCATCGTCATGCTTGGCACATAGCGACACTATGCTTCCCAGTACTTAATAGTTTTCCCATGCGCATGCGCCCATGCGCCCATGCGCGCGGTTCTTCGCCCCGCCCTCTCGAGGACGGCGCCGAAGCCGTCTAATAGGAGTACAAACGCGTTCCAACAATCGATAATACCAGGAAGTTCCGTGGACGCGCGGGGATGTTCGTGGCGGAGAAAGGGGAAGCAAGTGGCCCGGTCAAGCGGATCGGGCGGGGACGAGCGCTCGTCGTCTTGACGGCGGCGATTCTCATTGCGGCGCTCGGCGCGGCGGTCGTCCTGCGACCCGGAGCGCCGCCGGCGCCCGGTCCTGCGGCCCCGCCGTCGCCCGGAGGGCTTCGCGGGACCGCCGGCGACGCGCAGGCCACGCTCGCCTGGGACGTCGTGGCAGGCGCAGACGGGTACAACGTCTACCGGGCGTCGTCCCCGGGCGTCACGAAGGACTCACACGGCAGCCTGCCGGACGGCGCGCGGTTCGCGGACGTCGTCAGCCCGTACACGATCGCGGGGCTCGTGAACGACCGCGTGTACTACTTCCGGGTCACGGCGTTCAACGAGGCGGGCGAGTCCGACGTCTCCGAGGAGGTCTCCGTCACGCCCGAGGGGATTCCTCCCCTGGCGGCGCCCGCCGCGCCGACGAACGTCGAGGCGCTCGCGGGAGACGCCCGCGTCCCCGTCTCGTGGGACCCCGTCCCCGGGGCCGACGCGTACCACCTGTTCCGCGCGTCCGAGCCCGGCGTGACGAAGACGGGCTACGCCTCCATGCCCGACGGCGCGCGGTACGCGGACGTCGCCTCGCCGTACACGTTGGCAGGCCTCGTGATTGGCCGCACATACTACGTTCGCGTCACCGCCGAGAACGCGGCGGGCGAATCGGACGAGTCCGCGGAGGCTTCCGCGACGCCCGTCGGACCGCTGCCGGGTACGGAACTCTTCGTCGCAGGCCTCGTGGAGTTCGACTCCGGAGCTCCCGTCCCGGGGGCGACGGTCCTCTTGCGGACGGAAGACAGCGCCGCCACCGCCACGGGGACGACGGGCGCGGACGGCTGGTTCAATATCGGCCTGCGCGCGCTACTTCCCGTGCGCGTCCTCGCCGAGGTTCGATACGAGAGCGCTGATCAGCCACCCGTGACCGGATTCCGGTGGAGCCCTGAGGTGTCCACGGGAGGCGCGGTCGTCGTCAGCCGACTCGCGCTACCGGATCCCTCGACGAAGCGACTCGTGATGGCGGGGTCGACCGCACGCTCCGTCGACGATGCGGTCGTCGCGGAGTCCCTCCCGGGGAACGTGGCGGCGGTCTGGGCGCGGCCGTACGACCCCGACGCGGCGCCGGACGTGTTCCCGGGCGATCTGGCGGAGCGCCGCGACTACCCCTTGAACTCCGTCGTGTTCCTATGGGTCGCCGCCATGGACGCGAGCGGATTGCCCGTCTTCGACGCCGAACCGCCCGCGACCGTTCGGATGCGCGTCCCCACGACGCAATGGGTGGACGCCGAGGACCTGCAGCCGGGCAACGGCGTGATCGACACGCCAATCTACTCGCTGGACTACGCGACCGCGTACTGGATCCGCGAGCCGAACGGAAGGCTGACGGATGCGGACGGCGCACCCATCGCGGAGGCCTACGAGCAGGACATCCGCTCGGGCCTGTACGCGGGCGAGGTGTACGCGCAATTCCAGGCGACCCACTTCTCCTGGTGGAACGTGGACACGCGCCCGTGGGATTGCGGGCCGGACTTCGGCGACGCGGACGACCCTCCGTACCCGAGCCGCCTCGCTAGCGACGGCGTCCGCCACCTGAACATCTGTCGCGCGTGGCTCGGCGCGTGGGTCGATGCGGAGGACGACGCGGACGCGGTCGACACCTACGACGACGGCCTGCGTGGGCGAGATCCCCTCGAGGTGCGCGTGTCGAACTTCGACTGGTCCGGGGACCTGTATCTGAACGCGCTGATCGACGCGAACTCGGACGGGGACTGGGCCGACGCCGATGAGTGGGCGGTCGAGAACCTCCTCGTGAGAATCCCCCGGTACACGGGGAAGGTCGTGGAGACGGATGTCGTGTGGGACGGCGACACGTGGCTCCGGCTCACGTTGACCGGGAGCCCCATCACGGACTACGACGGGACCGGCGAGTTCGAGATCGGCGAAACCGAGGATTACCCGTTCTTGAAGTACCGCCTCTCGCTCGGCGTCGTCGGCAACGGGACGGTCAACAGCGTTCCCCCGGGAATCGACTGCCGGTCGACGGGACGCATCTGCTCTGCCGAGTTCTCCCCGGAGACCCTGGTCACGCTCACCGCCACCCCGGATGCCGGTCTCCTGTTCGTGGGATGGGGCCTCGACTGCTCCGGGGCGAACGCGACGTGCGAAGTTCGGATGGACGGGCACCACGTCGTCCTCGCGGTCTTCACGGTCCCGAGCTACCGTCTGTCCGTCTGGGTCTCCGGCGCCGGGAACGTCAGGAGCGTCCCCGCAGGGATCGACTGCCGTTGGGGGTATCCCGGCTGCTCCGCCGAGTTCCCGGCAGGTTCCCTCGTGGACCTCGTGGCCACGCCGGATGCGGGCTGGCGGTTCGATCGCTGGGGCGGCGACTGTTCCGGGACCGGCGCCGCATGCGTGGTGCAGATGGATCGGATGCGTTTCGTGTTCGCGAACTTCACGAAATCGCAGTATGGCCTCTCCGTGTGGGTCGTGGGGAACGGGACCGTCACGAGCGATTCCCCCGGGATCGACTGCCGGTACGCGTCCGGCACGTGCTTCGTGGAGTTCCCGGCCGGGTCCGTCGTCAATCTCACCGCCACGCCGGACGCCGGCGAGAGCCTCGTCGGATGGGGCGGCGACTGTTCCGGCCTCAACGCGACCTGCACAGTTGGGATGGACCGTGATCGGTTCGTGGCCGCCACCTTCACCTCTCCCTACTATCAGCTTTTCGTCTCGGTCTACAGCTCGGACCCGGGTGGAAACTACTCGGGCAGCGGCGGCACGGTGACGAGTGCGCCGCCTGGAATCGATTGCCGCGACAACGGGACGAGCGGAGGGAACTGCTCCGCGTTCTTCCTGGCGGGCACGAATGTGACTCTGACCGCCACCTCCAATCCGGGTTGGCGGTTCGTCGGATGGAGCGGGGATTGCACCGGCACGAGCCCCACGTGCTGGGTGACGATGAACGAGCAGAAGTGGGTCTTCGCGTACTTCGAAAAGATCTGAGTGGCGGACACGCAAGGGGCCGAGGCGTCAGGCCCGTCGGCTCCCATTCGCATGCGCCCATGCGCATCGGAACCGATTGCCAGCGCGGATAAGCCTGTGGTTCGGGAATGTGAGCCGGGATCATGGGCGGCGCCCGGTGTCGGGTCTGTCGGCGACGGGCTTCGATCGCCCGATTGATCGGCGCCTCGCGCTCCTCCAGGCGGGCCTTCCCTCCAGACGCCTTCCCGAAGGGGCTTTATTCCACACCGCGCCTCTCTCCGCTTATTCATGGGGAAGACGATCGGGAGCGTTTGGCTCCTTGTCTGCGCGTTGCTGGGGGCGGGCGCCGTTCTCCCGCCTGCGACACGAGGAGGGTTCGACACGGGTTTCACGGATCCCGCGGGGGACACGAGGAACTATGGGTCTCCTCCGCAGGCCCTCCGCCAATCGGCCGATGTCGTCTCGGTGGTCTCATCGGCAAGCGCCACGAACCTCACGATTGGCCTGACCTTTGTCGGGCCAATCGGTTACCCCAGTACGAGCCTCGTGTACACGATTAATACGTTCGAGTCCCGGGCCGAGATCTCTCTTTCTTTGTACGACTCGCCGCCCTCGTGTTCCTCGTGTCTCTACTCCTACGACTACACGAGCTCGGGCGGGGGCAGCGGTACCGGGTCCGTCGATCCGGTGATCTCGTCAAACACAGTCACTGTGAGTGTGCCGCGGGCCTGGGGCGGGGACGCGGGGACGTACTTGCTGAGTTTCGCTTCCGGTGCGACCCGAAGTGCGCAGACCGCCACCGACGACGGGGGCCAAGCGAACCAACCGCCCACCATCTCCAATGGGCCCGCCGAGCCCGTGGAGGGCGAGGTAGGACAGACATTCTCCTACGAATTCCTCGCCACTGACCCCGAGGGCGGGATGCTCTCATGGTCGGTTGGCACGACCCCCAGCGCACCCTGGCTCTCCATCGACCCCGAGACGGGAATCCTCACGGGCGTGCCGCCGGAGACAGGCGTTTGGACCGTCACGGTCACCGTTCGCGACCCCTTCGGGTGGCCGGACACCATCGGCTTTGAGTTGAACGCCGTGACGTGCGACGCGAGTTCCCCACCGGTGATCACGAACGAGGTCAATGGGGCGAAGACGATTGAGCCTTCCGACGTATTCACCCACGAGTACGAGGCGACGGACCTCGACGGGGACACGTTGACTTGGTCCGTCACGGGTTCCTCCTACGCGACGATCGACCCGGCCACCGGCCGCCTCGTGCTCGACACCGCGGGCGGCACCGGCACGTATACCCTCACCGTCACCGTTCGAGACTCGTGCGGCAATACCGATGTGACAACGCTGGTTGTCGTGGCCGTTGTCGGTGCCGGTGACGCGGATGGGGACCTCGTTCCAGATGGTTCGGACAACTGCCCGTCGGTGGCCAACCCCTCCCAGGCCGACTTGGACGGGGACGCCGTCGGCGATGCGTGCGACGCGGACGGGGCGCCCATCGAATCCAAGCTCCCATACGTCCTCGTAATTGCGGTTGCCGGAATCGTCCTCCTCTCGGCCTTCGTGCTCTTGCGTCGCCGAAAACTGCGAGAGCCATCTCAGCCTCTCCGGCCCCCACCGCCCTCGTCCTGAGCCCTATCTGGGAGGAGGCGCTCAAGCATTGAAACCACGACGCGGAACTGTGGTCCGCCGGGGACCCGGACCTCAGCCGGGATGTCCGTCGGGGGGAAAGCGCTTTCATGACGTCTAGGTTGGGGCCGCGACCGTGTAGTGGTCGTCCGGGAAGCTCCCCGCCCTCCGAGGTCCCCGGTCGGTGGAGATCACCCCATGCGGTTGAAATCCCCTACTGGAAATCATCTAATACGGCCTCGGGAATTGCGGGTCCGGGTAAGGAGGTGTGGAACGTTGCCGTTCTGGGATAAGAAGAAACCGGAGGTTGCGCCCGTTGCGAAGGGTCTCGTGCTCGATCGGCTCTTGGCCTTGAACAATCCGTCGAACCCGTTCGAGATCCGGCAGAGTCAGGAGACGGACCTCTACATCGAGCGGCGGACCATCCGCGAGAGAACCGACGCGCAATACCGGGCCTGGCTCCTCTTGGACGAGACCACGAAGGAGGGCCGGTTCTGCGAGGAGATGACGAAAAAGGAGACCGAAACGGGCGCGCGTCTCGGGACCAGGGGCGTCGGCCTCAGCTTCGGCTCTACGAAGACCTGGTCACGCCTCCCAGGGATTTACGACGGTCCGATTCGCGATACGTTAGAAGCGAACGGCTGGACCTTCAAGCAGGTCCTCAGGAAGTCGTCCGCGACGTACCCGCGATAGCAGGTCCAGTGAGTCGAAGGCTGGACGGCCGGCGGACGGAGGCAGCCACGGCGTTCCCACCGCGGGCGGATCCTCGGAGTTCTTCGACGCGCCAATCCGAAGACGAGTGTCCCGAAGGCCGGCCGACGGCTCCGGGGTGGATTCTCCGTCGAACGGCACTCCTAGACGATTCGCCCCTGTTCGATCAGGGAGGTGCCATCGACCGTGACGGTCGCGCCCGTCAGGGTCCCCGCGAGGCCGAAATCCACGACGTTCCTCCCGCCGAACTCGCCGCTGTCCCCGATGGCGACGTACACGTTTCCAGCCACGAGATCGTCCTGGAGATACCCGTTCATCGCCCTCGGGTTCAGCCCAATCCCGATGCCCGCGAGCAGCTCCCGTCCCGCCTTCGCCCGCCTCCAGCTGGACAGGACCAGTTCGGCGTTCTCCTCGCAGGACCACTTTGCCCGACCTCCGTCGAACGCGAAGGTGAGGCCTGGGAGCCACGCACGCCGCATGATCTCCCGCGCCCACCGGCCGACGGAGGCGATGGGCCGGTCGAACCGGATCGTGCCCGCACCGGATCGCTCGCGCGGCGCGACGTACACCTCCCCCGCAGGGATGCTGGCCATGTTCTCCCCCGTGTCCAGGGCCTGGGGCGTCACGACGCCGTCCTCGAGGTGGGCGCGTCGACGCGCGAGAACGCATTCGAACCGAGTCCCATTCGGCGCGGAGAGTTCCAGGTGACCCTTCCCCGAGAGGACCCGCTGGATCCTCTGGCCTGCCTGGCGAAGTTCCTGCGGCTCGACGGAGGATGCCTCGAGCATCATCTGCCGCCATGCGTCCAGGTCGAATCCGTACGCGCGGGCTCGCGATTCCGTCACGTACCCAAGGTCGATTTGGGCGCCCCGGATCCGGGAACTCGCTGCGCGGCGGTACCATTCGTCGGCGTACGAGATCATCGCGTCGTACCGGTCGATCCCCACCTCGTGGATCCGAGAGACGTCCGCGGGACCCGAAATGAAGACGTATGCGTCAGCGGCCTCCAATGCCGCCCATTCGTGACGCCCGACGGTCCCCTGCTTCGACCTGGGCAGCGCGGCGGCGGACCGCCAAAAGCTGTCCTCGTCCTCCACGAGGAGGAGGGGCCGGGCCCCGGTCGCGCGAATCTGGAACACAAACTCCGCGGCAATCGGCAGGCCGTGGTTCCACGCCTCCACCATCACGTTCTCCCCCGGCCTCACGTGCAGGGTCTGACGCAGCACGTTCTTCACAAGCGCCTGGTAGTCGTCCACGCGGCTCCCCCGCGGGGATGAAAGCGATGGACACGCTTAACGATATCCATGGGTCGCCCATGGGTCGCGGCGCTCGAGCGCGAACACGGGCCTGGCGCCCGTCTGGCGGGAACGGGGAATGCTCTAATAGAGGAATCGGATTGGGAGCCTTGGGGGCAGAGGACCATGCCGTTCTGGGATCGGAAAAAGCCGGAGGTCGCGCCTGTCGCGAAGAGCCTCGTGTTGGACCGTCTCTTGGCATTGAACAACCCGTCGAACCCGTTCGAGATCCGGAGGAGTCCGGAGACGGACCTGTTCATCGAGCAGCGGATCGTGGACGAACAGCGGTACCGGGCCTGGCTGCTCCTCGACGAGACCGCGAAGCAGGGCCGGTTCTGCGAGGAGATCACGAACAAGGAGGTCGAGACGGAGGTCGAGCCGGAGTCCCTGAGCTTTGGCGTAAAGAAGACGTGGGGCCGCGGACCGACGAACTACAAGTCGTGGGGTGGGGAAATCGGCGGGGGGACCACGAAGAAGTGGAGCTTCGACACGAAGCGGGTCCACGACCCCGTCCGAAACACCCTCGAAGGGAGCGGCTGGACGTTCAAGCGGGTCATCACGAAGTCCGCCGCCACGTACCCCCGGTAGGGGTTCGGGGCTTCAGCCGACCTTCCCGCCGCACTCCGGGCAGAACTTCGTCCCGGCCGGCACGTCGTGCCCGTTCACGCACGTCGCGCCTGCGAGCATGTTGTTCCCGCACTCCGGACAGAACTTCGTGCCCTTGGGGACGAACGTGTTGCACTTCGGGCAGGTGGCACCCTCCTCCGTGCGCGCCCCGCAGTTCCCGCAGAACTTCATCGTCAGCGGATTCTGCGTCCCGCACTTCGGGCATGGCTTCATCTGCTGCGGGGGCGCCTGCGGCTGCTGCATCGCGCCGCCCATCTGGTAGCCCATCGCAATCCCCGCGCCGATCCCAACGCCCGCGCCCGCCGCGCCGCCGGCGGGGTTCGTCGCCGCCTCCCGCATCGCTTGCCCGGACTGGTACTGCATGTAGTTCGTGCCCGTGATCTGCATCGCGGCGCGCTGGTCCACGGCGGCCTGCACCGCCTCCGGCAGCGTGATGTACAGCCCGCTGATCTTCTGGATCTCGATCCCGTACGGGTCGAACTGCGGGCCGCCCTTCGAGAGGACGACCTGCTCGATCTCCATGATGTTCGCGCCGAGGTCCGCGACGCCGAGGCCCCGTTCCTTCAGCTCCCCGAGCGCGTCGTAGATCACCGCCACGACCTGCTCCTTGAGCCGCTCCTCGACCTGCGGGGCCGTCGCGAGGCCGAACGTCCCCACGAACTGGTTGATGAAGTTCGACGGCTCCTTGATCCGGTACCGGAACTCCCCGAACAGCCGGAGGTTCACCATGCCGAAGTCCGCGTCGCGGAACTGGTACGCCTGCTTCGACCCGAACTTCCCGTCGAACGGTCGGCGCGCGAGGTAGTACACCTGCGCCTCCTGCTTCACGCCGAAGAGCTTCATGATCGGCCCGATGATTGGCGCATCGAGGCTCGTGAGGGCGTACCGGTCCGGCCGGTCGATGTACGCGAGGGCCTTCCCGTCCCGGAAGAAGACCGCGTACTCGTCCTCGCGAACGACGATGTTGTCGTTGAACCGGATGTTCCGCGGGGCACGCCACATCAGGTTGTTGCCCTTCGCCACGTCGTCCCACCCGATCGTCGCCATCTCACACCTCCGTGCCCGTGATCGTGAGCATGCGCCGCTTGAACGTGGCCTCCAGGTCCGCGAGGGACTTGCTGATCGCGCGTACGTCGGCGAGGACCTTTTTCCCGTCACCCCCCGCGTCGTCCTCGAGCTGCGTCGCAAGCCCGGCCAGGGAGGCGACCCCGTCCAGAAGGAACGCGTCCCACTCGTACAGCTTCGCGAGCTGCGGCTCGAGAACCTTGACGTCCGCGACGAGGCCCGAATACCCCTGCTCCGCGTGCCGCACCTGTCCTTCCAGGCTCTGCGTCTTCAGGATCGTCGCGCCGAGGGGCTCCAGCGCCTTCAACTGGTAGTTCGAGGAGAGGGTTCCGCGCGCTCCCTCCAGCTGCCCGCGGAAGGCCTTGAGCTTGTTCGCGACCTGGATCCGGAGCATGTTGTCCGCGGTCCGCAGGTCCTCCTTGCGCCGGTAGCCGGCGAAGCCGGGGATGTGCAGCTGGATCCGCTTCAGCAGGCCACGGTCTTCTTCGACGCGCTCGCGCAGGTCGACCATTCCGATTCCTCCGATGTGTGGGCTACCGCATCATCTTCGTGACGAGGATGTAGATCCCCGCCACGACCACGAGGAACGGGAGAATCAGGTTCCCGAGAGTCCCGAGGCTGATCCATCCCGCCGAGGCGGCGAACCAGATCACTCCGCCGATCAGCAGGACGAACCCCCAGACGATCCCGCCGCTGCGGGTCAGGATCTCCATGTTCGTCCGGTAGTTGGGATTGACCGCTCGCGAACTCGCCCTCTCCGTCCCCGGTTGTGCCATAGCGACCGTGCGCATGGTGTCCTCACTTAAAAGTGTTCTGGAATTAAAATACGGTGGGGAACCCCCTGGGATGCCCAGCGCCCGGCCCCGGCGGCCCGGTCCCCTCCGCGCTCAAGGGGAAATACAAGGGGGAACATGGCCGCCCGTGCCCCGGCCGCGCGTGGTGCTCGACGCGAACGCCCTGCTCCTCCCCTTCCAGTTCCAGATCAACCTCGATGCGGAGCTCGCCCGGGTCGTGGGCGGCTGCGACGTGTACGTCCCGGCGAGCGTCGTGCGGGAGTTGGAGCGGCTTGCCGCCAAGAGCCGGAGGGCGAAGGCCGCGCTCGCCCTCGCGGCTCGCTACGCCCGGTACGAGACGGATCGACTCGGGGATTTGGCGGTGATCGCGGCCGCCGAGGCGCTCGGGGCGTCCGTGGTGACGAACGACCGCGGCCTCTTGAGGGCGCTGCGGGACCGCGGCATCCCACGAATCCGGCTTCGGGCGAAGTCCCACCTAGTGCTCGAGCCTTGACTCATTCGGTGCGGAGCTTCGGGTACCGCCACGCATAGAACCCGAGCCTCACGACGAAGACGACCACCGCCAACAGCAGGAGGACCGTGAAGAGGACCTCGCCCTCGGCCCACGTGATCGTGATGAGCCACGCGTGCAGGACGAGGAGACCGGCGAGCAAGGGAACCTGGACCCGAATCTGGCGTCGTTCCTCCGCGGGTCCTTTCGGAGGCCTCCCGACGGTCACGCCGCGGTAAACGTTCCAATAGTGGACGATACGCCATCCGAACAGCGCCATCGCGACCATGAGCCAGCTGGCGAGCATCCAATCCGCCCGACTCACCCTTCGGTACAGGAGCCACACGTGGAGCGCAAGGAGTCCCACGAAGATCGCGATCAAAAGGAGCGCGCGGCGACGCGAATCCACGGCGGCCGCCGAAACCAGCCGCTCGTATTAACCTATCATACATATGGACGATATGGACGACAATATGGACGACATGGCGAACGCGGACGCATGGGACAGGCATCGGGACAGGTGAGGAGTCGGAAGGTGGCAGGAGCCCACAATCCTTATGCGCTGCGCGGGGGATGGTCAGCCCACGAAACCGTACCACGTGGACACGCTGAAGCACATCGCGCTCCTCGGCGGCGTCCGGGGGTTCGTCGCCCTCTCGAGCCGCGAACTCGGGCGGCGGCTCGGGGTCTCCCAGCAGTCCGCGTCCCAGCGGATCCTCGAGCTCCTCGAAACGGACCTGATCCAACGGGACCTGGCGGTGCGTAAGCAGCGCGTCCGGCTCACCCCGAAGGGGGTGGACGTGCTCCGACACGAGCACGCGGACTATACACGGGTCTTCGAGGTCCGCGAGGGCCTCCGGATCCGCGGGACGGTCACGAGCGGGTTGGGCGAGGGCGCGTTCTACATGAAACAGCGCGGGTATAAGGAGCAGTTCCGGCGGAAGCTCGGGTTCGAGCCCTATGAAGGGACGCTAAACCTCCGGATCGGGGACCCGGACTTGGTGGGCCTCGACATCCTGCGCGAGGAGCCGGGGGTTCGGATCGAAGAGTTCTCCGACGCGGGACGCACATTCGGGGGCGCGAAGTGTTTCCCAGCGGCGGTCAACGGCGTGGACTGCCATGTGATCCTTCCGTTGCGCACGCACCACACGGACAACGTGGAGCTGATCGCCCGGGCGCACCTACGGTCGAAGCTCGGCCTTGCCGACGGGGACGTCGTCTCGATCGAAGTGCGGATTTGACCCGCCCGAAGGACGTGCGGTCTCATGGCGTCGGGAACGGCCTGGCAAGGGGGGAGGGTTGGGCCACTGGACGGAGCCGCTTCAGGCGCTCCATGTGCTGACTGCGGTGAAACCGCCACGACAGGGTGGTGGGATCGAACGACCGTCAGCCCACGCGGCAGAGCGCATTCTGGAAGAGCTCGGCGTTGCTGTCCGGTCCGACATGGACACGAGCGGCGGCTCGCGATTCCGGCGGTGCTCCCGCCTCCGGATTTGCTCGTTGACTCCTTCACGGAGCTCAGAGGGAGCGAGTCGCCTTCGTGATGTCCCAGACCTCGACGATGCCCTCTTCCCGGATCCGGTCGAAGTGCCGGTCGTTCGTGACGAGGACGGCCCGTTCCTGCAGGCAGGTCGCGGCATGGAGGACATCCGCGGGGTCGGGAGTGGTCATGAACCGTCGGCAGACGGCCCGGAAGCTTGCGTCGACGCGGACGAATCGTGTCTTCTGGACTAGGGCGGCGACGAGCTGGGACGCGGTCTCGGAACGGAACGCCTCGGCGTACCGGAGCATCTCTTCGAGCCATAGGTCGTTTCCGACGAGCGCGATGTCGCCCCGCCGGAGGACATCGAGGAGGAGGCGAAGCGTGGCGGACTCCCCCGTTGGGTGCTTCACCGCCGCCACAAAGACGTTCGTGTCAAGCAAAAAGGTCCGGGTACCGGCGGCGGGCAAGGGCCTTCATCTCCTTCCGGACCTTCCGGACGATCGCGTCCACGTCCTTCCCGGCGAGCTCCTTCTCCAGACGGCCCGCGATGGCCTCCACATCCACTTTCTGGAGCACCAGCTGACCGTGCTCACCAACCGCCACGAGGAGTTTCGTTCGCTCGTCGATGCCGAGGGCATCTCGGATTGCCTTGGGCAGCACCACGCGCCCGGCGCGGTCCACCGAAACGAGCTCCGCCATCGGCAGCATGATATGCCATGATACCATTTAAGGGATTCGATGGCAGAATCCCATTCCATCCTGTCCCCCTCACAACACGGGCCTTCGGCTTCACGGTGGGAATCCCAAGGGTCACGCGGGTTCGGACCGCCAGCTGCGCATAGGCTGAAACTTCTGTCGTGACTGAACGGCTTGGGGACATCCCGCCGCGGGGGGCCTGATTCTGCCGTTCCATGGCATGCGGGCGATCAAGGACGTCGTCGTCCAGGACCACCGATAGTCACGGGCTGGCGGCGTCGTCCGGCCGCGGGGCGCGGGTCCTCGAGGAGCACCGCCATCGTCCTCGAGCGCTTCCACCCTCGTTTCAAGACGACCGGCGAGAGGGGGAATCCCGGCAAAGCTTCAAGCCGAGCACTCCGCATATAAGCCAACGTCAGGGGGCGCGGAGCGTGCACTTGGGGTTGACCCGGAGAGTCGGCGGTTTCTTCGCTGTGTGGACGGCGTTCGTGATGGTCGCATCGGCCTTCTCCGGTTCCTTCGCGCCGACGAGCGCCCCCCAGCCGGGCCCGCAGGCATCCTACACGGCCTTCCCCACGGCGGATCCGGACGATGGGAAGTTCATGTCCGTCGCCGGCCAGGGTCTCAATACGCTCGCGGGCATCGCGGTGATTGCGTACGTCGGCCTCCCCGCCGGGACTTCTAGTTACGACGTCGGGATCTTCGACGGGGACACGGGGGGCGCGTGGGATTGGGAGAACGACTTCCCTGTCCTAAACTACCGTTTGTACCGGGATCCGCTCAAGAACGGGACCACGGCCGGCTTCGTGACGCAGTGGACGAGTACCGACGCGGTGGACGATGCCTGGTACACGAAGACGTTCTCCACCGACAGCGGCGCAGAGGCTCCGAGCGGGAACTACTTCTATCGGCTGGAGGCAAACTGGGCGAACTCGCAGTCCACCTCGTTCAACAACTTCAAGATCCGGACGACGGGGCAAATCAGTCTACGGGCGGGCGAGGAGTTTGGGTTCACGGGCGGGCCGCAGAACATCCCGGGGGACCCGTGCGTGGGGTCCCCGGACCCGAACCCCGGTGACACGAACGACGCGGGCGCGAATACGTATAACGGGGACTGGCGGTGGTACTTCTACGTGCCCACGGTGCTGACCTCGATCGCGTTCCGCGACGGGGATTCGGACCGATGGGACGATGAGAATTCCCCGGGCCAGCCGGCGGACGACGGCACGGTTTACGGCCCGTGCGCGGAGATCCAGCCCTCGATCTACTACTCCGTCACGGACCCCGAGAGCCACGTCTTCACAAACCCCAACCCGTCCGGAAACGAGGAGTGGGAGGACTTCACGATCGGGCCGAACGCGACCGACGATGTCCGTATCGACTACACGCTCCACCCGGGGCTCTGGCAGATGCGGGTCCAGGGCCAGGATGCCCACAACTTCAACGTCCTACGGGCGAACTTCGAGGTGTACAGCAACACGGATCCCCCCTTCACGGTGAACCCGACGCCCGAGCTGGAACCGGACCGGGAGGCGACGACCCCCGGCGGCGTCACCCTCGACTACGCGCACAAGGTCACGAACCGGGGCGCGCCGAACTCGTACGACCTCTCGGCCTCGTCGGCCCACGGATGGGTCTCGCGGATCTACCACGACGAGAACGCGAACGGTCGCGCGGACCCCGGGGAGCCGCAAGTCACGCAGACACCCACGCTCGACGAAGACGAGACGTACCAGATCGTCGTGCAGATCGACGTCCCCTCCGGGACGGGCACCGTCGACGACCTCATGACCGTCCTCGCATCCTCGCGCACGGAGTGGGCGGTCCAGGACGACGCGAAGGACACGACCCACGTACGGCCGAACAACAGGCCCACCTCCCGGCCGGGCGGGCCGTACTCCGCGCCGGAGGGCTCCACGATCACCTTCGACGGCGGCGGCTCGACGGACTCGGACGGGGACCCCCTGACGTACCGGTGGGACTTCGACGGCGACGGCACGTGGGACACTCCGTCCTCGTCGAACCCGACCGCGACGTTCACATGGGGTGACGACTGGACGGGCACGGCCCAGCTCGAGGTGAGCGACGGGGAGCTCACGGACACGAGCGGGTCGTCCGTAACGGTGTTCAACGTCGCGCCGACGATCGCGCTCGCGGTCATCCCGTCGGGCGACGAGGCGGACGCCCTCGTCTTCGAGGTCCAGGTCACGGACCCGGGCAGCGACGACATCTTGTACACGTGGTCGGGCGACTGCACGGGCTGGTTCGCGCCCGTCCTGTACCCGAACGATCCCTCGATCGTCCCCGACCCGGACCCGAGTCCGGACGTTCATCCGCGGGACGTCACGGACGCCCAGACGATCGTGTGCGGCGACGACGCCGCCTTCGCCTGGAACTTGAGGGTGGAAGACGACGACGCCGGCGTCACGACCTCAGGGGGCACGTTCTCCGTGTCGAACCTCGCCCCGGGGCTGACGATCCTGCCCCCGGATTTCGTCGCGGAGGACGAGGGCGTCGCGTGGACGCTCACCGCCACCGCCGAGGACCCGGGGAGCGACGACCTCACGTTCACGTGGGCCTGGGAGCTCGGCCCCACGGAGAGCACGACACACTACAACGACGGCGCCTCACCAGACCCGGACGCGAGCCCCGGCGGCACGTTCCCCTTCGCCGCCACGGACTCCTCCACGCACACGTACGGGGACGACGGCAGCTACACGGTGACCCTCCGCGTCGAGGACGACGATGGCGGCGTCGTCGAAGTCACGACGACGTTCTCGATCGGGAACCTCCCGCCCGCGCTCACCGTGTCCCCGCCGGACTCGGTGTCCGTCGACGAAGGCACGGTCGTGTCCCTCGACGCGACCGCTTCGGACCCGGGGAGCGACGATCTCACGTTCACCTGGACGTGGACGCACGGCCCCACGGAGAGCACGACGTACTACAACGACGGGGTCGGCCCCGATGCGTTCCCGTCCCCCGGAGGCACGTTCCCCTTCACCGCCACGGACGGCTCCACGCGCACGTACGGAGACGACTGCGCGTGCCTCGTCACCTTGACCGTGGAGGACGACGACGGAGGCGTGGTGACCTACGAGACGACGGTCACGGTCGCGAACGTGGCCCCGACCGTGGCGGCGGACGACCGCGG
>Ga0209521_10000544_pt1 | contig 29460 bp, 33 predicted proteins | sample Rifsed19ft4_FD_184016 | JGI IMG/M metagenome (GOLD analysis project Ga0209521, IMG submission 184016) | Soil microbial communities from Rifle, Colorado, USA - sediment 19ft 4 (version 2) | ecosystem: Environmental > Terrestrial > Deep subsurface > Rock core/Sediment | place: Rifle, Colorado...
CGACGTCAGCAGGCTCTGCGCATCGGTCTCCTGATCGGACAGGTAGAGCCCGTAGGCCAGCCAGTAGCGCGCCAGCGCCTCATCCGCGACACGCCCGTAGGAGCCGAACAGGCGAGCCGCCTCTGCCGCGGCGGCTACCGCCTCACGGCCGTTGTCCAGGCGCACCAGCGCTTCAGCACGACCCCTCAGAATCTCGGCGCGGCCCTGCTCATCGGGCGCCCCTTCGAGGAGTCTCAGGTAGCCGTCCGCGGCCGCCTGCCAATCACCAGAGGCCAGGGTCATGTCGACCGCCAGCCGGCTCCAGGCAGGGTTCTGCTCATCCAGGAAGTGGCTCGGGGCCAGCGAGAGACGCTCAGCCAGGTAGCGCAGCGCAACCATCGACGGTCGCGCGATGCCGGTCTCCAGCGCGCTGACGTACGCCTTGGTGTAGCGATCGCCTGCGAGCTGCTGCTGCGTCAGGCCGGCCCGCTTCCGTGCTTCGCGGATGCGGTCCCCGATCTGGTGGGCGAGCGCGCTGTCGTCCGCGGTTGAGCGGGCAGCGCTGCGGGTGCGTGGCATTGACCGGAGTATAGCGCCCTTGGCAAGCCCCACTTGACTGGAGGCATCCTCGAAAGTACCCAGTCAGTGTCGGCCCACGAGTACCTATGGGTCATTGCCGACGCGACCTCCGGCAGCGAACTTCAGGGTGCGGCCGATGTCCCCCTTGGGGATAACCGCTGAGGAGATCGACATGAGATACGGACACACCGGCGGCGGCTGGCCCTCCTAGGGCCCGCCTCGCGCTCAAATCGGGGGAACGGCACCGTGGACACTGCCCGTCCACGGTGCCGTCGTGTGCCTCGCAGATCGAACTCGATGACCGGCAGGTCCTGGGGAGTCGCACGGCCCAGGGAGAATAGATCGCCAACCGGCGTTCGTCGGGATCCAGCGTCGGACCTCGCGGCACAGCCCAGCTGACCAGCACACCACCGATCTCCAGGCGCAGGTCGTAGTGCAGGCGGCTCGCTCGATGGCGCTGGACCACGAAACGGCCGGTCCCCTCCCCCACCGTCGCGGGCTCCGGCTCGGGCGTGCGCGCGAAGTCGCGCTTGGACCGATAGGCTTCGAGCGGCATCGGTGTCAGATTCCGAGCTCCGCCAGGGACGCGACGACGGCAGTCGCGCCGGCATCGCGCAGGGTCGCGGCATCGACGGCACCGGTCGTGACGCCGATGGCAACCATGCCGGCGGCCACGGCGGCGCGCATGTCCCAGGTTGCATCCCCGACATACCAGCAGCCTTCCGGATTCAGTCCGAGCTCGCGCGCCGTGAGCAGCAGCAGATCCGGCGCCGGCTTGGCGTGCAGCACATGGGTCCCATCGACCACCAGCGGCGCGCTCGACAGACCCAGGGCGGAGACCGACGCTGCGACCTGCTCCCGGCGACTGGAGGTGGCGATGGCCCACGGGGTCCCGGCTGACCCCAGGCGCGCCAGGAGATCATCGGCGCCCGGCAGCGAGCTCGGCTCGGTGTTGAGCGAGGCATAGATCTCCCCGCAGCGCGCATCGATCGTCTCGTCGCGCCCTGGGGCGAGGGTGATCCCCGCTGCAGCGGCGACTTCCCGGGCCAGCCTGCGACCGTCCGAGCCGATGAGGTTCGCGACCAGCGCGCGATCTGCTGGGATCCCTTCCTCGGCGAACACGGCGAGCCACGCCTGGATGCGGGTCTCGACCGTGTCAACAAGCGTTCCGTCGAGGTCGAAGATGACGGCCGCGGGTCGTGGCAGACCGGCGAGTGGCGTGGACATCGGTCTACGATAGCCCGCGATGCCGTCTGAGTTCGCCCACCACTGGACGCTCGACCCGACGGTCACCTTTCTCAACCACGGCTCGTACGGTGCCGCGCCACGCGAGGTGCTCGGCGTCCAGCAGGTATGGCGCGATCGGATGGAGGCCGAGCCGGTCCGCTTCTTCAGCGAGCTGGAGACCGAGCTCGACGGGGCTCGACGCGCCCTCGGAGCCTTCGTCGAGGCCGATCCGGACGATCTCGCCTTCGTGCCCAACGCAACGGCGGGCGCGAACGCCGTGCTGCGGTCGCTCCGCTTCCGCGCCGGCGACGAGCTGTTGACCACCGATCACGCGTACAACGCCGTCAAGAACGCGATGGAGTACGTCGCCGAGCGGGATGGCGCCCGGGTGGTGATCGCGCCGGTGCCATTCCCGATCGATGCGCCCGACCAGGTTGTCCCAGCAGTGCTTGCCGCGATTACGCCACGGACTCGCCTGGCGGTACTCGATCACATCACCTCGGCAACCGCGCTGATCTTCCCGATTCGGCTGCTGACCGACGAGCTGACGCAGCGCGGCATCGACACGCTGGTGGACGGCGCGCATGCCCCGGGCCAGGTGCCGCTGAACGTCGAGGAGGTGGGCGCCACCTACTACGTGGCAAACCTCCACAAGTGGGTCTGCGCGCCCAAGGGGGCGGGGTTCCTGTGGGTCCGTCGCGATCGCCAGGAGGAGATTCGTCCCCTCGCCATCAGTCACGGCGCCAACTCGCCCCGCGCCGACCGTAGCCGGTTTCGCGTCGAGTTCGACTGGACCGGAACTGCAGATCCGTCGGCCTACCTCGCCGTGCCGTCGGCGATCAGCTTCGGGGCGCAGCTGCTCCCGGGGGGATGGGAGGCCCTGCGCGAACGTAACCACGCTCTGGTGATGGCTGCTCGATTGCTGCTCTGCGCCGCGGCAGGCATCGCGGCTCCGGCGCCGGAGGCGATGATCGGCACCATGGCCTCGATTCCGCTCCCCGCGCAGGGTGGCGGCGGCAAGGTCCAGGGGGTCGAGCTGTACGGTGATCCAGTTCACGCTCACCTCCTCGCGCACGGCATCCAGGCGATGGTCACGCCCTGGCCCCAGCGACCGAACGGCGGCCCGTGGCGGAGGCTCGTGCGGATCAGCGCTGCGGCCTACAACGACCTGGGTCAGTACAAGAGTCTGGCGGCGGTGATGCCCGGAGCGATCGCGGTCGCGTCCTGAACCTGGCCGCTCCCTCGCCCGTACCCCGGGGTACCTTGGAGCCATTCCCCGTTGGGCGCCGGAGCCACCAGACTCTGTCCGATGCCTGCACACGCGACCGCGCGCGCCGAGCGGCGCCCCGGGGGAGACGCCTCGTCGCGCCATCTGACCCGCACCGCTGACCTGGCCATGTCGCTTTCCCGCTCGCTTGATGCCGCAGCAGGGCGCAGCGCTGGGCACGGCGTGCGGACCTGTTTCCTGGCGATGCGTCTGGCGGAAGCGCTCGAGATGCCCGACCGCGAGCGGGCTTCGCTCTTCTACGCTGCCCTGTTGCACGACGCCGGGGAGGTGGCCGCGTTGCCGGGCCACCAGCGCCTGATCGCCCTGCGTCGGCTGATGCCACAGCGCGGCACCCGCGAAGAGCGCCGAGCGGCCGAACACGGGCGCGTGCGACGCGGTGCTCAACTGGTGATGCGTGCAGGATTCGGGCCCCAGGTCGCGGTCACGATCATGTCGCTGCGCGAGCGCTGGGACGGGCGGGGTCTGCCACTTGCCCTCGCAGGCGAGGCGATTCCACTCTTTGCCCGCATCGTGGCCGTGGCGGAAGGACTCGATCATGCGGCGGTGGACGCCGGGCCGCGGGGCGCCGAAACAACCCTGCATGCACGCAGCGGTGCCGAATACGACCCGGAGCTTGCCGGAGTCATGCTGGCGCTCTGCGGCGGAGGCCTTCTCGAGGAGTGGGCCGAGGATGGCCTCGAGGAGACGGTTCGCGACCTCGAGCCTTCATGGCTCGTGCGCATGGCCGACGAGGACGACGCGGTCCGCATCGGTGAGGCCCTGACAGCCTAGGCTGCTCCGCCCCGATCTCGGCTCGCTGGTAGCCGCTGGACTAGCGCCATTTCAGGGAAGATACGCGCACTCGCTGCGCGAGCGACCCGATGACTGCAACGGGGTGGACTGCGCATGACCTACAACGAAGAAACGACGGAGCGGTTGCGCGGGGAGCTGCGAGCCACTCCCGATGTCATTGAGAAGAAGATGTTCGGCGGTGTCTCGTTCCTGCTCGGCGGCAACATGGCGGTCGGCGTGGTGGGAGACGACCTCTGCGTGCGCGTCGGCCCGGAAGCATTCGATGCGACCGTCCAGCTTCCCGGAGCCCGGATCATGGACTTCACGGGGCGGCCCATGAAGGGTTGGGTGTTCGTCGCGCCGGAAGGCTTCACCGATGACGAATCACTCGCGGCCTGGGTCAAGCGAGGGACCGACTACGCGAAACGCCTGCCACGCAAGTAGGGGTGCGTGGTGGGCGACACTGGACTCGAACCAGTGACCTCTTGCATGTCAAGCAAGTGCTCTAACCAGCTGAGCTAGCCGCCCGTCGGGAAGCGCATTCTGGCGCACGCACGGGCGCATGGCAACCGCGGTCCGGGCGCTGCGCCTCTACCAGTCGATCGTCTCGCAGGGCTCGTCGCCGAGCACCCAGGCCAGATGCCCGGGCTGGATCTCCAGGTAGTCCCCCGCCTCGCCGACAACCTCGGTCCCGTCATCCATCAGGTAGCGAACCCGCCCGGAGACGATGTACTCGCGATGTTCCATCGGGCAGGAGTCACCGCCGGCCATCGGCTTGACGTACTGCTCCCAGCTCCAGCCGGGAAGCATCACCGAGCGCATCACCGCGTTGTCGCCGATCTGAACGATGTCGGTCGTGCTGCCGTCGTCGGAGGGGTACGACTCATCCGGCTCGTTGAAACTGCGCCGTTCGATTCCGGCCATCGACCGGCCCTACTGGCGCCAGTCGGTGGAGAAGTGGGTCACGCCGAGCACCCGCTGGATCTCCGCGCGGTAGCGGTGGCCCGAGGGGTGCCGCTCGAGCCAGCGCAGATAGTCTGCGTCGACGGCCGCCAACTCCTCGATGGTCATCCCGATGTAATGGCCAAAGTCGAGCCTCGTCGGATCAAACGTCGTGGAGGCTTCGCCCGGGCCGACCGGGACCAGCCCGTCGTCTCGAGCTCCCTTTGACTCCAGATCGTCTTGTTCTGCCACCGTCAGCGCCTCCACCTGCATCTTCCGCCCCGATCGGCGCGATCGTACGCCGCGCCAGGTAGCTCCGCAACGCGATACACGCAGCATCGGGTCAGGCCCGATGAATCTCCTTCCCGTCGACAAGCGTCAGAAGCGATCGGACGTCTGCGACCGGCTCATCCCCGGCCAGCAACGTCGTGAGATCAGTGCTCAGAACTGCCAGATCGGCGACCGCGCCGGGCCGGAGGTGCCCGACGTCTGTCCGGCCCGCGGCGAGCGCCGGACCAGCGGTCATCGCCGCCAGGGCCGTCGCGGCACCGAGCGCCTCCCCCGGCTGCCAGTCGGGGGTGCCATCGTCCGGCATGCGCCGACGCATCGCGGCGAACAGGGTGTGCCACGGGTTGACCGATTCGATCGGCGCGTCCGTGCCGAATGCCAGGCGCGCACCGGCTGCCGCCAGGGACCGATACGCGTAGGCGTCGCTGAGACGGTCGGCCCAACACGCCTCGCTGAGATCGCGGTCGGACACACAGTGGATCGGCTGGATGCTGGCGGTGACGTCCAGCTCGCCGAATCGCGCACGATCGGCCGCACGGACCAGCTGGGCATGTTCGATGCGATCCGCGGGAGCTTCGGGAAGGCGCGGGCCACCGTGCTCGATGGCGTCGAGTGCCATCGCCACCGCGCGGTCGCCGATGGCGTGCACGGCTGCTGATATCCCAGCTCCCCTCCCTGTTCGGACGATGTCGGTGAGCTCCGCGGGGGTCAACCGCGCGATCCCGAGGCCCGCCGTGTGCCCGCAGGTGTACGGGGCAAAGAGCGCTGCGGTGCGAGAACCGAGGGCGCCGTCGGCGTAGGCCTTGGCCCATCCCCAGCGAATTGTGCCGGCGCCCGCCACGACCGCCCCACTGCGGATCCCGGCCGCCGCCGCCGCGGGGATCGCAGCGGCCGGCAGGTTGACGCTCAGCCGCAGCCGACCGTCGATGCGGTCGCGGGCCGCAAGGATCAGCGACGCCCGGTCACCGAGAAAGGCGTACGCACCGATTCCGTTGGTATCTGTCGTGTCGCCGGCATCGGTGGCGCCGGTGATTCCCAGCGCGGCCAGTTCCGCCAGCGTATCGTCGAGCGCCTCCTCGAGCGCAGGGCCGCGCAGACGACCGGCCACGGTTTCGACGAGGTCAGCCGCTGATTCGCGCAGTATGCCGGTCGGCGCGCCGCTCGCGTCTCGCTCGATGCGGCCGCCGGGTGGATCGGGTGTTCCGGGCACGATGCCCGCGACCGCCAGGGCAGCCGGCGAGGCCCACGCCGAGTGAGAGTCGTGCGAGTAGAGCAGGACGTGGCGCCGCGCGCATGCGTTGGCCAGCGCAGCCAGCTCGCGCCCGGCGAGCAGCTGCTCGGCCCAGCCGCGCCCGCGCAGCCAGGCATCGGCCGGCAGCGAGTCCGCGGCGGTGCGAACGGCGGCCACGGCTTCCGCGAACAGGTCCACTCCGTCCAGGCGAAGGTCGCGGCGTGCGCGGGCCATGCCGACGAGGTGGAGGTGAAAGTCGTGGATCCCCGGAACGATCGCCGCATCTCCGAAGTCCATCACGCGAGCGCCGCTGGCGGCTGCGAGCAGATCTGTACGTCGCCCCACCGCGATGACCCGACCGGCATGAATCGCAACCGCCTCGGCGGTCTCGACCCGCCCGCCGCGCCCGGTTTCTGGTCGACGTGGCGCGAATGCCGCAGCGACCTGGCCGCACAGGATCGTGTCAGCGGGGAGCCTAGTGCTCACCGGTCGCCGCCTGCTCCCCGCTCGTGGGCGGTCTGGAGGGTCGGCTGCGATGAAGTCCAGCAGCGGCGTTCCGTCGCCACGATGCGATCCCGGCCCACAGGATGATGAGGCCCAGGAGCCCCATCACCACCGGGATCCCGGAGCCGGGGAAGACGAGGTTCAGCAGGTCGGCGCTGACCGGGGCGACGAGCACCGGAAGAAACGAGGCGACCGACAGGAGCGTGTTGAGGATGCCGAAGATGCGACCCCGGACCTCCGACGGCAGCTCCTCCTGTAGAGCTGTCTGAGCGGGAATCGCCACGAAGGCGTACTCGACCCCGGCGGTCGTGGCGATCACCACCACCAGGGCGATCAGCGAGATGATCGGCGCCAGGGCTTCGGGCAGGGTCTGCTCGATCGGCTGGAAGGCGGGCGACAGGAAGAAGGTGATCGGCTTGACCACGGCCAGCGCCAGCATCGTCACCCCCATCGCCAGCAGTCCAGAATCGATCAGCAGCCGACGAGGCAGGTTCTTGCCGTAGGCGTTAACGAAGAGAATTCCGACCACGGCGCCGATCCCGGCCGGGCCCATCACGAAGAAGAAGTCGGCGGGACGCAGGCGCAGGATGTCGGTCGCGAATCCGGGGCCAATGGCGCCCATCACGCCGAGCAGGCTGCTGGCGATGCCCAGGTAGATGAGCGACCAGGCCGTCTTCGGGTTGCTCTGCACGAAGGCGAGCCCCTCGCGTACCTGCTCGAAGACGGCCCGCAGCGCGCGGCTGGCATCAGCCTCGCTCGGCACGCCGTGAACCTCGGGCTTGACCGCCGGGAGCGGAATGATCGCGAGTGCCGCCAGGCCGAACATGATCGCGACCACGACGTACACGGCCACCGCGCCGGCGGTCGTCAGGAGGAGCGGCCCGAGGAAGCCAAACCCCACGGCGAACGTGCCGGTGACGGTCAGCACGAAGACCGAGTTGGCCGCCATCAGGTGGTGGTGCTTCACGATTCGGGGCAGCGAGGTCAGCTCGGCGGGAGCGAAGAAGGCGGTCACGGTGGCGACGAAGAGGTTGATCACCAGGATCAGCGGCACGTTGGTGCCGACGAAGATGAACAGGATGATCCCGCCCGCGCGCAGCACATTCGAGCCGAGCAGGATCAGGCGGGCGTCGCTGCGCTCGACGAGCACGCCGGCGATGGCGCTGAAGGCGACGGCCGGAACCAGGAAGGTCAGGATCAGGACGGCGTTGGCGGTGTTTGAGCCGGTGGCCGCCACGACCGTGGCCATGAGCGCCGCCAAGACCATGTTGCTGGCCAGCTGGCTCAGCAGCTGAGATGCCCACAGCAGCAGGAACGATCGGTTGCGGAAGACCGAGCCGACGTCCAACAGCGCCCCGTGATCGAGATCGGGCGACAGGTCGATGTGCACCATCGGTCAGCCCTCGCCTTCGGGGCCGCGCTCGAGGTAGCCGGTGAAGCGCTGCTCAACGGTGAGGCGGTCCATCAAGATGCGGTGACCACACCCTCCGCAGACGAGTCCGATGTCGGCGCCGAGGCGAACCACCTGCCACTCACGGCTGCCGCACGGATGGAGCTTGCGCAGCCCGATCCGGTCACCGATCCGCAGTTCGACAGCCGCCACGCTCACTCGGCCTGCTCGGCGGCGGTGGCACCGGTGAACCCGAAGTGCGCGATTCGCAAGGCGGGAACGCGGGCCGTGATCCCCGAGTATTCCGCGGCCACCAGCCGCGTCCCTGCGCCGATCGCCTCGATCTCGCTGAACGCCTCGGGGATCGACTGGCTGAACCGCAGGTTGCGGATCGGGCGGGTGATGCGCCCGTCCTCGATCAGGAAGGTGCCGTCCTTGGTCATGCCGGTCAGGATGCCGCGTTTGGCGTGCACGATGTTCACGTAATGCAGCCGAGTCACCCAGACGCCGCGCTTGATGCCGCCCAGCATCGCGTCCTTCGAGCTCGACCCGGGAGCCATGAACAGGTTCCACGCCATTGGGCCGAATGCATTCGGAGCGGGAAGCCCGTGGCCGGTTGACTGAACGCCCGCGCGCTGCGCCGTCACCGTATCGTGCACCACCGCCCGCGCTACGCCATCGATGATCAGGTCCACGCGGCGTTTCGGCACCCCTTCGAAGTCGATCGCGGTCGGCAGTCCGCTCGGGTCGAGGCCGTCGTCCCAGATCGATGCATTGGTGCCCATCACCTGCCGGCCCAGCTCCATGAAGGAACGCCCCTCTTCCACGGCAAGGGCGGAGAACCCCATCCACGACAGATACTCCAGGATGGTCGCCACGGCGTACTCCTCGAGGATCACCGGGTAGCTGCCCGGCTCGAGATCCTCGGCATCGCGGCTGCGGAGCGCCTTGTCGGCCGCCTCCTCGCCGACCGCAGTCGCATCGATGGCCCGCACGTCGGTGCCGGTCGCCTGGGCGTAGCCCGATGCACCGTTCCCGTCCATCATCACCGTCAACAGCTTCGCCTGCGTGACGGAGTGGCTGTTCCACATCCCGCGGGAATTGGCGACCGCCAGCATGGCGGTCTCGGTGGAGAAGGCGCCGCTCGTCTCGAGACCGGCGGCATCGCCGGCGACGATCACCGACCGCGCCCCGGCGGCGCGCATCTCGGGATCGCTTCGGCTGGTCGCATCGGCGAAGCCAAGGTCGGGCGGAGCATTCGACGGCAGCGGGCCGGAGAGCGGTGCGCCACCGGGGTTCGGCGTTGCCCGCCGGCAGATGGCCACGGCGCGCGCTGCGACGTCGCGCAGCCCGTCGGCGTCGGTCCGATTGGTGGATGCCACCCCGGTGCGTCCTTCATCCACCACGCGGACGCGGATGGTGGCGTCGTGCTCGGCCACGTTCTGGTGGATGCGCGAGTTGGCAAACCGGGTCAGGGCGGCGTCTCGAGCGGTGAAGAGCACCTCGGCCTCGCCCTCCCGGACCTCGGCGAGTGAGCGTCCGACCAGGGACTCGATGGCGGCTCGATCCCAGTGCGTGGCTACCACTGGCCAACTCCGACCTGGACGTTCCTGAAGCGGGCGGGCGCTGCGCCGTGGCCGACCCGGTGCGTCTGCATCGGCTCGCCCTTCCCGCAGTTCGGCAGCCCCCACAGGTTCCACTCTGACTCCCCGCAGATGGCGTCACAGCTGCCCCAGAACTCCGGCGTGATGCCGGTATAGGTCGGGTTCTTTACCATCTGGCCCAGCCGTCCGTCCTTGATCAGCCAGCCGATCTCGGTGCCGAACTGGAAGTTCAGCCGACGATCATCGATGCTCCACGAGTGGTTGCTGGCCATGTAGATCCCGTCCCTCGTATCGGCGATCAGGTCTTCGAGGGTCCCCGCCGAGCCGGGTCGCAGGTTCACGTTGGTCATCCGAATCAACGGGATGACGTTCCAGCCCGATGCCCGGCTGCTGCCCATGCTGCGTCGCCCGATCACCGGCGCCGTCTCGCGGCTGGTGAGGTAGCCGACGAACCTCCCGGCCTCCACGATCGGCACGTTCTGTGCCGGAACGCCCTCGTCGTCGAAGCCGAAGGTGCCGAGGCCCCCGGGCACGGTCGCATCGGCATCGATGTTGACGATCGGACTGCCGTACTGCAGCCGGTCGAGCTTGTCGAGGGTGAGGAAGCTGGTCCCGGCGAAGCTTGCCTCCATGCCGAGTACGCGGTCGAGCTCGATCGGGTGGCCGCATGATTCGTGCACCTGCAGCGCCAGCTGTGAGGATCCGATGATCACCGTCATCCGTCCCGACGGACACTGGGGCGCCGTCAGCAGGGCGACCGCCTCTTCCGCCAGCTGTTCCCCGTGCTCGGCCAGCTTCAGCGCCCGGATCGCCTCGAATCCGCCCGTGACATGCTGGCCGCCGGCCGACTGTGGGAAGCTGCGGCGCTGGACCTCGGATTCATTCGCCGCACTCGTCTCGATCCCGGCGCCGACCTCGACGAGATCCTGCTCGATTCGCGCACCCTCCGACGAGACGAAGATCTTCTCCTCTCGCCCGAATTCCATGCTGCTGCTGCGCACGTTGACACCCGGCACGCGGGCCATGGCGGCGTCAGCCTCCATCAGGATCCGCAGCTTCTCGTCGAGCGGAACGACGAACGGATCCTCGACGTATGGCGTGTTGTACGAGGCCACCACCGGCGGCGAGTCGTCGAGCTGAATCGGATCCCGCTGGGCAAGCGCGCTTGCCCGCGCGATGGCGACCGCCTCGCGGGCGACTCGCTCCACCTCGTCCGGCTCGAGGCGCGCGCTGCCCGAGAAGCCCCAGGCACCATCGACCAGGGCCCGCACCCCGAACCCCGACGACAGGTTGGCGCCGGCCTCCTGCAGGGCACCGTTCTTCACGGTCAGCGATTCGGTCTGCCGCTCCACGACGCGGACGTCCACGTATCCGGCACCGCCCTGCTGGGCGACGTCCAGGGCGCGGTGGATCAAGTCGTTGACAGGGCCGGTCTTGTTCACTCCCCTGCCTCTCCAACGGTCGGAGCCAGCGACACCGCGGTCGCCGGCAACTGGACCGATTCAGACTGGCGCACCTGGATGGTGGCGCTCACGAACAGTTTCAACTGCGAGATGATGCCACCTGGACGCTCCACCGCGGCGAGCAGCCCCTCGGGAGAACCGATCGCCCGCAGCGAGAACCGCTTTGCGATAGCGACTCCATCCACCTGCAGCGACAGCGCTCCCTGGATCGCCACCGATCGGACCGTGACCCGCACCTCATCCACCGCGATCGCCTCGGCGCCGGCGTTGCGCAGCTCGTTGATCAGGTCGTTGAGGGCGATCGCGTCGAGATCTCCGTCCACGATCATGACGATCCCCTGCCCCTCGACCGGGGCGAGCGCGGCGAACGCGGTGATTCGACGGAGATCCTCGCGGCTGACGTCGATGGCACTCTGGCCCTGCGATCCGAGCAGCGTGTACTCGCGGACCTGCTCGCGGATGTCGGCAAGGCCGGTACGCAGCTCGCGGTTGCGCTGGGTGAGCGTCTCGATCAACGTGGAGAGTTCCTGTGCCGAGAGCCTGGTCACCTCCGCCGGCCTCGCCTGAGAGCGCAGCTGACCGACCGCCAGCAAGCCGATCACCATGGCCACCGCGACGAGGGAGAACTGCGCCGTGCGTCCACGCATCACTGCACCTGCTCCGACGGGACGGCCCAGCGGAACCGGGTGTTGCCGATAAAGGCGGGCAGCTCGATCTCGAGCCTGTTCGCCGTGGCGAATTCGAGCCCGAACAGCTCAACGCGCTGCCCGACGCGCCCTCGGAACGCGGCGTCCAGCATGAACCGATCAAGGAGGCCGTCCGCCCCGATTGCCTCGACGCGGAACGGCGGTGACAGGAACGCCGTGTTGACGAGCACCGAGGCACCGACCCCGTAGATCGACGAGGTCGCCACCAGCCGCTCACCGTTGATGGCGATCCCCTCCGCCCCCGATGCCCACAGCGCCGCGACGATGTCGCGCAGGTCATCCACCAGCACGATGAAGTTGGCCGGGTTCTCGCCGGCCGGCACGATCCGGTTCGAGTCGGCGATCTCGATCACCACCCCGGGGCCGCGCATGCGCGTCAGTCCCGCCGCCAGCCGAGCCGCGGCCAGCTGTTCGTTCAATTGGGCCAGCGCCGCAGACGAGGTGGTCGACGACTCCTGGAATCGCTGCACCTCCGCCTCGGCGGCCTCAATCTGCGCTCGCAGCTCGGTCTGCTCCTGCTCCAGGCCGAGCACCGCGTGAGCGCCCGCCTGCTGCACCGAGGTGGTGAACTGCACGCGGGCCAGCGACCCGTTCCACTGGGCGTATCCGACGAAGCCGACCAGCGCCAGCGCCCCGCCCATGCTGGCGACCCACCCCCATCTCAGGCCCGTGCGAGCCGACCGCGGGCTCATGGGCCGCTCCGCGACCGGCGGCGACCGGCACGCACCATCGCCACCACAGCCCCCGTTCCCAGCCCGGCAACCACGATGAGCGCAATCCATGCCGTTCCGTCAGTCGGCTGCTCGCCCGGCGCCGACGGGGTCGGTGTTGCGGCGACGGTGGCCGTCGGCTCGGGCGCCGGCTCCCCGGAGAAGACCGGTTGCGGCGGCAGGTCGACGTTCGACGGCAGGATGGGTGCCGGCTCGATCGGTTGTGGGGCAGCCACCCCGAATGAAGCGAAGTAGTCCGCGTACAGGGCGCCCGCCGACTGCCCGGTCCCCGCCTCCAGTGCCTCGTCATCGCTGGCACCGCCCTGCCAGGCGGCTGCGATGTCGGCAATCGCCACCTCGCCGTACTGATCGATGATCATCTGCACCATGGTCGCGCCCTGCGCATAGGAGAGACGCGCCGCGGCATCGCCGATCGGGAACGACTCGCGGATCGCTCCGAAGGCGAGAAGACCGCCTGAAGCCGCCGACGCAACAACGACCCGCTCAGCGGCGGCGGTCTCCAGCTCGGACCAGGTCGCAAGTCCCTCGTTGAACCACTTCGCCGGCTCGTGGAACGGGTTGTCGGTCGCGTCCTGGAAGACGACGTGCGTCACCTCGTGGATGATCGTGGTCTCGAGGAACGAGGTCGATCCCCCACCGAGCCACATGAAGATGGTGCGCAGCCACGGGAAGGTCGCCGCCCCGGTCCACTCGCGAGCCCCGGGTCCCAGCGCACCGAAGAAGTCGTCGCGCGACCCGTAGACGAAGATATCGACCGGGCCGGCGAGACGGTGGCCGAGAAGCTCCTCCGCGCGGGCGGCGGCGTCGGACGAGATCTCGCCGAAGCGGCGCGCCGAGCTCTCGGCGTTGCCATACCAATGCACGGTCGCGTCACCGAAGGGCGCCGTCCGCCAATTCAGGCCGGGTCGGTCGTCGTCGTACAGCAGGGTGCGGAGCGGACTCAGCGTCATGCGCCCCCCGTCGATGGCTCGCCACTGGTGGTCGATGCGGGTATTTGGTGTCACCGACCGCGCCGCCGCGTCCCACCGATAGCGCGCGGATGTTCCGGTCGCCGTCACCGGCGCGACAAAGGCTTCATCGGATCCGGTGAAGCGCAGCAGCAGCTCCAAGCGGTCCGGCGCCCCGCCGGGCAGCGACACGTCAAAGACCATCTCGACGCCGTAGGTCGCATCGGCGCTCTGCGCGCCGAAGCCACTGAAGCCCGCCACCGGTCCGGGTCGGACGGCTGTCACGAGCACGGCCACCAGGGCCACGATCACCCCGATACGAGTCGCTCGACTGTTCATCGGCTGATCACTCCCACGACACCCGGCCGAAGTCGAGCAGACCGATGGTCAGATTGCCAAGGCCGCGCAGCCCTGGGCGCACCAGCCACCAGTTCGAGGCGTAGGACCACGGGATCACCGGCGCCTGCGCATCGACCCGAGCGTCAACGGCGGCGAATGCGGCGGCCTGCGCTGCAGGGTCGGTCGTCGAAGAGGCGCGTTCGAGCAGGCGTTCGAACTCGGCATCCTGCCAACCGCCGTAGTTGCTCGTTGCGTCTGACAGCAGCAGCAGGCTGTACAGCGCGTGGGGGGATGGGTAGTCGGCGATCCAGTTGATGGTGAAGATCTGGGGCGGATTGGTCTCGAGCGCGCGCAGGTAGTCCCGGAACTCCATCCCCTCGACCGCGATCTCGGCGCCGAGATCGCGCTGCCAGATGGCAACCACGGGTCCCACGCCCAGGCCGGAGCCATTGACGGTCACCGTCCCGAGGTCGCTCCGCCGCGCGTAGCCGGCCTCGTCGAGGAGGCGCCTCGCCTCCGCCAGATCGGTCTCCTGGTCGTCCTGCATGCCGTCGGGCCACAGGGCGGGCGGCACAATGCTGGAAGCGACGGTCCCACCACGCCCTTCGGCGAGCTCCACGAGGCGTGGCCGATCCAGGGCGAGTGCGAAGGCTCGTCGCACCCGAGCGTCGTCGAAGGGTGGGCGCGTCGTGTCGAAGCCGAGGTACTGCACGCCGAGCGAGGGGGCGCGGTGAAGCGCCGGGCCGAGATCGGCGTCGTAGGCGATCCAGCCGGCGTCGGGCGTCCCGATCCCGGCCAGGTCGATCGTGCCCGCATCGAAGGCGGTGGCCACGTCGCCATCCACCGCGGCGATCCACCGGATCTCGTCGATCGGAGGCGCTCCGGCCACGTAGCGGTCGTTGGCACCCAGCACCAGGTCCGCGCCGTCCCGGCGCCGGATCACGTACGGGCCAGATCCGACGAACGAGTCAACGGTCTGCCATCCCGCCGAGGCATTGGCCGAGCGCGGGACAACAAACGCTGTTGGTGTGGCGGCGATCGCCAGGAAGTAGGCGGCGGGATGCCGCAGGCGAACGACCAGCGTGCGCGAGTCGGGCACTTCGAGTCCGACCGCGGATTCCGGGCCCCCAGCCAGGCGCTCCGAGGCACCCTCGATCAGGGACAGGACGTCCGGCGCGGTCGAGCCGGTCGCCGGATCGAGGATGCGCAGCCACGAACGGCGGACGTCATCGGCGTCGAGCGCGCTGCCGTCGCTGAAGGTGAGCCCGCTGCGCAGGCGGAAGGTGTAGGTCAGGCCATCACCGCTCACGGTCCAGGATTCGGCCAGCGACGCATATGGCGCGCCGTTCTCGTCGAGTCGGGTCAGGCCGGCATACAGCTGGAGAAGGAACTCGACGTCGCCGGCACTGTCGATGAAGGCCGTGTCGAGCGTCGCCGGCTCACCGCCGACGTAGCGCAGCGCGTTCTCCGCGGCCCCGGCGGGGCGCGGAGGGACCGACGAGGTGAGGACCAGGAGGATGGCCGCGACGCCCGCCAGCAGGCGTGGCAGCCGGCCCGGTGAGATCAGGCGGGGCATGCGCGGCTAGTATACGGGCCCGTGCAGACGACCCACGAACACCGATTTCGGCCGCAACCGGCGGGGAGTCTGACCCTGCGCCAGTTCGTCGAGTCGCTGCGACGCTGGACGCCGGAGATGCGCCAGGTGGCGCAGATCGCGCTGACACGGAGCGAGGCCGAGCGGCAGAGCTATCTGCAGGCCTTTCACACCCGCCACCACGAGCGGGCCCCGCAGGCGATCGATTCCTTCGTGCGCTGGGCCTATTCCGACCCGCGGCTCGACCATGTGCCGGCCCTGATGGCCGAGCTGGAGCGCACGGACGCGGACTTCGTCGGCGCGATGGAGCACGAGGCGGACGTCCTGGTGCGGATGCGAGCCGAGGGCAAGTCACCGGCCCAGCGCGTGCACGACTACCTGATGCTGCTCGGCATGGAGGGCGCGGAGCCGGTGCGTGCAGCGATCGCCGGGCTCCTCCCCCCGGGGACGACGGATTCGGCGGTGATCGCGACCATCCGGCAGATGCGCCGCCGCTGGCTGGACCTGTACGGCGACGATCCATTCTTCGCAGAGCCCTGACCGATACGCGGGCCTCCTGTCGGCTAGGATGCGGCTGCCACGACCCCCGATTGGAGGCCTGATGCCGCATTCGCCGTCACGACGACGCGCTCCGCGCGCGACGTTCCCGTTCACCGCATTCGTCATCCTCATGGTCGCTGCGGCCTGCGTGCCGCAGACCACCCTGCCAGCCGACTGCGACGCCCAGAGTGTCACCCGGCAGGCGACGCTGGTCGGCGAGCGCCTGAGTCCCGAGCAGATCGACATCTGCAGCGGCCAGGAGGTCCTGTTCGAGATCACCGTAGACGCCGATGGCGTGCTTCACCTGCACGGCTATGACGACGCTGCGCCGGCGCAGGCCGTCGAGGCGGGCCAGACCGTCACCTTGGCGTTCACCGCAGCGCGGGCCGGGCAGTTCGTCATCGAATTCCATGACGCGACCGCCGACAGGGAGATCGGCATCCTGACCGTCCATGAGCGCTAGGCGCGTCCTTCGACGTCTCACCCGGCTCGTGCCGGCACTGGTCGGGGCAAGCCTCCTCGGCATCATCGGCGCCGATCGCGTCGCCGCTCACGCGTTGGGCCAGGTCTTCACGCTGCCCGTCCCGCTGACGCTTTACCTTGCCGCCGCCGCGGCCGCCGTGGCAGCCTCGTTCGTGGTGGCCGTGCTGCTGGTGCGTCCCGCCGGACCGGTACCTGCCTACCCGGCGAGGCCGGTGGGAGCAGGCACGGCGCGGGCTGCATCAGCCGTTCTCCAGGTGCTCGGCCTGCTCTGGTGGCTGGGCGCGATCCTCGCCGGACTGCTGGCGGACTCGATCTCGCCGCTGCCGGCGATCCTGATCTGGATCCTGCTGTGGGTCGGACTGCCGATCGTGAGCGTGGTACTCGGCAATCCGTGGCCGTCGCTGAGCCCGTTCCGCACCCTGTTCGGCCTGCTCGAACGCGTCGCGCGGCTCGCTGGCTTCGATCGGCTCGACCTGGGCGTGCGCTACCCGGCGGCGCTGGCCCGCTGGCCCGCGGTGGCGCTCCTGTTCGCGGCGGTGTGGAGCGAGCTGATCCTCCCCGACCGCATCACCCCGAGCGTTATCGCCACGCTGCTCATCGGGTACACGGTCCTGACGCTGGTGGGCATGACCCTCTTCGGGCGCTCAGGCTGGCTGCGCCACGTGGAGCTGTTCGAGGTCTACCTGGGCTGGTTCGGGCGGGTTGGCCCACTCGGCCGCCGGGTCGTCGCCGTCGAGATCTGCGACGGTTGCGGCGAGGCCTGCACCCCCGGTCGCTGCGTGGACTGCTCGGAGTGCGCCGTCGTCGCCGAACCGGGTGAGCGTCGCCCTGAGATCCGGCCGTGGTTCGTCGGCCTGACTGAGGTGGCCCGCGGCGGCTGGTCCGACGCTGCCTTCATTGTCCTTGCGCTTGCCGCGGTGAGCTACGACGGCCTCTCCGAGACGTCCGTCTGGGGCTCGGTCATGAACCCGCTCTTCGACGCCCTCTTCCCGGTGGTCGGCGGTCTGAACACCGTGCTGGTGGCACAGACGCTGGGCCTCGTGGTGCTGTGGCTCGGCTTCCTTGTCGCCTTCGCGGTCGGTGCCGCCCTCACCCGGGCGATGCACGATGCCGACCGTGCGCCTGCACCGATGGGGGTCACCGCCGGCGCCTACGCGGCAACGCTGCTCCCGATCGCCGGTGGTTACCTGATCGCGCACTACCTGACCCTGATCATCCAGGGCGTGGTCTGGGTGCCGGTCGTCCTGGCCGATCCGCTCGCCACCACCGCCCCACCGCTCGACTGGATCCCGATCAGCGGCGTCTGGTACCTCTCGGTCGGAGCGATCGTGGCCGGCCACATCGCGGCGGTGGTGCTGGCACACCGTCTCGCGCTTCGCGACTCCCCGGGACGGCCAGTGCTTGCCGGTCTGCCGCTCGTGGTGCTGATGATCGGCTACACCGTGTTCAGCCTGTGGATCATCGCGCAGCCGATCACCCTCGAGCCTGTTTCAACGGCTGCGACGGCACTGCTCCGCTGACCGGATAGGATCAGCAGTCCATGGACGTCAGCCTCGCGCTCGCCTTCGCCGCCGGCCTGCTCAGCTTCCTGTCTCCGTGCGTGCTTGCCCTCGTACCGGTCTACCTCGCGTTCCTGGGGGAGACGGCCGCGGCGCATCTCCCGCTCCCCGATGCCGGCGGAGCGGGGCTCGCTCCCGCTCCCGCCGCATGGCGAGGTCCGGTCTTCTCCCAGGCCCTCCTCTTCGTGCTCGGCTTCTCAGCCATCTTCATCGTGCTGGGGACCAGCCTGGGGCTGCTGGGGAGCGCCGTCTTCCGGGTGGACGGGGTCCGACAGGTCGCCGGCATCGCGGTCATCGGCCTTGGACTGGTCAGCACCGGCATCTTCGGTCCGGTGCTCGATCGGTTCATGCGCATGAACGTCAGCACCGATCGGCTGCCGACCGCACGTTCGGCCCGCGCTTTCGCGCTCGGTGCACTGGTCGCCGTCGGCTGGACGCCGTGCATCGGCCCCGTGCTGGGCGCCATCCTGACGATGGGCGCCAGCTCACAGGATGCCTGGGTCGCCGCGCTCCTGCTGATCGCCTACTCCGCGGGCCTGGCGATCCCGTTCCTGGGTGCCGCCGTTGCGCTGCCCCGTCTGCGGCCGGTGCTCAGGGTGCTGCGCCGCCACCACCGGTCCGTCCAGGTCATCTCCGGCCTCTTCATCATGGGGATCGGCGTGCTGATCCTGACCAACGCCTTCGCTCGCATGGCGGGGCTCTTCACCTTCTTCATCTGACGAGGTAGACCGATGCATCCCGCCCTCTGGCTTGCACTGGCGATCGGCTCGGAGATCGTCGCCACCACCTCGCTCAAGGTGTCGGATGGCTTCAGCAAGCCTGCTCAACGGCGCCGGGGCTGTGGCGCACTGACCCGCAGCGTCGAGGAGGAGTCCGCCACCGCTCCATCGGCGGATGGATCGTCCTGGCGAGCGACGGCCACCGCTTGTAGGAGGTAGAGGTAGCCGGTGATATCGGCGACGAAGAGTTGGCCGCCGGCTCATTCCAGGACCACCGAAAGCGAGGCCATCGCCGCGCAACTGGCTACAGCGAGCGGTTGATCTCCCTCGCCGCGAGGAAGCTGACGAGCGAAAGAGCGCCGAGAACGGCGATCAGGCCGGGGGGCGGACAGAAGATGGAGTTGCAGCTCGACAACGCCATCAGAGTCAACATGACGGTCATGAGCCCGGCAAGGCCCGTCGCAAGCGCGGCCACTACGACTCCGGGGCGGCCGCCGAGCGCGATCAAGACGCCTGTCGCGAGGACGAGGACCACCGACCCATAGAGAGCACCGTTCGTGAGCGGATTCGATATCAGAGCGTTGGTCATGAACGCAGCGGACGCGCCCCACAGGATTCCAGCTACGAATCGCCAGTGCATCATCGCCTCCCTCTTGGCCGTTGGTCGGTAGATGCGGCATCTTGGCGGACCGGCACTGCGGCGCGACTGCGGTCCGCGCGGTGTGCGGCATCCGCCCCTGAGAACAACAGGGTGGAACCCGTACCGGGCCTGCGTGCAGAGTCAAGGGGTATGCGCTCGTCGGACGCGAGTGCTTCGGCCAGATGCCGCTCCGTCCGAGCCGTGCGCCTGTGCGGCCCCCGGAGGGAATCGAACCCCCGACGCTGGCCTTCGGACGGCCACGCTCTATCCACTAAGCTCTGGGGGCGGCGCCGGAGTTCATCCGTGGAGCTGACCCAGCCCTCGCCGGTACCCGCCAGCGCGGCCAAGGATGGGAACCTCCCGGCTCGCCCGTGCGTCCCACGTGCAAGACGCACAAGGGAAGAGCCATGCGGAAGTCGCTCGTCACCCTGATCGCCGTGGCAGTACTCACGGCGGGAGGCGCCATCGGTGTCGCCAATCCGGGCACCGGGAGACCGGCGCCCAGCTCGGTTCTCCCATTCGTACCTCCCCCCGTCATGGCCTTCGCGCTGCAGCGCTTCGACGCCTGCGAACCTCTGCTCGACTACGTGAAGCAGCACGCCCTGGAAGTCGTTGGCCCGTACGGCCTGCCCCCCGGACCCGGCGGAGGCGGCTGGTTCTTCGCTGACGAGGGGGTCGTCTTCGACGCCGCCGCGCCCGGCGCGGCAGGCATCCGCCGGTTTGAGAACCGGACTGCCGGGGTCGACTACTCGACGACGAACGTGCAAGAGGTGGGCGTTGACGAGCCTGACGTCGTCAAGACCGACGGAACCCGCATCCTGGCGATCGCGCAGAACCGGCTGCACTACGTCGACGTGTCCGGCGGACGACCCCGGCTGATGGGTTCGCTCAGCCTGGAGAACGGGTCGGCGCACGAGCTGCTGCTCTCCGGTGACACGCTCCTGGTTCTCTCGCGCAGCGATTACCTGGGTGGTCCGCTGGGATGGCCGACCCCCGAGCCTCGGGATCTGGGCGTTCCCTACTACGGGCCCGGAAGCTCGCGGCTACAGCAGATCGACATCTCGGACCCGGCCGACCTGCGGGTCGTGCGAACTCTGTATGTCGACGGCTCATACCTCAGTGCCCGGCTGGTGGGCGATACCGCCCGGGTGGTGGTGGAGGCCTACCCGACCGGCCTCGCATTCGTCTATCCGGAGGGTCCGGGCCTCCGGGCCGAGCGGGAGGCTGAGCGGAGGAATCGCCAGGTGATCGAGGAGTCGACCATCGAGAGTTGGCTGCCCTACTTCGTGATGGAGGAGATGCGGGGCAGCCGCACGATCACCTCGGAGGGCCTGCTGGTCGACTGCGGCCAGGCGTTCCGTCCCAGCGAGTTCTCCGGCGTCGGGACGCTGTCCATCGTAACCATCGACCTGTCCGAGGGTCTGGAACCGACGGGGAGCATCTCGGTGTTCGCCGATGGTGACACCGTCTATGCGTCACCAGATTCCCTCTACGTGGCCACCCAGCGCTGGTTCGACTGGAACGTGATGGCAGGAGCGACCAACGCCCGGGAAGCCATCGACGGAGTCATGACCCAGATCCACAAGTTCGATATCTCCGGAGAGGCTCCTGCGGTGTACCGGGCCACGGGAGCAGTGACCGGCTTCTTGCTCAACCAATGGGCAATGTCCGAGCATGACGGGAGGCTGCGGGTGGCGACCACCACCGAGCCGCAGTGGTGGGGCGGGGGTCAACCCGGTGAGTCCGAAAATTTCGTCAGCGTGCTGGCGGAAGATGACGGCGCTCTCGAGCTGGTAGGGCGAGTCGATGGACTGGGGCGCGGCGAGCGCATCTACAGCGTCCGCTACATCGACGAGCTGGCGTACGTCGTGACCTTCCGCCAGACCGACCCCCTGTACATCATCGACCTGTCCGATCCGGCCAACCCGCAGAAGATCGGCGAGCTGAAGATCCTCGGCTATTCGGCCTACCTGCATCCCATCGGCGACGGGCTGCTGCTGGGCATCGGCCAGGATGCCGATCAGCAGGGCAGGACCAAGGGCACCCAGGTGGCGGTGTTCGACGTCTCTGATCCGGCCAACCCGCGGCGGTTGCACACGTTGACCTTCGACGGTGGATCGTCACAGGTCGAATACGACCACCGGGCCTTCCTTTACTGGCCGGCCACCGGCCTGGCCATGCTGCCCGTCCAGACGTGGTCCCAGGATCGTGGCTGGGAGACCTGGTTTGGGGGAGCGATCGGGGTGAAGGCAGGCCGGGACGGCATCGAAGAGATCGGGACGGTGACGCACGCGGCAAGGCAGTGCGATGCCGCGAAGGAGTGCTCGTACGAATGGGATGCCCAGATCTACCGGTCACTGGTGATCGATGACCGCGTGTACACGGTGTCGGACCGGGGGATCCAGGCAAGCCGCCTGACCGATCTCGCCGACGTGGCCTGGGTTGGATTCAACTGACCGAGCAGCGTCGGTGGGGTCGGGGCTGGTCAGATCACTGGGCGGCCCGAGACGAGCTCGTTCTTCGCCGCGTTCTCGGAAATGGCGCCCCCGGAGGGAATCGAACCCCCGACGCTGGCCTTAGGACGGCCACGCTCTATCCACTGAGCTACGGGGGCGGCGCCGGCAATCATCCTATCATCGGGCCGTGCCGAGCCCGCCCCGCGTGATCCTGTACGAGCGCGAAGGCTGTCACCTGTGCGAGGAGGCGCGTGAACTGCTCGACGCGATGCTCGGACCGGACCGATACGCACGCATCGACATCGAGACCGATGACGACCTGATCCTGCGCTACGGCTTCCGCATCCCGGTCGTGGCCCTCGACGGCGAGGACCGCCTGGAGGCACCGATCAGCGGACCCGACCTGCGGGCGCTTCTCACCGTCGCCTATTCAGACGGGCCGACGAGCAGCGGACCGTTCATCGACGGATGGACCGTGCACAGGAAGTAGTACTCGCCGACGGGGAGTGGGTCGATCGCATAGTCGATCGTGTCGCTGAAATCGATGATCTCGCCGCGCAGGTACTCGTTCACCTTGTCCGGGGTGTCGTAGATCGCGACGTTGTGCGATGAGCTGTCCTTGTTGGCCAGGCGGATGGAGAAGGCGATGTTGGCCGCCACCGAGATGCATGGGGCGTCGAAGGCCAGGTTATCCGCGGTCAACAGCACCACGCCGTTGGCATCTGCATGAGCACAGTCCGCGAGACTCAGCGATGGGGACGGCGAGGCTGTGCAGGCCGCGAGGATCACCGCGACGAGAGCGGCAAACGCCACCGCCTGCCCGCCACGGACCCGCCCGGTCACGAGCCCTCCTTCACGCGAAATCCACGCTCGGTCGCCTCGATCTGGATCGGCAGCGAACCCGGATCGTGGGTGAAGTAGCACCACCAGCCCTCCGCGGCCGCGCGCGAGACGAGCTCGTTGCGCACCTCGACGGCCTGGATCGGGTAGTCGTCGTAGGCGCTCGTCCAGCGCACCGGGATCTGCCATCGCGTGGGAATCAGGTCGCCCCAGAAGATCGCGCGCGATCCGGCCTGGCGAGAATCGACAGCACCCAGCAGGACGGCCTGCGAGCCGCGGGTGTGGCCACCGGTGGGCAGCACACGAACACCATCCACGAGTTCAACTTCGCCCTGTACCTCGGCCAGTTGGCCGGCCGCTCGTACCAGGTCGAGCTGCTCGACCTCCATGATCCCCTGCAGTCGCAGCTCGTCACTGTGCGCGGCCTCGGCCTCGTCGCGCTGGACGACGTAGCGTGCTCGCGGGAAGTTCGGGCCACCCTCAGCGTCGACCATCCCGCCGGCGTGGTCGTAGTGCAGGTGGCTGACGACAACGAAGTCAATGCTGTCCGGATCGATCCCCACGGCGCGCAGCGCCTCGGCCGGATCGCCGCCCTCCACCCCCTTGATCTCGCGGTCCTTCTGGCTCATGCGCACGCCGGTGCCGGTCTCGACCAGGATCCGCTTGCCGCCCGCCTCGACCAGCAGCAGGTTCAGTCGGCACAGCAGCCGGCCGCGCTCATCGACCTCGGTGAAGCGAGACCACAGCGGCTTGGGCACGACGCCGAAGAAGCCGCCCGCATCCGGTCGAAACCAGCCTGCGCGCACGACGCGTACCCGCACGCCGCCGAAGCTGCGGGCACTGCGACTCGGGGTGATGGCATACAGGGGTTCGGGCATCGACAACTCCACCGGACGATGGGCGGCGCGGCCAGTGCTTGACGCGGCCCCATTCGAAGTCTGGATGGTACAGGCTGGCGCTTGCGGCGGTGCCTTCGGTGCTGGGCAACGCGGACGACCGCCTCGCCGGCATCCTGTATCCGAGTCCCGGGCCGCCAAACTCTCCGGAGGCGACGGCGACCGCGCTTTTCGCCCTGTCACTGGCGGTGTTTGATGGCGGCACCGCGGCCGGGAACCTGCTGGAGGCCGTCTTCGACTGGCCCCCCCCCAACATTGTCTGGGCAGCTGAGCGCCAGCCTCAGCGCTTGATGCGGCCCCGTTCGAAGTCCCGATGGTACAGGCTGGCGGTCGGGTCGCGCTGCCCGCGGTACTTGCTGCCGATGCGCACGTCGCCGTAGCCGACCTCGACCGGTGAGGTGAGCCGCTGGAAGCTGATCTGGCCGATCTTCATGCCGTCGTACAGGGTGATCGGCAGGTTGGCCACGTTGGAGAGCTCCAGCGTCAGGTTGCCCTCCCAGCCGGGATCCACGTAGCCGGCGGTGGAGTGGATCAGCAGCCCCAGCCGCCCTAAACTCGATTTCCCTTCTAATCGGGCGACAAGATCATTCGGCAGCTCGACGCGCTCGAAGGTGGAGCCGAGCACGAACTCCCCCGGATGCAGGATGAACGGCTCGTCGCCCGCGATCTCGACCAGCTCGGTCAGCTCTGGCTGATCGGTCCGAACGTCGATATACGGGTAGCGGCTGTTGCGAAACACGCGGAAGCGGCGGTCCAGGTGCAGGTCCACGCTGGATGGCTGGACAGCATCGGGCACGTACGGGTCGATGACGATCCGCCCCGCCGCGATCTCGGCGCGGATGTCGCGATCGGAGAGGATCACCCCTTCTCCGCCGGCGTGCGCTGCTTCATCAGGCGATCCACCTCGCGCTTGAGCGTCGAGATGTCCTCGTAGCTGTGGTAGACCGATGCGAACCGGATGTAGGCCAACTGGTCCATGTCGCGCAGCGCCTCGGTCGCCAGTCGGCCAACCTCCTTGCTGGTCACCTCGGGCTGGCCACGTGCACGCAGGCCGCTCTCGATATCATCAACCGCCTGCTCGACGCGGGCCAGGGTGACCGGGCGCTTCTCGAGCGCGCGCATCAGCCCCGCCTGCAGCTTGGCGCGATCGAACTCCTGGCGGCTGCCGTCGCGCTTCAGGACGGTCAGTCGCGCGCCTTCGGCGCGCTCGTAGGTTGTGAATCGGAAGGTGCACGCCTCGCACTCGCGGCGACGGCGAATCGTTCCCCCGGCCTCAAGATCGCGCGAGTCGATGACCCGCGTCCCCTCCTCGTTACAGCGTGGACAGCGCATGCGGCATCCCTGTACGGACTACACCAGTGGTGGTACCGACGGGCAGCATACCACAAGATATGGGCGCACTCGCCCCTCGGCGATGCCCTAGCCCCGGTGCAATCGGGCAGCCACTGAGGCCTCTGCGGGCAGGCCGGGCTCCCAGCTGAGCAGGGCGTCCACCAGCTCACGCATGCGCAGCTGGGCGTGGAGGATGTTCAGGTGCCCGCGCTTCCAGTAGATGGTCGGCTCCTCGTCATCGGGGGGACGGTGTGGAAGTCGCGTGATTCCGCACCCGCGCGCGGCCGTCACGATCCCGCGCAGCGCGCGTTCGAGATTGCCCTCGTACTCGGCGTGGAGCGCGTGCAGCTCCTCGGGTGCCAGGATCTCTCGCAGCTCCTCCGCGGCGGCGTCGAGTTCATCCTCTCCGGCCTGCAGCGCGACCAGAGCCTCGTCGGGGTCCGCAGCGCGACGGCGGAGGGCGTCGACCAGGTCGCCCAGTTCGACCAGCCGTCCGTCGATCGTCGACGTGCGCTCATCAAGGTCACGGCGGTAGCTGTGCAGCTCCCGCCCGTAGGCGTGCGGTCGGCGGCGGCGGCGGCGCGGCCGCAACAGGGCCGGCAGAACGAGGAACGCGGTGACGGCTGTGAGCAGCGGCGTCAGTCCGAGCCGTGGGCGGCGCATCAGTCGGTCATCCCCTTTCGACGGCGAATCTCTGCAGTCAGTTCTGGAACGATAGCGAACAGGTCCCCCACCACGAACAGGTCGGCGAACTCGCCGATAGGCGCATCTGGGTCCTTGTTGATCGCCACCACGTTCTCCGCGGTCTGCATCCCGACCCGGTGCTGGATCGCACCGCTGATTCCACAGCCAACGTAGAGGGCCGGTTTGACCACCTTCCCGGTCTGGCCGATCTGGAGCTGGTACGGCACCCAGCCGGCATCCGCTGCGGCCCGGCTCGCTCCCACCGCGCCGCCGAGCGCCGCCGCGAGCTCGTGAAGCGGCTCGAAGCCCGCGGCGCTCCCCACGCCGCGGCCGCCCGCGATGATGACCTTCGCCTCTTCCAGGTTCGCGACTGCGGCGTCGGCGGGGTGGGACTCAACGATGCGTGCCGCTCCCAGCGCCCCTGCGTCGGCCGGCGGCGCCGTGGTGACGGCAGCCTTGCCGCTACCGCCCTCCAGCGGCGTGAAGGTGCCGGACAGGGCGAGGATGATGACCGGCTGGGGGGCATCGGCCGCGCTCTCGCTCACGGTGATCACCGTCCCCTGGAGCGTGGACTGCTCTGCGCGCACGCGCCCTCCCTCGATCCGCACGGCGCGCACCGGCCCCAGCGCAGGCAGGCCGAGCAGGCCCATCAGCGCGGCGGCCAGGTCACGGCCATTTGGCGTGGCGGGGGCGAGGAGCGCCAGCGGGGCGTCATCGCCAACCGTGGCGGCCGCGGCAGCTGCCAGGCGAATCGCCGGGCCGTCGGTGTCGGACAGCACCACCACTCGGGACGCGCCGGCGGCACCCAGTGACGCGGCCCCGGCGGCTGCCCCGCTGCCATAGGCCAGTCCAATCGCTGCGCCACCGCTCTCGCGGGCCAGGTCGGCGGCTCCGGCCGCCAGCTCAAGCGCGCTGCGTGCGGGCGTGCCGCCGTCAAACTCGGCGAGGAAGCAGATATCGTCGCTCATGTCGCTCTCCTCACCCTAGATCAGCTTCCGCGCGGTCAGCCAGTCGGCAATCCGCGTCGCCGCTTCGGCCGGCCCCAGGTTCTCGACCCGCTCGGTCGGCGCCTTGGCCTCGGGCGGGCGCGCCTCGACGACCCGCGTCAGGGCCGCCCCGTGCAGATCCTCCGACGAGAGCCCAAGGTGGGCGAGGCTCCACGTCTCGAGCGTCTTGCGGCGCGCGGCCATGATCCCCTTCAGTGACGCGTAGCGCGGCTCGCCCACCTGGTCGGTGACGCTGGCCACGACGGGCAGGGGCGCCTCCAGGATGTCGAAGCCGGACGCCGTGAGTCGGCGAATGCGCGCGGTCGATCCGGTCAGTTGGAGCTCGGCACCGTACGAGAGCAGCGGCAGCCCGCGGATCGCGGCCACCGCCCCGGGGACCAGCGAGCCGCGCGCGTCGTCGGAGCTCATCCCCATCAGGGCCACGTCGGGCGCCAGCTTGTCGAGGGCCGCTGCCAGGACGCGCGCGGTGGCCCATTGATCGGCGCCTGCCAGCGCGTCATCGGTGACCTGGTAGGCCTCCTCGCCGCCCATCGCCAACGCGCGGCGGAGGGCCTCGGCGGCCGACTCGGGCCCCATCGACAGGTAGGCCACCGTCTCGACCGCTCCCGCTTCCTGGAGACGCAGCGCCTGCTCGATGGCGTACTCGTCGAGCGGGTTGATGACCGATTCGGCCGCGGCTCGATCGAGTCGCAGGTCGGCGGTGTAGCGCTTCTCGGCCGTGGTGGCCGGGACCTGTTTGACACAGACGACGATCTTCACGCGCTTGGCGTCCCTCGCTGCGGTTTCGCGGCCCGCGACACGCCGGCTCGCTTGAGGATCTGGCGCGCCACGATCATGCGCTGGATCTGCTGCGTCCCCTCGTAGAGCTGGGTGATCTTGGCGTCGCGCATCATGCGCTCGACAGGGTACTCGCTGACGTAGCCGTAGCCGCCCAGCACCTGGACCGCGTCGGTGGTGACCCGCATCGCGGTGTCGCCTGCCACCAGCTTGGCGCAACTGGTCCAATACGCCAGGTCGGGGTCGGCGGCATCTACCGAAGCGGCGGCGGCATAGGTGAGCTGGCGGGCCGCCTCGGTCTGGCTGGCCATGTCGGCGAGCATGAACTGGATCCCCTGCATGTCGGCCACGCGCTCACCGAACTGGCGTCGCTCGGCGGCGTACCCGACCGCGAAGTCGAGCGCACCTTGCGCGATGCCGACCGCCTGCGCCGCGACGCTCAGGCGCGACCGGTCCAGGGTGGCCATCGCGATCTTGAATCCGTCACCCTCGTCGCCGAGCCGGTTTGCCGCCGGAACCCGGACATCGTCGAAGTTCAGCTCAGCGGTCGGAGAGCCGCGGATCCCCATCTTGTGCTCGAGGCGCGGAGCGGAGAAGCCGGGCGTATCGGTCTCCACCATGAAGGCGCTCATCCCCCTGCGGCCGCCAGCCTCCGGATCGGTCAGGGCGAAGACGGTGAGCAGACTGGCGATGGAGCCGTGGGTGATGAATCGCTTGCTTCCGGTGAGCAGGTAGTCGTCACCGTCGTGGCGGGCGCGCATGCGCATCGCCGCCACGTCGCTCCCCGCCCCGGCCTCGGTCAGCGCAAACGCGATCAGCCATTCGCCGCTCGCAAGCCGGGGGAAGTAGCGCGCCTTCTGCTCATCGCTGCCGGCGATCAGGATCGGCAGCGCCCCGAGCTTCTGGACGATCGGGATCAGGCTGGTGGTGGCATCGGCACGGGCGATCTCCTCGACAAGGATCGCCTGCGCGACGTTGTCGAGGGCCGTCCCGCCGTGTCGCTCTTCGAAGCAGGTGCCGAGCAGATCCTGTCCCGCCAGCAGCTCCTTGAGGTCCCATGGGAACTCGCTCCCGGCGTCGATTTCAGCCGCTCGCGGAGCGATGCGCTCGGTCGCCAGCTCGCGGACGATGGCCCGCAGCTCGTCGTGCTCGCGGGTGGTCCGGTGGCTCACGGGTTCGAGTCTAGCCGAATGGCCCCGTCAGTCTGTCAGTTCGATGGCGAACGCGCGGAAGGTGGCGATGTATCGGTCGATCTCGTCATCGGTGTGCTGCACGGACAGCGTCCATTGGTCATCGGCGCCCGGTGGCAGCAGGATCCCTCGGTTGGCCAGGTAGAAGAAGCTGGCCGCCCACAGGTCCCCGTCGAGCCCGATCAGGTCGCGGTAGTTGGTCACCCGATGCGGGGTGAACATGACGCATCCCTTGGGACCGACGTTGATCGCATAGCCGGGCAGTTCGAACTCGTCGATGACCGCCTGGCAGCCCGCGGTGAGTCGCTCCGCCAGCTCGTGCAGCCGAGGGTAGGCCTCGCGAGTGAGGATCTGCGTCAGCGTCACCAGCCCCGCGGTCATCGACAGCGGATTGCCGTTGAAGGTCCCGAGGTGCGCGACGCGGGTCGCGCCGCCGGCCAGAGTTGAGTGCTCCATTCCGACACCGGTGGCGCCGTGGTCCGGCACCTGCTCAATCGAGCGCATCACTTCGTCGCGTCCGGTGAAGGCGCCGATCGGGATGCCACCGCCGATGCTCTTGGCGAGGCAGATCAGGTCCGGCTGCACACCGTAGTACTCGGTGGCTCCGCCATACGCGATCACCACACCGGTCTTCACCTCGTCGAAGATGAGCACCGCGCCGTGCTGGGTGGCCAGGTCGCGCAGCCGCGCCAGGAACCCCTCCCCGGGCGGAACCACGCCGATGTTGAACTGCACCGGCTCGACGATGATGGC
>Ga0209521_10000547_pt1 | contig 29441 bp, 26 predicted proteins | sample Rifsed19ft4_FD_184016 | JGI IMG/M metagenome (GOLD analysis project Ga0209521, IMG submission 184016) | Soil microbial communities from Rifle, Colorado, USA - sediment 19ft 4 (version 2) | ecosystem: Environmental > Terrestrial > Deep subsurface > Rock core/Sediment | place: Rifle, Colorado...
ATTTTGGCATCAGTCTTAGCCTTGTCTTTGCAGAAACAGCAATTATTGATATAATTGCAACTGCAAGTACCAAAGCTGCTATTGCACCAAACTCTGGAATTATCCAAGTACCAATTATCTCTATCTCTTCAGCTCCGTCTTGGAAGTGAATTGTTAGAGTCCTGTCGATATCTGTTGATTCTTCTTCAAACTCTACTTCTTCACCATCTATTAGGACAAAGAAACTGTCATTCTCACCATTTATCTCAGCCTTAATCAATTCTCTTGGTAGAGTAATGATTAATGTTCCATCACTTGTCGTTTCTATAGATACGATAAGAGACTTGGCTTCTATATCGGCTATGATTCCAAGAACTCTGCCTCCAGTGATACTGTAGCTGACGTCAAAGTCAGTACCTTCTACACGAATCTTCTTTCCTGAAGGTGTTCCAGAAGAACCACTAAATTCAAACGTTGTCTCGTTTGATCTATTGTCGCTTCCATATTGTACTTTTACTGTATATGTGCCAGCAGCTTTCCACAAACCACCACCTGCAGTAATTGAAGTAGAATATGTTTTGTCAGTTTCCAGATCTAATTGTTGAACTGTTACCACATTGCCAATGGGATTGATAACAACAACGCTAACCTGTACTCCGGAGATGAAATCTTTTGATTCACCAGAGATGACTATGGTTTCTCCATCTGCGTATGACTCTTTATCTGTCGTGACAGTTATTGGTACTGTATCAAAAGGATTTTCTTGTTGTGCAAAAGCTGGAATAGCTACTACAGCTGCTGCCAGAATTGCAAGCAAAGCAAATCCCTTAAAACGAGTACTCATCTTGCTTGGAGTCTTCTCTTTTAACTATTTAAGGTTACGGAAAAAAATATTGACAAAAAACAGAATTTAACGATGACGTCTAGATTACATATATATTAACCTCTCGGTGGAAATTTCGTAGTTTGTGGATTAATGATACATTTACAGCTAATGTTGTTCAAAGGAGATTTTTAATTTGCTGACTAAAAAAGATCACATACTGGTACCAGATCATGTTTATGTTCCAAAGCATGAAATCATGTCAAAAAAGGAAGCAGAAGAAGTCTTAGAAAAGTTTCATACTAAACCTACTGAAATGCCACTTATCTACGTGAATGATCCTGCAATAAAGGGATTGGGAGTCAAGCCGGGTGATATGATAAAAATAACAAGGAAAAGTGCAACAGCAGGTGAAAGCATCTATTATAGATATGTGGTGGAAGAATAATGGTAAACATTTCAAATAAACGCTGGCCAATAATCCAAGATATATTAAAACGAGAAGGAATTGCAAGACAACACCTTAACTCCTATGACGAATTTTTAGAACGTGGCCTTCAAAGTATAATTGACGAAGTGGGACAAATTGAAATTGAAAGTGCAGAATATCCATACAAAATTCAACTTGGTAAATTAAAACTTCAACAGGCAAGAATGATGGAGCTTGATGGTTCTATAACACATATTGCTCCAATGGAAGCAAGACTGAGAAATGTTACATATGCATCACCAGTAATGCTTGAAGCAAGTGTGGTGGAGGATGGAAAAATTCTGGAATCCAGATTTGTTCATATTGGCGACATGCCATTGATGATAAGATCAAACGCTTGTGTCTTACACAATCTTTCTGAACAAAAATTAGTTGAGCATGGCGAAGATCCAAACGATCCTGGTGGATATTTCATCATAAATGGTTCAGAACGAGTAATTGTCGGTCTAGAAGATCTTTCTTATAATAAAATTATTGTCGACAAAGAAATTATTGGTGGAAACATTGTATTCAAAGCAAAAGTATATTCATCAATTGTTGGTTATCGCGCAAAGCTAGAACTTATCATGAAAAATGATGGATTGATTGTTGCAAAAATTCCAGGATCGCCAGTTGATATACCTGTAGTTACATTGATGCGAGCACTTGGACTTGAATCAGATAGAGAAATTGCAGCTGCAGTTTCACTTGTTGACAAAATTCAAGATGAACTAGAGGCATCTTTTGAAAAATCAGGAGACGTACCAACTGCTAAAGATGCTATAGTGTACATTAGCAAAAGAATTGCACCTGGAATGCTTGAAGAATTCCAAATAAAGAGAGCAGAGACTTTACTTGATTGGGGTTTATTGCCACATCTTGGCAAGCACCCTGATAATAGAAAAGAAAAATCACAGTTTTTGGGCGAAGCAGCTTGTAAATTAATTGAATTAAAACTTGGTTGGCTTACTCCAGATGATAAGGACCATTATGGAAATAAAGTCATAAAGTTTGCAGGTCAAATGCTTGCAGATCTATTCAGAACAGCTTTTAGAAACTTGGTACGTGATATGAAATACCAACTAGAAAGATCAGGCCAAAAAAGGGGAATCAATGCTGTAGCTGCAGCTGTAAGACCTGGTATAGTAACTGATAAACTAAACAACGCAATTGCAACTGGAAATTGGGGAAGAGGCAGAGTAGGAGTAACACAGCTTTTGGACAGGACTAATTATCTTTCTACAATAAGTCATCTTAGAAGAATTCAATCGCCACTTAGCCGAAGCCAACCAAACTTTGAAGCAAGAGATTTACACGCAACTCATTTTGGCAGAATTTGTCCAAGTGAAACCCCCGAAGGCTCAAACTGTGGATTGGTAAAGAATCTTGCACTTTCTGCAATCATATCTGTGAATGTTCCATCTGAAGATATAATTGAAAAACTCTATGATCTGGGTGTAACTTATGTTTCAGAAGCAAAAGATGAACTAAAAAAAGAAGGAGCTAGAATCTTTGTAGATGGAAGATTAATTGGGTATTATAAAGATGGACAGAAGCTTGCAGATTCATTACGCGAACTTAGACGTAACTTTAAAATTCATCCACATATTGGTATATTTTTGTATCAGTCTAACATTGAGGGTTCTACAAAAAGACTCTACGTCAATTGTAATGCAGGAAGAGTCTTGCGTCCGTTGATTGTTATAAAAGACAACAAGTCACTTTTAACACAAGAACTAATAGACAAAGTCAGTAAAAAATTCCTTTCATGGAACGATCTTCTCCACATGGGAATAATTGAACTAGCAGACGCAAATGAGGAAGAAAACTGTTACATCACTATGGATGAAGAAAATATCAAAAAGCACACACACATGGAAATTTTCCCATCGGCAATATTGGGTGCTGGTGCATCAATCATACCTTATCCAGAACATAATCAATCTCCAAGAAATACATACGAATCTGCTATGGCAAAACAGAGTCTTGGATTTTCAACACCACTGATGAATGCAAGTACGTATGTGAGACAACACTTTATGCTATATCCACAAACCCCAATTGTTACAACAAAAGCTATGGGACTTTTGGGACTCGAAGATAGACCTGCAGGACAAAATTGTATTGTAGCTGTATTACCTTTTGATGGGTATAATATAGAAGATGCGATAGTTCTTAGCAAATCATCAGTAGAGCGAGGACTGGGACGAACTTTCTTTTACAGAATCTATGAAGCAGAAGCAAAACAATATCCTGGAGGCATGCGTGATAACTTTGAAATTCCCAACGCAGAAGGAAACATACGTGGATTTAGAGGAGACAAGGCTTACCGATTATTAGAAGAAGACGGTGTAATTGCAACAGAATCTATGGTTCAAGGAGGCGATATTCTGATAGGAAAAACAAGTCCACCACGATTTATGGAAGAGTACAGAGAATTTGAAGTAAAAGGTCCTTATCGAAGGGACACATCTATTGGCGTAAGACCATCTGAAAATGGAGTTGTAGATAATGTAGTGATGACTCAATCACACGATGGTGGAAAGATGTACAAAATCCGAGTAAGAGATACAAGAATTCCTGAAATTGGTGATAAATTTGCATCAAGGCATGGTCAGAAAGGTGTTATTGGTATGCTAGTCAACCACGAAGATTTACCATATACTGCTGATGGTGTTGTTCCAGATGTTTTGATTAATCCTCATGCATTCCCATCTAGAATGACAGTGGGGATGTTTCTTGAATCTGTAACAGGCAAGGCCGCAGCTTTGCGTGGAACAAAAATGGATGGTTCTGCATTTGTTGGTGAAAAATTAGACGATGTAAAAGGTGTCCTAGAGTCTGCCGGATTCAAATATTCTGGAAAAGAAATGATGTATGATGGAAGAACCGGAAAAGCATTCGAAGCAGAAGTTTTCATTGGTGTAGTATATTATCAAAAACTCCATCATATGGTTGCTGACAAGATACATGCTAGAGCTAGAGGACAAGTCCAAATGTTAACAAAACAACCAACAGAAGGGCGTGCACGTGGTGGTGGATTGAGATTTGGAGAAATGGAAAGAGACTGTCTGATTGCATATGGTGCTTCAATGATGTTAAAGGACAGATTGCTTGATGAATCTGACAAGGCTGACATTTACATCTGTGAGAGATGTGGACTCGTATCATATTATGATATAAAACAAAGAAAATTTGTTTGTCGTGTGTGTGGTGATAAAGCAAAAGTGACTTCAATTTCAGTTGCATACGCATTCAAATTATTATTGCAAGAGATGATGAGCTTGGATGTTGCTCCAAGACTTTTGATTAAGGAGAGAGTATAATGGCACTTGAAACACTCAAAGTGATTGATGGAATCAGATTCTCTGTATGGTCACCTACTGAAATAAGGAAATATTCAGTTGCTGAAATCACGGCTCCCGAAACCTACGATGAAGATGGTATGGCAGTACAAGGTGGACTAATGGATGGAAGACTTGGAACTTTGGAGCCAGGACAAAAATGTGTAACTTGTGGAAACACCGCAGCAAGATGTCCTGGACATTTCGGTCACATAGAACTCGCTGAACCCATTTTACATATTGCATTTATAGATAATATCTACAAACTTCTCCTGACTACTTGCAGATCATGCGCTCGACTTAAAATTTCACAAGAAGACCTTGAAGAATATCATAGAATAAAAAGCAAAGAAGCCGCATATACCGTAATTTCAATAAAACACATTCCTGATGAAATAATTGAAAAAGCAAAAAAAGAAAAAACCTGTCCACACTGTGGTAAATCTCAGTACGATATGATATTTACAAAACCAACAATCTTTATAGAAAAGACTGAGCTAGGAGAAAATAGATTACTTCCAATCACAATTAGAGAAAGATTCTCACATATGATTGACGATGACTTGAAACTTTTGGGATATGATCCTACCACTGCACGACCAGAATGGTTTATACTGCAAGTCTTACCGGTTCCACCTGTTACTGTAAGACCATCCATTATACTGGAAACAGGAATCCGATCTGAAGATGATTTAACACACAAACTTGTGGACATAATTAGAGTAAATCAAAGACTGAAAGAAAGCAAAGACGCAGGAACTCCACCTCTTATTGTACAGGATCTTGTTGATTTGTTACAATATCACACAACCACATATTTTGATAACGAGGTTTCTGGTATTCCACAAGCTCACCATAGATCAGGCAGACCACTAAAAACTCTGACACAAAGATTAAAAGGAAAAGAAGGCAGATTCAGAGGTTCACTTTCAGGGAAAAGAGTTGACTTTTCCAGCAGAACTGTGATCTCTCCCGATCCTAACCTTGATCTCTCTGAAGTTGGTGTCCCAGAATCTGTAGCAACCAAACTTACAATACCTGAGGTAGTGACAGAATGGAACATTGAAAGACTAAAGAAACTTGTCATCAACGGACCAATCAAATTTCCAGGCGCTAATTATATTGTTAGACCAGATGGAGTTAAAATCAGACTTGACTTTGTAGAAGACAGAGAAACTATAGCAAACAACATAGAGATTGGTTATCTGATAGAACGACATCTTTCAGATGGCGATATAGTAATGTTTAACAGACAACCCTCATTGCATCAAATGTCAATCATGGCTCACTATGTGAAAGTTTTACCAGGAAAAACTTTCAGATTGCATCCGTCCGTATGTCCACCATACAACGCTGACTTTGATGGCGATGAAATGAATTTACATGTACCACAAAGCGAGGAAGCTCGAGCAGAAGCAATTCTATTGATGCGAGTTCAAGATCAATTAATCTCTCCAAGATATGGCAGTCCAATAATTGGGGCTCTACGTGACTTTATTACTGGAGCTTACTTGCTAACAAAAGATGGAACAACACTCACGCCTCAAGAGTTTGCAAACCTTGCGATGATTGCTAACTATAAAGGAACGTTCCCAGAACCTGCAATCAAAAATAAAAGTGGTGGACTTTACACAGGAAAACAACTCTTTTCTCTTTTCATGCCAAAAGATTTCAATTATGTTATTACATCAAAATGGTCTAAAGGAACAAAAGGTCCGACAAAAGACGTTGTTATTAAGAATGGTCAGTTAATTAGTGGTGTAATTGACAAGGCGGCAATTGGTGCTGAAGAACCAGACAGTGTGTTACACAGAATAGCAAAGGATTACGGCAATGATGAAGCAAAAAAATTCCTAAACTCTATACTGGTGATGTTAAAACAATTTATCACTCATTATGGATTCAGCTACGGATATTCTGATCTTGAACTTTCACAAAAAACAAAAGAAAACATTGTTACCGGAATACACGAAACATATGACAAAGTTTACGATCTAATATCTCAAGCAAAGAAAGGAACATTACAGCTTAGCAGAGGACTCTCTGCAGAAGAGGCATTAGAGGCATACATTGTAAATGAGCTTTCAAAAGCAAGAGACAAGGCTGGTAGTACGGCTGATAAATCATTTGACGAAACAAATTCCGGTAGAATAATGGCAACTACCGGTGCTAGAGGTTCATCATTAAACATAGGACAAATGGCAGGGGCGTTAGGCCAACAATCAATTCGTGGAAAAAGAATTCATAAAGGATACAATAACAGAGCTTTACCACACTACAAAGAAAACGATACCAATCCTGATGCTAGAGGATTTGTAAAATCAAACTACCGAGAAGGTCTTTCCACTTTGGAATTTTTCTTTCATGCAATGGGAGGACGTGAAGGACTTGTAGACACTGCAGTAAGAACACAACAAAGTGGTTACATGCAAAGAAGATTGATTAATGCACTTGAACACCTTAAGCTAGAATACGATGGAACCGTCAGAGATCCCCATGGTCATATAATACAATTCTTGTATGGAGAGGATGGAACTGATGTTGCAAAAAGTGATCATGGTGAAGCATTTAGAATTGAAAGATTGATAGAATCTGAAACTATAGTTGATTCTGGTAAAAAAGCAACAAAAGAAGATATTGCAGAGTTTGCTAAAAAATACACAAAGACATTCAACCCAAAACTTACAAAAATGGTTCAAGACGCATTACTTGAAGCAAAATTAAGTAAAGAAGGAATAGAAAAAGTATGTAAGAAAGCACTTGAATTGTATGAAAAAGCCAAGGTAGAACCCGGTCAAGCAGTAGGTATAGTTACAGCACAATCAATTGGCGAACCTGGTACACAAATGACACTCAGGACATTCCATTTTGCAGGAATTAGAGAAAGAAACGTAACTTTGGGTCTTCCAAGACTAATTGAGCTTGTTGACGCACGTAAAAAACCACTGACCCCAACAATGGACATTTACCTTGAACCAAAATTTAAAAAGTCAAAGGAAAAAGCCATACAGATAGCTCGTGAGATTTTACATACAAAAATAATCGCATTGATATCTAGTACAGAGACTGATTATTCAACAAAGATAAAGCTAAATCTGAATCCAGATAAACTAAAAGAGAGAGCATGTACCATTGCTGATGTAGAAGAAGCACTACAGTCGTCAAAAAAGAAATTTGAAATAGAAACAAGTGGTAATTCTATCACACTCACTCTTGCTGAGGAATCTGATGCCCAAACAATACTTGCTCTTAGAAACAAAATTCTTGGAACAAAAGTAAAAGGTGTAGCTGATGTGGAAAGAGTTACAATTGTACAACAGGATGATGAATGGGTTATACAAACATCTGGCTCTAACATTGCCAAGGTGTTCGAAATTGAAGGCATTGATAAAAAAGACATTCGCACAAACAACGTCTTTGAAATTGCAAATACTCTTGGAATTGAAGCCGCACGTAATGCGTTAATAAACGAACTTAGTACAACACTTGAAGATCAAGGTCTCGAAGTAGATATTCGATACATCATGCTTGTAGCAGATTTGATGTGTTCTAGAGGATACATGCAACAAATTGGTAGACATGGAATTGCTGGAACAAAGACTAGTGTGCTTGCAAGAGCTGCATTTGAAATCACGGTTCCTACAATTGCAGAGGCTGCACTAGCAGGTGAAGTTGAACAACTCAAAGGTGTAACAGAAAATGTTATAGTAGGTGCCAATATTCCTGTAGGAACAGGTACTGTAGATCTTTACATGAAAGTGATAAAAAATGACTAAACTTTTAGAAAAAGTAATCAAAGAAGTAATGGAGGACAACGAATGTTCTCTTGGTACAAAGGAAGCAGTAACTTCAATAAAAAATTCCAAACTTGTAATTTTATCTGACTCTATTCCAAAAAACATACTTCAAAAAATACATGAAACTGCTAAAAACTCCAAAGTGCCAACTATAAATTTCAAAGGCTCATCTGTAGCACTTGGAAGACTTTGTGGCACACAATTTAGAATCTCAGCCCTTTCACTAAAAACTTTGAGTGATACAAACCTCAAATCAATTTTAAAGGAAGCGGAACAGGAGACTAAAGAATAAATGTCTTATTTTTTAACAATTGTTTATCAAGCTTTAAATGAGCCACACAAGGCATCGACTTTAAAATAGACGTAGGCATGACAGAAACAATCAAACTAACTACAGATCAAATTAAACTAATGTCGCTATTCCAAAATGTGACTGGTGCAACTGCAAGAGATTGTATAGAAGATGAAAAACTTGATAGAGTGATATTTGTTGTTAATCAAGGTAAGATGGGTCTTGCAATTGGCAAAGGCGGAACTACTATCAGAAACTTACAAAATGTAGTAAAAAGAAATGTAGAACTAGTAGAGTACGCAGAAGATCCAATAGAATTTCTGAAAAATACACTAAATCCAAAACTGATTTCTGAAGTTAAAATAAACAAAAGATTGGATGGTTCTATGCAAGCAATCGTTGTAGTAGATTCAAAAAAGAAAGGCATAGTAGTTGGACGAGAAGGTCGTAACGCTGAAAAAGCACGTCTTCTAGCAAAGCGATACTTCCAAATTTCCAGCGTTCTGATACAAAGTCCAGAAAAAATAATGGAGTGACAACGCATGGCAAAATCTCCACTTGGCTTATTTTCAGGAAGAGTTCTCAAAGATAAAAGAAAGAAACAACGATGGTCTATAGGAACTTACAAAAGAAGAAACCTCGGTCTTAACAAAAAAGCAGATCCATTAGGTGGTGCTCCACAAGCAAGAGGGATTGTTTTAGAAAAAGTAGGTATTGAAGCAAAACAGCCAAACTCCGCAGTAAGAAAATGTGTTCGGGTTCAACTCATAAAAAATGGAAAAACAGTTACTGCCTTTTTACCAAGAGATGGTGCAATGAATTTTGTTGATGAACATGACGAAGTACATGTTGAAGGAATGGGTGCAACTATGGGTGGCGCAATGGGAGATATTCCTGGTGTGAGATGGAAAGTCTTCAAAGTAAATGGCACTTCATTAAAAGAACTTGTATATGGAAAGAAAGAAAAACCTAGGAGATAGACATGGCAGAAACAGCTAATCTTTTACTTTTTAGAAAATGGGATCTCTCAAATATTGAAATAAAAGATCCAGGATTGAAGAATGCTATCTCTGTAAAAAAGACCATAATACCTTTGACTTTTGGTCGTTCAGCACTTAAACGATTCAACAAAGCCGAAGTCAACATAGTAGAAAGACTTGCAAACAAACTCTTACATTTTGGAAAAAAATATGCAAAAAACACTGGCAGAATGGGCGGTAAGAAAACGCGTTCAATTAATACAGTGAAAGCAGCATTTGAAATTATAAACTTGAAGACTGGAAAGAACCCCATTGAAATATTGGTAAGAGCAATTGAACACTCTGCACCAAATGAGGATACGACAAGAATAGTTTATGGTGGAACTGTTTACCATGTCTCTGTTGATGTAGCCCCATTACGAAGAGTTGATCTTGCATTGAGATTTATTGCAGAAGGTGTACGCGATGCATCATTTTCAAACCCAAAAGCAATAGAGGAAAACCTTGCAGAACATTTGATATTGGCTGCAGCAAATGATATGAATGCACCTTCTGTCAAGAAAAAGAACGAGCTTGAAAGAATAGCTATGGCTTCTCGATAGAATCTACAAAATTATACAATTATACAAAAGAGTAGCCCGAGGCAGATTCGAACTGCCGTCCCCAGGTATCCTCTCCTAAGATCCAGAGCCTGGAATCCCTAACCCAAGAATTGTTTGGCCACTAGACTATCGGGCTACCGAAACGAGTGTGATTAGCTCAGAATATAATTATTCCCTCTAAATTAATTACTAAAATCGAAATTTTGTTTTATAATGTCTTGGATGTCTTCTATTTGACACTAGTTTCACGTATTGCTGTTGCATAATCGCAATCTGCTTTAAGCCGCATATATGGAATCAATCTATAGTGAATTGAATAAAGATCCTTTTCCTTGTATAACATTCCTTTTAACAACAAAGAGACAAAACCACCTGCAATTCTTGATGGTAGTATATTCAATTCTTTACATACTTCATTCCTTTTTTTCTTATATTGTTCCATTGTAAAGCAGACGCTGTTTAGATCTAAAATTAGTGGCCACATGACTTTTTCCCAAACTAATCTTCTGTTCTGAGTAGCAGAAGCATATTTGCCTTTTTCTTCCAAGATTGATAACGTTCAAAAGTTGAGTTGTAATTTATTAATTAATGCATAAAGAACTTGAAGAATCACTTGAACTCTTATCAAAGGACTGGGATATTGATCCAATTGTACGAAATTTCATTTTAGGTAATCGTGACGATGTTTCAGAATTTGCAATAAAAGTAAAAGATGTTGTTTTTCATATTCCATATTTGATTAAAGAAAATAGCTACATTTTATGGAAATGTTATTGGCCTGATTGTCATAATTGTTGTAACCGACAAGGAAGATTGCCACTTACATCAGATGACCTTATTACAATTAGTAAAAATCTCAAATATCAAAAAACTTCTGATTTTATAAAAAATGAAACCAATATAGCCACTTGGCAAGAAATTGGTCCTTCTGGTAATGTAAATACAACTATGACTATGATCAATTTAAAACGAAAAGAGAATGAAACTATCAACGAAGATGGAACACATATTCCATGTAGATTTCTAGACGACAAAGGTTACTGTGGTTTACATCCAGGAAGACCTGGGGTGTGTTATTTGTATCCCTTTTCATCTTGGCTTGAAAATGAAAAAGGCAGAGCACGAGTACATGCCACTTTTCAATTTACTGGAGATTGTCCTGGTTTTTATCTTTCAAAATCACTAGATCCAATGAAAGATGTTCTCTTAGAATATTCTAAAATCATCTATGAATATAATATGAACTCAAACAGGACAGTTCGGGAAAACTTTGGTTCTGTTACTTTCGGATTTTAAGCTCTGGCGACCTTCATCATATCGCCAATACGAATCTCCATTCCAAATCTTTTTTCATTCTTTTTCATATATCTATAAATAGATATTAGATCAGCGAAATGTTTCATCATTCCAAATTTGGAATCCATTTTGTTTCTAACAAATGCCAGTACCTTTGGATATATAGAAAATTTTTCAAGAACCTGTTTCCTGTATCTCTCCTTGTTACGAATGTTTTCTATAAATATATCTGCACAAGTCATACTTGGAATAATTCCTTCCCCTAAAAGCGGATAAACAGTACCAATTGATTCGCCTACGCCAACTACTTTACTATGATAAAAAGGTTCGCACATGTCTGGTGTTGCAAGACGTATTGGTCTTCCCACAGTTTTGATTATTCTGCCTCCATATTTTTTTAAAAATGCGTCAGTCTCTTCCACATGTTTTCTATTTTTGTCACCTGCACCTATGTGAGCAAGTTTCTTTCCTAAAGGAAAATACCAAAAATATCCAGTAATTGCTGAGAATGGTTTCAAATAAAAATCATCAAAAGGTACCTGATCCTTATATTCTACCTTATATTGATATGTGGGTAAGTAAAAATCTCTGGTAGGTTTTGGAAGATATGTTCTGTAAAAACCAGTTGCATCAACTACAAGATCAAATTCTGATTCCAAGTTTTCAATCTTCGGCGTTGTGTTGTAATGAATCTTACATCCTTTAGACATGTCTTTGATTAAGCCAATTTTATCATAAGTGCATAAACCACTTAGTTTTATACTAAATCTTTCAGAATTCAAATCTACATACATGTTTTTTCCATCATGTATCACATAATCATTAAAATCAAGACCACATTTTTGTGCAAAATTTTGCATTGGTCCTTTTGTTGTGCCCCATGCACAAATTGAATCATGAGTTTCTTGTGTAGATCTTTCAAATCCAATTACTTCATGTTCATTTTTTAATCTAGAAAGAAGATATCCTCCAGCAACTCCAATACCTACAACTGCTATTTTCATAGCTCTAATTCTTAAAATACCTAATAAAAGGATGTTTTCAATTGTTATTCCATCTATATTTTAGGAATTGACTTTATTCGATCAATATGGCTGGTTTGAATGGTCTTGCTGTTCTAGCTTTGCTCTTGGGATCATATTTCTCTGGATCAGATTCAGAAAATACCTGAACATTTACTCCAAAGTCTTTTTGTACAAGAGAATCAAGTTCTGAAAGAATTTTCTTCTCATCTATGATGTTAGTTTCTGCTTTTGCTTGCCGTGACTCTATAGGTTCAGAAAGTATATCATTAATAGTTTTTTTAACAAAGTCTGGATCTTTTTTTACAAGTTCTGTTTCCTTATCAGAAATAAGTGATTTTATTAAAATTCCTATACTCATTTCACCTTTTATGACGTTGGAAAGAATTTTTTGATAAGCTTTGTTCTTCCAAGAATCTGAAGTGTAAATGATTATCTTCTTTGGGATAATTTTAGTTACTTTAAGAATATTTCTAATATCATCCATGGTTGACTTCAAAAGATTCTCTGATTGTAACGATGCACTATCAATATCCTCATTATGCACTAATGGCCAAAGTGATTTTGAAACTAAACTCACATTTCCCAATTTCTCCCACATTTCTTCTGCAATATGTGGCGCAAAGGGAGATAGCATTGCCACTCTGGTAGATAATACATTGTGAAGCGTGCTTGAGACATCTGTTCTATTCTTGGCATTTGTTCTCTTAAGGTACCACTGTATGTCCGAATCAAATTCATATAATACGTAATGAAGCGCCTCGCGTAATCTCATTTTTTCCATAGCTGATGTAGTCTCTAAAACTAACTGCTGTGATCTACTTAAGAGCCACTTATCCTCTTGTTGAAGATTTGATCCTTTGTTTAATTTGTATTTAGAACAATCTTCTAACATGTTTTCAAGCTTATTTTTAATTCCTTTTACTGCTTCAAGATTGAAATCTGCATCTTGCAAGAGTTCTGCCGAAATTAATATTGCCAATCTAATAGGGTCTGCACCATAGGTTCGTATTGCATCACGAAGAGGAATAATATTACCCATTGATTTTGACATCTTTTTTCCATCCATCAGAACTGAACCATTGACAACAATCTCTTCTGGCCAGTATTTCTTTGGGAAAATTGCGATGTGATTAAATACAAAAAACGTTAAATGGTTTGGAACAAGATCTCGGCCCGAATGTCTTGCGTTTACAGGATAGAAATATGAAAATTCATTTTTGATACTTTCCAAAAGATTTTCTGTTATTTTGCAATTAGCAGCAACTTTCTTAACATCTCCCTTTTCCAAGAATACGTAATCAAAAAACTCATCTTCTAGATTTTCAGCAATAATTTGTTTTTTGTTAACGTATTTTGCAAGAATATAATATGCCATGTAAATTACAGAATCAGAAAGACTTTCTATTATCCAGTTTTTATCCCACGGCAACTTGGTTCCTAAACCATGTTGTCTTGCGCAAGCTCGTTCCCTTAACCAATCTACTACATGATTGAATTCATTACGTATCTCCTCAGGAAGAATCTTCATCTCATTGATACAAGAATGTGCGTCTTTCTTCCAATTTTTGTTAGAATAATCCAAAAACCACTGGTCATTTAGGATCTTTACAACACATTCTGCACCACACCTACATCTGATAGGGCCATCATTTAGCTCAAATAGAATATCAGCATTTTTTTGTTGTAAAATCCATTTTTTTACCTCTTCTTTAACATCCGCAATTTTTTTTCCTGCAAATTGATTTGTATTGTTTTTTAATATTCCCTCATAGAACTCTTTTCCATAAAGCTCTTTTGTAGCCTCTTCAAGATGAGGACTATTTTGGTCTTCTATTTTGAACTTTTCTATAATTTCTTTAGCAGGAATCTCTCCATATCCTGTAGTTTGTATTATTGATATTGGATTTATTGCTCTAACAGAATTCAAAACATCCTGTTCAAAACTACCTGAATTTTTCTTGATATCTTCTAAAGCTTGATAATCAAATGGTGCATGAGCTGGTACAGACATCACCATACCTGTACCATTTTCACTTTTAACAAATCTAGCAGGAAGTATTACCACATACTCATTTCTTTCTGGAATTTTGACTTTCTTACCAACTAGAGCAGAACCCTTAATCTCGCTAATTAAAATGACTTTTTTATCCATAAACTCCAACTTTCGTGCACACTCTGCACTTACAATCCAATTCTCGCCATCTACATCAATAATTTTGTATGTTACATCTGGATTTGTCCAGAGATTTGTAACACCAAATATTGTTTCTGGCCTGAGTGTAGCTGTTGGTATGATGTATTTGTCATATCTAAATTTGATAAGCACATATTCAGTAAAAGCAGGTTCTACGTCTCCCAAAGTATCATGTTGTGATACTGGATTCTGATCTTTTGGACACCAACCAACTGGATGAGAGCCTTGTATAACAAGATTCTTGTCTTTCAGTTTCCTAAATTGCCATTCTATAAATTTGTTGTATGCGGGATCAACTGTTGTAAATTCCCTTCTCCAATCTATAGAATATCCCATCTCTATCATGCCTGATTTTATCTCTTGATGGAAATATCTTGCAATTTTTATAGGCTCTGAAAATTCTTGTATGTTCTGCTCTGGTACTTTGTAAATTGTTCTGAATGCCTCGATCAATTCTTTATCATTTTCTTGAATCCGTCTTGCCATTCCAAGAATTGGAGTTCCTGTATAATGAAATCCCATTGGGAAAAGTACATTGTATCCACACATGCGCATAAATCGTGCGTGAACGTCAGCTAAAGTGTACGTTCTTCCATGTCCTATGTGTTGTGGTGAATTTGGATAGGGATAAGCTACGGTTACAAAGAATTTTTTCTTCTCAGAAGGATCTACTTCAAAGTATTTTTCATCTTGCCATCTTTTACGCCATTTAGATTCTATTGATAACCAATCTGTCAAAAAATCACTTTGCCAAAATTGATTGTTCTGCAGCAAGAAGTGCGTCTTTTAGCTTTGAAATATCCTTTCCTCCACCTTGACCAAAACTATCATTACCGCCTCCAGCACCACTAAGGACCTTTGAAATATCCATTGCCAAATCACCGGCTTTTTTGATCTTTGCCGCTTCTGGGCCTGCAAATGTAACTATTCTTATTCCACCATTTTTCAAAATTAAAGCACAGTATATCATTTTGGAATCAAGTTTTATTGCCTGTTCCCCCACTGCAATATGAAATTCCTCATCAAGTTCTTCATCTACAGTTGAGTATAATTTTATTTTTCCTAGATTCTTTGCATCTGAAATTGCGCTTTTTGCAGTAGATATAGAAACTCGTTTAACAAGCTGTTTCAGTTTTTTCTTAGAAGAATCAGCATCTGACATAGCATGTTCAAATGATTCTAATATCTTTTCTTTACTAGAACCTAATGACTTTACAATCTGTGAAATTTTTCTATCTTGATCCTGCGTATACTTAATAGCCGTATCTCCTGAAACAAACTCCATTCTTACAACTCCATCTTGAATCCTTTCAGCTTTTGTTATCTTTATCAAACCAAGCTCTCCTGTTTTCTTTACATGAGTTCCACCACATGCTTCTACATCAAATCCATCAATGTTTACAATTCTGACTGACTTGACTGGAACTACTCCTCCTTGGTATATTCTGAATCCGAATTTTTGTTCGGCCTCACCCCTCTCATATTCATTTATTAAAATAGGTAGATTTTTTCTGATGGTAAGATTTGCTAAACTTTCTATCTTTGTAATGTCTTCTTCTGTTAGGTTTGAATGATGCGTTATGTCAAGTCTGCCGTAGTCTCTTTCCTTAAACGCAGAATGTTGCCATATCCATGAACCTAACGTGTTTCTTGCTGATGCGTTTAACACATGGGTACTAGTATGATTCCTTGTTACGCCATAACGACGGATATAATCAATTTTACATTTTACCATCTCGCCTTCTTCTGGGGTTCCTCCTTTCAACTCATGTACAATGACATTCCCATGTTTGTTTACATCTACTACGTCATAATCTTCAATCTTGCCATGATCTGGTTCTTGACCACCTCCTCTTGGATAAAATGAAGTTCTATCCAAAACAACTAATTTTTTATTAATAACCTTGAGAACTTTTGCTTCAAATTCCATAGGATCTTCTTTGTAGTAAAGCGGTTCAGTGCATGGGATCCCCTCTATGTTGAGAACTTCTTTCTTTTCGGCTCTTTCTGATTGATGTAACTCTGACAGTTTCTCATAAAAAGTAGATGGAATTTCTGAGATTATCTGTGCCTCTTTTAGAAAATCAGGAGGAATGCCATCTGATTCGTATAGTCTGATTAGATCATCTACCGTTAATTTTTTATTTTGAGTCTTTATGGTATTGGCCATACTTTTCATTCTGGTTTTTGATTCTGCATATCTTTCTCTTTCTATTCCAATTATCGTTTTTACTTCCTCACGAGTTTCTTGCAGCTCAGGATAAGTTGATTTCAAATAATCAATATGCATATCTGCTAATTCTCTTAGATCAAGATTCCAACCAAGTCTGTCCATTATGGCAACTGCTCTCCTCAAAATCATTCTCAAGTTGTAACCCCCACCTACATTACTTGGAAGAGCTCCGTCTGAAATTGCAAATACCAAAGTTCTTAGATGATCAGCAATCAGGTATATCCCTTCAAGAGGAACTATCATTTTATTGAATTTAGTCTCGTCTATTCTTGCTTGTTTTATTGCATTCTTTCTAACTTGTGTTAAATCAATATGTTCTCCGAGTCCTTTTGATATGGCAGTGAAATATGATGATAATATCTTAGGATCTGCGTCTATGCCAAGTTTTTGTATTAAATTATCTGTTATAGGACCAAAACAACAATCGTATGCGGTAGGAGTTCCCATTGTTATCCAAGCAAATCTCTCAAGGCCAGCTCCCATGTCTATTACCCTTTGTTCTAAGACTGAATAATTTTCCAAATCTCCTTGAAATTCTGTAAATACTGCATTTCCAAGCTCAAGACCACACACAAAATATTCTAATGAAGATCCAAATGAACCTCCTCCAGCCCAAACATCCTCTACAAATACAATTTCTTTTTTATCAATTCCAAATCTTTCAGTTAAAAGCCTAAAATCTAATTCCATACATCTGTCCTTCCAATATCCTTCCGAGTTTGGTACACTGTGTTGACCAATCATACAAAAACTAGAAAAATGTCTACCTGTAACACCTACATTTTCAATATCCTTGAATCTAAGACAAATTTGTGGTACGATTAGCGGATTTGCTGGAAATTCAAAAACAACTTTTGAACCCATAACTCGCTGAAAGTCTACAATGGATGCTATTGTAAAATACAGGTCATCACGCCACCTACATACAACCGGATATCTGCTTACTGATTTGTGACCATTTTGTACAAAAAACGATTCCACTTCTTTCCATACTTGAACATAATCGAATCTTTTTTTTGTAGGTGGATTTCCTATGAATGAATAATTGTTTTCAGCGTCTTCCGGGCAAAAATTTTGTTCATGATCAATTGTCCAGAAAAATCTCTTACATTTTACACAGGATTTTCGTTGAAATCCTTCTTTCTCAAATAAGGATACCTTGTAATACCTGTCAGGATCTGTAGAAAACTTTGCAAGAATTTGATCTTTATTCATCTTTGAGAGGTTTTTGCTTTGACTGATATTAAGTATTCTGAGGCAACACATTAAATATGATCATTTTTGAAAATTTGTCATGTTTGGTAAAAAGAGCTGGAAGGAGGGCGACTATGTGTTTGCAATACAGCCAGACGGTGAATACACTAAGGTAATAGTTGGTATAGTGACAGGAGTTGAAGATTCCAAAATAGGAGTAAATGGTATGATAATAAATCCGGTTGGTTTGAAAAACAAAGTTTCACAAGGAAAGGCTGGTCCAAAATCTATAGAGATTTTAAAAAACCCAAATTATACGAATTATGTACTTGCCCTGATTTATAGAGTTGAACATGAAAATTTTACTGGAGTGTTAGATGTAAGTTCAGATCCCGTAGTAAAGATACACAAGAAAATACATGCGGTAATTGATGGTTGGGTTAGAGAATCACTACCTGAGTTGATAAATAATGTACTTTCTCTTTCTGATGGCTCTGAAAAGGAACAAGCAAAAAGAATCTTGAAACAAAGGATGGATACATTATATGATAAAGATTTGAAAAAATATCTTTACTCTATATGCAGGAGCTTGAAAATTCTCAATTAACCTATTGAACTAATCTGAGATTATTCTATTGATTCAGTTTTGTTCGCTTTATCTTCCATAGTTTTATATTATGCCTATATCAAAATTCGCTTACAATGGAATATGTATACGCTGCGTTGCTTTTACACAAGCAGAAAAAGGAGATCAACGAAGCTAACATTACAAACATAATCAAAGCTTCTGGAGCAGAGGTTAAAGAAGCCCAAGTGAAAGCACTTGTTGCTGCCCTTGCCGATGTAGATATCGATGAGGCAATAAAAGCTGCACCAGTAGCTGTTGCCGCAGCACCTGCAGCCCATGCAGCTGGAGGAAAAGAAGAAAAGACAAAAGAAGTTGAAACGCCATCTGCAAAAACAGAAGAGCAGGCAATGGAAGGCCTATCTGCACTGTTTGGATAGAAGAAACATATTTTCAACCATCTTTAGTTCTATTCTCTAAACGTTATTTAATATGCATAACAATAAATGATGATTTGGCGGAACTATCACTGTCTATCGAGACACTTCTTTACGCTTTAGATCTTTTTGGAACTATGGCATTTGCCGTAACAGGAGCATTCAAAGCTATAGAACATAAAGCTGACATTGTAGGAATAATAATTCTTGCAACCATGACAGGAGTAGCAGGTGGAACCCTTAGAGATATTATAATAGGTAAGTTTCCGCCTAATTCTCTTTCTGATCCATGGTATGTTGTTATCACTGCGTCAACAGGAATTATGATATTTTTTCTGTATCCAAAAATGCAAAAACATTGGAATTTGTTTCTCAAGTTTGATGCGTTAGGACTCGGTGTATTTACAATAATTGGAGCTACATTTGCATATCATACATTTGGATTGAATTTCCTTGCCATAACATTGGCTGGAATGCTTACTGCTGTGGGGGGAAGTATACTAAGAGATGTATTTGTCAATGAAATGCCAATTGTATTTGTAAAAGAATTGTATGCTTCTGCAAGTTTCATTGGAATCTTGGTGTTCTACATTCTTCTGAGTGTGAATGCTGAATTTTATGTAGCTACAGTAATTGGTATAGTAGTCACTACAATACTCAGACTTGTTGCAATGCGTTATAATTGGAATCTTCCAAAGGTAAAAGAAAGATCCTAAATTAATTTACAGTTTCTTTACTATTCTACGATTTACTCAGGAGTATAGTTTTTTACCTTTGAAGCAAGTGCTCTTGCGTTTGCATGAGCTTTCTGCAACACTTGTTCTTTGGTTTCGTCTGTAAGATATCCTGTCTCTACTGCAACAGATCTTGCTCCCTGGGCTGCTTTTGCAAGTAATAAAATAATGTTTTCTTTTGTAACATATCCTATCTCTATGGAAAGAGCTAATGCTTCTTGATGTGCTTGAGCAAATGCCTGACGATACTTCTCGACATCTATTACCATCTCATCCTTTGCATATATGATGCCTTCAGCTATTGCAGAATCTAAGAAGATTCCTGCTTCTACTGGTTTAACATCAAGTTTACTCAATAATGTAGCAAGCTTTGCAGAAATAACATCTCCTTTTTTAGCCACGGTGGAATCTTTTGTGATCCAAACTGTTCCCTGATCAATCTTTGTCGTAATTCCAGCTTCTTTAAAGTCAGTAAGAATAGGTCCTGGTGTTATGCCAGTATTACCTGCCTTTATGATAACTTCCTTACTGGCTATGTCACCACCACGAGCAGCCATCATTATCTTATTTTTTCCAAGCAGTATGTTTAGCTTGAAAGGACTCATGTTTGTAAACATCAAAACACACTGTCCGACTAGCTTTTCTGCCAACTTTTCTATCGCTGGAATTTTTACTCCAGCCAAAGCCTTTTGCGCGACTTTGTCCTTTATGCTGATTATCTCAACTTCTCCTTTGAATTTTTTTCTCAAAGGCAATAACTGCGAAGACCTGACTTTTTCCATTCTAACAAGCGCAATAACGTTATACTTTTTTGGAATTTCTTGAATCTGTTGATACATCTGCACTTTCTTTTGTGGATATTTGGTTCTATTTTGGTGCATTTTACTTCTTTTCTCCCTGTGGTGGTTTTACAATCTTTCCCATTGTTGTCTTTATCATAATTTTTTTAATATTCTTGTCTCCGCTTGGTAGTTTTTTTTCTACCATGTTTATTACTGCATGAGCATTTGCTGCTAAATCATCATCACTCATAGATTCATCACCAATCTTGCAAGCAAGGGAAAGAGAGTTCCTTAGTCTTACTCGTATTGAAGATCGAAACCTTTCTAAAATAGAATCAATTGGAGCATTAAAAGGAACAGGTGTTGGCATCTTACCTCTTGGACCCATAAATTGACCAAGAGTTTTACCAACTGTAGCCATAAGTTGAGTATCTGATAAGAAAAAGTCATAACCATTGATTAGCTTACGTGATGCACGTTTGTTTGCACCAACTTGGTTTATCTCAGCACCATCTACTACTCTATCTGCATTTGCACTCTTTGCTTTCAAACCTAGATCTCCTGAAGCGACTACACATACAGATGCTGGTTGGCTAAGCTTCTTTGGAAGCTGGACAGTTTCATTTATTGCAAAACCCTTCTTAACATCAATATCTTTGAAAACCATAATCAGCTCAACTGATTGTTTGAACTTACGTTCTTTCTGACCTGTTTTGGCCTCTTTAACCATCTGTACGATCTGAGTTTCGTTAATCATTACGCACACTTTTCTGGATTGCCTATTTAAAATCGTTTACAGGTCAAAACCACGAAAATGATAACATCGTCTAAAATTTTCATATTATTGAGTTTATCTTGTAAGAACAAAATTTTCTAAAGTAGAAACTTACATTTATTAAATCGTAAGAAAGCTAAATCGCAAAGCCTTGCACAAATTTGATGAACTTGACATGAAAATTCTTACCGAACTGATAAAGGATGGCAATGTCTCTGTTCCTAATCTCTCAAAAAAACTTGGAATTAATACTTCGGTTCTGTATAGCAGAATAAAAAGGCTAACCAAGAAGAAACTGATTAAAAAATTCACCATAGTAGTAGATGAATCGCTTATAGGCATAGGCGTAAGAGCAACAATGGGAGTAAATCGCGATCCAAAACTAAAAGATCAAATTCACAAAGCACTTTTGAAAACACAAGAAGTATCGATGATATCTGAAGTAACAGGCAGATTTGATATCATAATTACAGTGCGTGCAAAAAACTTGGAAGAATTACACACTGTGGCAATAGAAAAAATAGGAAGAATTGAGGGAATTCAAAACACAGAAACTTTTGTAGAATTACAACGAACTGAAAAGGACCCAGTTTACATTACTTCAGAATAAAATCTACTTTAATTTGTCGTCCCACTTACCTGCGTTAATCTCAGCAGTAACCTCTTTTGGATTCTTACCATCTATTTTGACCCCCAGTGGCAAGCAAGTCCCAACAATTTCTTTTGCAGCTGCTTTGATATCCTGAGCATATGATGAATCAATTTTTAATTTTGCAACCTTCACTATGGAATCCATATTGATAGTACCAACCCATATCGCACCTGATGTTCCAGAACCTTTCTGTAATCCGGCTTCTTTCAAAATAAGTGCTGCAGCAGATGGAATTCCAACCTCTACAGTCCATTGTTTTGTTCCTTTATCAACTGAAACTGTGACAGGAACCTTCATCCCCTCAAAGTCTTTTGTCTTATCGTTTATTGCAGTTACAATTTGTAAAATGTTAACTCCTAATGGACCAAGTGATGGACCAAGTGGTGGTCCTGCATTAGCGTGTCCGCCAGTTACAAGTGCAGAAACAGTTTGAATATCCGCCATGAATTTTCTTTCCTTTAAACTGTAAATTTAATCCTTGCTACGTTGAAAGCTTTAGATAATTTGCATCAACAGTTACTGGTAACTGATATGGAGCGTCAAGTAAAATCACAGTTGCTTCTTCTTTATCATGATCAACTCTAGTAATGGTTGCCTTCATACCCTTAAACGGTCCACCTATTATTTCGACAATTTTATCAACGGCAAGTTCTGATACAGTCGATTTCTTCACCAAGTATCCTTCTATATCTCTAAACTGTAATTCGCCCCTTAACTGACCACGTATGTGTCTGATTCCTTGCATTGCATCAAAGGCTGCATTTGCATCTATTGCTTCAACTACAACATACCCCTTGAGATTTTCTAATAGCAAAACCGATTGGATGTTGAGTTTTTTTAATTTGATTCTATTTTCTAATAATCCCATCACTACTTTTTCCTGTCCACCTGTAGTCCTGACAGCAAAGAAATGAGATTTTTCTTGACTCAATGTCATCTATATCCCGTAAGTAATTACTGAAAACACAAACTGAATTATAAATCCAATCGTTCCAATTGCAGCAATTCCAAGAAGGACCAACCTAAGGTGTTGTGTATAATCATCCATATCTGATTTTTTGGCAAGTTTCAGAGTATTTACCATATTTCTTAGCAGCTGTCTTGGATTGCCCATTGGAGGAAATTAATAAAGTGCACTTATATCTCTTATCACATGCAGTTGCTTGTTGCGTACAAATCAGATCCTGCAGGCTATAACATGGCCAATTTTATTTCTCAAAACATGGAGCAAGATGGAGAAATATATCGTGGAAAAAATTTTGATCTTGTTATAATTTCAACACCATCTATCTCCGCAGATTGGCTGGAGGAGAAGTACAACTATGATGGTTTTGTATTTTTATCAAAACACGCTGCTGAAACAGCCACCCTTGCACTTACCTGTCATAGTACAGGCAATTTCTCAGAGGCACGATTTGGTGGATTCAAAAGACAAGTCGCGATACCTCATCCTCATCTACAAAAATCATACCTGCAAACTCTATGGAAAAAAAGAAAAGATTTTGCTAAGTTTGAAATCATATTAGAAGCTACACATCATGGCCCTACCGCACTTGATAAACCTGTTTTGTTTATTGAAGTAGGAACAACAGAAAAAGAGTGGAACGATAAAGAATTATGTAAAAATATTGCTAAGATTACGGTCGATGTAATGTCACATCCCACAAAAAAACACGATGTCGCAATTTGCTTTGGCAGTACTCATTATCCTGAAAAGTTCACAAAGGTATTATTAGAAGGTGAATATGCTTTAGGAACCATTATGCCAAAACATGCCTTGGAATTTTTAGATCAAAGTCTGTTCTCTCATATTTTAAAACGAAATAACGAAGCCAAATTCGCACTTTTGGATTGGGGTGGTTTAGGAAAACATAAACAGAGAATAATGAACTTTGTAGAATCCACTGATCTTGAAGTGATAAAGATTTGAAACTTGAAGAAAAAGTTTACAAAAAACTTCTTGAAGTTCCAAAAGGAAAAATAACTACATACGGAGAGCTCGCAAAAGCAATTGGCCTTAAAAATGGTCAACGAGTAATTGGTAAAATTATGAACAAAAATCCATATCCAGTTATAGTCCCATGTCATAGAGTCATAAAATCAGACGGTAAAATAGGTGGCTATGCTTGGGGGGAAAAAGTAAAAGCTAAGATGTTATCAAATGAAGGAATAAAAATTAAAAATGGTAAAATCTTAGACGTAGAAAAATCTATTTATAGATTCTAGCTATGTTTTTTTTGAACGAATTTCTGCTATTAAGCTTCTTAAGTGCGCTAGGTTTCTAACTTGGTTTCCGCCAACCTGCTTATACAAATTCCAATAATCTTTGTTTGTGATCTCTTTTCTTGATTTTGAAACTTTAATCTGATGTCTCATAGCGCGTATCTTTTTTACATAAACTTCCTTTTTGCCTATTCGAGCCCCCTTCCTGCCTTTTTTTGAACCTTGTTTTGTTCCGCGTCTTCGTCTCTGATGTTTTTTAAAATGTGCTCTACCACGAGAAGTCCCTTTTATTGATTTTATCTCAATTATCTTTGCAGTAACTAAACTTCGTATGTTGTCTCGTGTAATTGCGTCTGCAACATCATCAAGATGATCCGAGTCAAATCTAACTCTATTTGCCCCTACTCCTAAAATTCTCGAGACTAATTGTCTCTTTGTTTTAAGATTTACTACCACTTGTTGACACCCTTGCGTTAAACATCTTGAAGTTTTTCTCTTTGGCTTTAGCTATAATTACAAGTCTTTTCTTTTTTCCAACCCCATGGCCAAATCTTACTCCATCGGTTTTTGGATCAAGTTTTTCCAAGTCCTTTACATTGTAAACTAAATTATCAGTATATCCCGATGGATGTAATCCACGTGCAATTTTTGGTCCACCAAAACCTGCTCTAACAATTTTTGGCCAACCCTTTTTCTGCTTTCGCTGATGATTGTCAATACCCTTGGGTTTCCTCCATGTTTCTGCAAGTCTATCATATCTCCAACTCTCTTGTCTGATAAAATCTGGTCTGCGGTCTGACACCTTTTTTCGCAATTCCAAGATTTCTTTATTGATCGGCATGTAGAAGACTCTGTTCGAATTTTAAAATAAATACGTTTCTGGGAACAAAATTGATGATTTCTAGTACAGTAAGAGATAATAAGGAAATGGAAGGCGGTGTTTTATCACATGATTGAGGACTTGAAATCAACAATCACACGTAAATTCGTCTCTCAACTAGAAGAAATGGGAATTAGAACAGACAAGATACACAGAAACTTGCCTGTCAAAAATATGATAGATCTCGCAGTACTGAAAAACGAAGGAATCCTCACTTCTACAGGCGCACTTTCTGTTAAAACAGGAAAATACACAGGTAGATCACCAGATGACCGTTACATAGTAGATGATGATGAAACTCATAACAAAGTGGATTGGGGTAAAGTCAATCATCCCTTTCCTGAGGAAAAGTTTGATAGACTATTTGAAAAAATGAAAAAACATCTGGAAGGAAAAGAGATATTTGTTTTTGATGGATTTATCGGCGCAGATCCTGACAACAGATTACCAATACGTATAGCAAATGATCATGTCTGGCAGAGCCTCTTTACAAGAGAAATGTTCATACGACCATCAGCTGCAGAACTAGAGTCTCACAAACCAGAATTCACTTTAATCGCAATAAATGACTTTAAATCTATTCCAGAGGTTGATGGAACTCGCTCTGATGCATTTATTCTGATAAACTTTTCAAGAAAACTTGCATTGATTAGTGCTACTTCTTATGCTGGAGAAATAAAAAAGGCAATGTTTTCTGTAATGAATTACATTCTTCCAGATAGAGGAGTGTTTCCTATGCACTGCTCAGCTAACATTGGAAGAAATGGTGATACTGCCTTGTTTTTTGGTCTTTCAGGTACGGGTAAAACTACTCTCTCAGCAGATCCAAATAGGATGTTAATAGGAGATGATGAACATGGTTGGTCCGATAAAGGCGTGTTTAATTTTGAAGGTGGATGTTATGCAAAGTGCATAAACCTCAATAGAGATGCAGAGCCACAAATATGGGACGCAATAAGATCTGGCGCTGTTTTAGAAAATGTTGTAATCGATAAAAATACAATGAAACCAGATTTTAATGATGGAAGTATAACTGAAAACACCAGAGTTGCTTATCCGCTTGATTACATTCCGGGGGCAGTCATTCCAAGTTTAGGTGGAAATCCAAAAGTAATTGTCTTTCTAACTGCTGACGCATTTGGTGTGATGCCGCCAATAGCGCGACTAACAAAAGATAGTGCAATGTATCACTTTATGTCAGGATATACAAGTAAGCTTGCTGGTACAGAAAGAGGAATCACAGAACCAAAGGCAACCTTTTCAGAGTGTTTTGGAGCTCCATTCATGTCACGCCATGCATCTGTATATGCAAGGATGCTTGGAGAAAAAATCACAAAACACAATACGATTGTTTATCTCATTAACACAGGATGGTCTGGCGGTCCATATGGAATTGGTAAGCGAATAAACATAAAATATACAAGGAATATGGTTACTGCCGCACTTACTGGAAAACTTGACATAGTAAAATATCGTCATGATGACATATTCAATCTAGATGTGCCTACATCATGTACCGATGTGCCATCTGAAATACTAGACCCTAGAAACACTTGGGTTGAAAAGGATGCATACGATTTGTCTGCTAGAAAGCTTGCACGCATGTTTATAGAGAATCTTAAGAAATTTGGAGAGACACCACAGGAAATACGTGATGCTGGCCCACAAATTTCAGAATAAGTATCTTATGACCGTCTAATCTTTAATCCTATTATTACAGATGTTAAAAGTACTCCAGAAACTATGAGAACTTGTTTTAATGGGATGTCTGATGTCTCCAGTAACTCGAATCCTGTTTTTTCTGAGGGTCTATTTACTATAATTGTTCCATATGCATTGTCAATGGTATTGTTAGTAGTAATCTGTGCCTCGATCCAATATTCTCCTATATCGTAAACCTTGAGTGTAGAATTTTTCATTGGTGTAATTGATGTAAACAGAGTTTCTTCAGTTTCTCTGTTTGTCAAAGAAATTTTTGCATATGTCCAATTTTCGGGATAAAATAGATTAAAACTTAACAATCCTTCTTTTTCATTAGTATTGATTGTTCCTTTTGTTACATGTATAAGGATAGGAATGTGATAAAGTGTTGCGTCATCATTGATTGTCAGCATTCCTTCAAAATCCCCAAGTCTTTGTTCTGTAATAGATGTCTTGATATGAAGAAGATCATCTTCAATAAAATGTTCAAATTTTATACTCTTTTCTTCTGACGAAATTTCTATTTTCAATGGAATTGTTTTTCCTTGGAGACTTTTCAAATGTAGTGACTTTGTACCAGTTAGATTTTCTAGTGAAAGATTGAAAACAAGACTGTGTGGTATTATAACCAGATCTGCAGAAAATGCTTTTGCAAGATTGATTCTTCCACTACCAGCTATTTCTACAGGAAAGATGTCGCCATAAGGATTTGATACTGTGTCTGATGTGGTGGAAAGTAATGAAGCAATCTCAGATGGTTCAAGATCTGGGTTTTTCTGTAAAAGTATGGCTACAGCGCCAGACACATGTGGTGCAGCAAAACTTGTTCCACTTGTGAGATTGTACCTATTTCCTATGGATGTGGAATTAACGAATACGCCTGGTGCTACCATGTCAGGCTTTATGTAAAAAGGTGAGACTGGCCCACGTGAGCTAAACGGTGTCACAAAATCTGGATGATAAAACACATCGAGGTTTGCTATTGTTTCATTTTGTAAGATTGCTTTTAGCGCAAGTCCGTCATCTCTTGACATTGACAAAGCTGGTATGCTTGGTTTGTAATTTATGCTTGAATCTGGATGAACAAGCTCGCCAAAAAATATGCCTGGTTCGTTATTGTAAACTATTATTGCTTTGGCACCACTTTGTGCAGCATTGTATTCTTTTTCAGAAAAAAACACTTTTTCATCCTTAACATCGCTACCTCTTTCGACAAGTAAAATAGAATTTTTTACATTTGCATTTATCAGATCACTATATCTGCCATAGCCGCCAAAGACAACTTTTTCAATGATTGGTTCAGACAATGGAGTGGTTCCACGCATTGGTATTACTTCATATTGTTTTTTTTCTATTTCTAATGTTGAAACAATACTTGATGTTATGTTGTTATATGAAGCACCGACTGTTATCACATCAATACTTTCTGCAGGACTCCCAATTGTCTGAATTCCAGGTCCGCTATTTCCTGCAGCTGTGACAACAACAATTCCATTCTTTACAGCTTCACTTACAGCTCTATCAAGTTCTTCGTTTGTTTTGTTTACGCCTAAGCTTATGTTTATGATATCTGCTTTTTCTTTAATTGCACGATGTACTGCACTGACTATGAATTCTGATGAGACAGATTCACCAGTTGCTGAAACCCTATAAGCAAGTAACTTTGCTTTTGGGGCTACTCCTTTTAGGTCTCCATCTGCCGCAATTATGCCAGCTACTTCAGTACCATGGCCATTGGTATCCATTGGTTGTTCATCATTGTCCACAAAATCATATCCGCCAACCACCTTTCCATTAGGACCAAAACCAAATAGATCATGATGATTGTAATCTATTCCAGTATCTATTACCGCAATTTTTATTCCATTGCCTTCAAAACCTTTACTTCTAGGAAGATCAGCTCCTATTAGGGGAACACTTTTTTCAAGATAGGTTTCTCCAAATTCTTTAGTTTTTAAATGAGATAAAAGTAGGGTAATGCACAAAACAACAAGCAGGCAAAATATGATTTTGGAATACATCCATTTTTTATCAAAATACCATCAGATAAAATTCATTATGTAACCAAAGCCATAAATTGTATATACTCGTGAGATTTGTATGGCAAAATATGAACTTCCAACATTGCCTTATGTATACAATGCGTTAGAACCACATATTGATGCTCAGACAATGGAAATACATCATACTAAACATCATCAAGCATACACAAATGGCTTGAACGCCGCGTTGGAAAGTCTTAGTGCTGAATTGCAAAACATGGAATTAACCAAACTGCTATCCAGCATAGACAAAGTGCCTGAAAATGTAAGAGGTGCAGTAAACTTCCACGGTGGAGGATATGATAACCATGCTCTGTTTTGGAACAACATGAAACCAAATGGAGGTGGAGAACCAGGTGGAAGTGTGGCTGATGCCATCAATTCATCTTTTGGTGGCTTTGCTACTTTCAAAGAAAAGTTCA